>CEUK01005051.1_pt1 | contig 21328 bp, 24 predicted proteins | sample 356451 | NCBI WGS metagenome assembly CEUK01 (sample SAMEA2622843, study PRJEB7988) | marine metagenome | isolation source: saline water (ENVO:00002010), including
GGGGATTTAAAATGAATTAATAAAAAATAATCTCAAGTTTAGGATTGTTTTTATTAACCTTAAAAGACATATTAAATATAATAAAAGTATTTAATAGGCTTTGAGCCTTTTAGGCGTTTAGAATGTAATTAATTAGAGTAATCTAGCATTTATACTGTGTGGCAAGAAACAAATTACTCAGAAAATTCAAATGATGTATTAAATACTTACGATGAGAGTAAGATTAACCCTGCTGTAATTGATAGTGTTGAAAAAGAGTCTATTGCAGAGGATGTTGGTTTTGAATCTGGAGATGCGATAATTACAATTAATGGCAGAAAACCAAGAGACCTTATTGATTATCAAATTTTAATAAATGATGAAATATTAGAGCTATCTGTTTTAGATAAAAATCAAGAGATCCATTACATAACAATAGAAAAAGATTTAGATTCAAATCTAGGCATTAATTTTAAGGAGGCATTATTTGATTCATTAAAAGAATGTAATAATAGTTGCCCTTTCTGTTTCATCGATCAACAACCTCCTGGTAAAAGAAAAAGTCTTTATCTTAAAGATGATGATTATAGATTAAGTTTTTTATACGGATCATATCTAACACTTACTAATTTAAAGGAAAGTGATTGGAAAAGAATCTCTTCTCAAAAATTATCTCCACTTTTTATATCCGTTCATGCGACGAATCCCGATATTAGAGAGCAATTATTAATTAATAAAAAAGCCAGGGAAATTATCAATCAGATTAAATGGTTTAGAGAGAACTCAATACAAATGCATGCTCAAATAGTGGTATGTCCTAATTTAAATGATGGAATTATTTTAGAAAAATCAATTTTCGATCTTGCAAAGTTTCATATAAAAGATAAGAAAACTGTTTTATCAATAGCGATAGTTCCAGTGGGATTGACTAAATTTAGGCCAATTAATGATGGATTGACTCCAATCGACAAAAATTTCGCAAAAAAAATAATAGTACAAATTGAAAAAATACAGAAAATCTTAAAAAATAAACTTGGAACAAGGTTTTGCTGGTTATCAGATGAATGGTATTTAATCGCTGGAGAAAAGCTACCTCAATATAAAACTTATGAAGATATGCCTCAAGAATCAAATGGAGTTGGATCAATTAGAAGTTTCTTGAAAATATTAGAAAACGAGACAAAAAACTTACCTGAGAGAATCGAAAAAGATCGCAAAGTTAGTTGGATAGTAGGAAAATTGGTTTATGAAGCGCTCATTCCCACAAAAGATAAATTAAATGAAATTATTGGACTAACCATAAATCTTTATGGATTACCAAGCATTTATTGGGGACAGGAACAAGTTGTTACTGGCTTATTAACAGGCAAAGATTTAATTGAAGGGTTAAAAAATAAAGATTTAGGAGAGGCTATTTTCATACCTTCAATTATGTTAAAAACTAATACTGATCTTTTTTTGGATGATAAAAATATTATAGAAGTTGAGACAGAATTAAAAACAAAAATTCACGTTGTAGATGATGCAGGTGATATTATAAGGAATCTAATAGGTGAAACTTCTGCACAAAAATATTTTTAATAACTATGAAGATTCTCAGAAAAACTACATTCTTATTACCTTTTTTTTTATTAATTAGTTTCTATGAAAGCGATGCACGAAAGATCTTCAGCCAAGAAGAAATATTAATAAAAACTTTAATGGAAAAAAATTCTTTAGATTTTGAAGATATCCCAAATCTTGTAATTGAAAATAATCTTGAACTGAAAGCATTGAGAGAATTAATCAACTCTTCATCTCTGAATCTCGCGAGCAAAATCTCAGCAAAATACCCACGTTTAGATTTAAATGCAAGTGGCTTACCACAATATTTATATGGGAAAAATTACAACAGTAGCTCAATAGATACTAAATCATCTCAATTAAAGTTAAATCCATCTTTAAATATAAGATGGGATATCATTGATCCTCAAAAAGGAACAAATATAAAATTAGCAAAGAATGAATTTGAAATAGCAAAAAATAATTTAGAAATTAAAAAGAATGATCTACAACAAGAAGCTCAACTTAGATTTCATAAATTTCAAAAGGCTGCAGAAGAAACAAAAAATGCAATAATTAACGTGCAGTTATCTCGTCAGAGCTTAAATGATGCCAAATCAAAATTAGAGGCAGGCATTGGCACTAAATTCGATGTTCTTGAGGCAAGTGCACAATTAGCAAGAGATAATCAATTTTTAGAAGAAAAAAAAATCGCTAAGGAAATTAATATTATTTCATTAAAAGAAATTTTGAATATTAATTTGGAAGATGATTTAAAAATCAATGAAAAACAGAAGCTAATAGGATTTTGGAATTATGCATTAGGGGATAATATACAAAATGGTCTAAATAAAAGTCTCTCTTTAAAAAATATTAATCTTCAAAATTCAATAAAAAGTAATCAAGCTAAATCTTATATTAATTCAAAAAAGCCATCTATTTACATAAGTAATAATCTATCAAGCACTTTTTCGAAAGGAAGCACCCTTTCACAAAATATTGATGCAGACAAAAGTAGTTCAAGTTATTCAAATACAATTAGTTTAAATTTTGATTGGAATATTTTTGATGGTGGCGTAAATAATAATTCTTACAAGTCCAAACTAGCCGAGGTAAATGCTGAGCAATTTAAATACTCAAATCTACAAAATATTATTCAAGTGAATATCAGTGAGACATATCTTAATTTAAAGAAGAATCAACAAAAACTTTTATCTACAGATAAAGAAATTGTAGCCAGCAATGAATCCCTGAGACTTGCAAGATTGCGATATGATGCAGGAATATCTACTTTGAAAGATGTTCTTATTAGACAAAAAGAATTAAGTGATGCAAAATCAAAAAAAATTAATGCCATATACAATTACAACATCAATTTAGATAAATTAGAAAAATTAACCTTTCAAAATAAATATAAAAATTGTATAGATGACAATAAAAATCAAATTAACTCATTTTGTTACTATTAATTGCATAATAAGATCATGGAAAATTCAAAAGATAAACTATCCACTGAGCAATTAAAAGATTTAAATAATTTATTTGATTCTATTAGTGAAAGACAACTTAAAGATTTTGGGAATATCGCTGCAAGTAACAAATCTGACGGGTCTCTCATTACTAATTGTGATTTGTGGAGCGATCAAAAGATCGTTGAGGGTTTATCAAGAATTGCACCTAATGAGGGAGTTCTTAGCGAAGAAGGCGAAAAGACTATTCCAGAAAGTAATGCATATTGGGTCGTTGATCCTCTAGATGGAACAACAAACTTTGCTGCCGGCATTCCCTTCTGGTCAATCTCCATAGCAAGATTTGTTAATAGAAAACCTCAATCATCATTTCTGATTATCCCAACATTAAAGAAAAAATTTTTAGCGATAAAAGATCAAGGCGTATGGCTTAATGATAAAAAACTTTTATTTGATGGAAATTTGCAAAGGAGTGCATGTGTATCTTTATGTAGTAGATCAATAAAAATCTTACAGAAGAATCCCAAAGAAATTTTCCCAGGGAAAATAAGACTTTTGGGTGTATCAAGTTTAAATTTAACAAGCGTCGCAATGGGGCAAACTTTTGGAGCAATAGAATCGACTCCAAAAATTTGGGATATAGCTGCGGCATGGCTTATCCTTGAAGAATTGAATTGCATTATAGATTGGCTATCAATAAATCCTGAAAACTTAAAAGCAGGGATGGATCTTTCTGAAGTAAATTTTCCGCTCATAGCAGGGAGATCTCCTAAAAATATAAACGAATTAAAACCTTGGGGTGAATTATTAATTCAAAATTAGTGACTAATAATTAAAATGCTTGAAATTTATTCATATTAGATACAATAAAAATTAGTTAGTAAAAATATTTGCAGCAAACAATATGCATCATAGTAGAAACTGGGTTTTAAAGAGTTTATGGGGTGCATGTGAAAGATGGAGTAAGTCAGACTGTATTGACTTAAGTGCTGCTTTTGCATATTACGCATTACAGTCTTTTTTTCCAATATTATTAATCTCTTTATCAATTGCCTCTTGGTTTCTTGGAAAACAAGAGGGTTTAGATGAAAAGATTGTTGAGATTGCTGCCCAAATTTTACCCCCATCAGTAGTTGAACTAGTTGAAACAACTTTATTTAAATTAATTGATCAAGGATTTGGAGCTGGGATATTAGGAGCAATGTTTTTATTATTTACTGCAGGGAATGCATATCTATCTCTCCAAAGAGGGTCTAATAGACTATGGGAGGATGAATTACCTACAAAGAAGAGTTCCTCACCATGGCGAGAACAGGCTTCAAAATTTCTCAGGAACAGAATTGAGGCATTTTTTATAGTATTCCTTATAGGATTTCTAATGGTTTTAGACCAAATCAGTGCAAACCTTAGAATGATACCAGTTACGGTTTTGCAGGAGATTTCAACTTCTGGTAATTGGGTATCTAATCTTTTTTTAAAATTACCATTATTACAAGTAGGACAATTTGCTGTACCTCTTATAGGATTTTCTCTTATGGCATTATTATTACAAGCCCTCCTACCAAGCAGAAAAGTGCCTCTAAGACCTCTCATCCCGGGCTCCGTTTTGATTGGGATTTTATTAACTTCACTTAATTTAGCTGTAAGCAAAAGTATCCTCTCATTAGGAGTTAGATTCCAAGCTTACGGATTTATTGGTGGTTTTCTAGTTCTTACTTTGTGGGTTTGGTTGCTAGGGGTAATATTATATTTCGGGCAATGCTGGAGTGTTGTAATTGCAAGCATGTCAATTATTGAAAGAAAGAATAAATATCCAAAACAAAGATTAAAATTTTAATAAATGCAGAAAAATCTATTTACTTATCTTATTATTGCTTTAATTATCATTCCAGTATTTGGATTTAATTTCCTAATTAGTTTGTTAGGAAATATTCTGATACTGTTATTTTTAATACCCTTATTATTTTTAATTATTTTATTTCTGGGTATTAATTCTTTCAAGTCTTCTATTAAACAGTGTGCAAATTGTGGTTCAACAGTAATAGGTAATAATGTTAGTTGTATTTATTGTGGATCAAATCTAGATGATTCAAAAAATAATAATAACTTGGAAGTGAAAGCTAGTGAAGAAACTATTGAAGTTGAAGCTGAGGAGATATCATAATCTAATTTCAGGTGAACTTAGCCAATACCAATTTGTCTAAGAATGCTTTGGCCTGTAATTAATTCGGTTCCTAAACCAATTAATATTCCCATCATTGCTAATCGTCCATTCCATGTCTCTGCAAAATTAACAAATCCGAATCTAGGCTGATACTCCTCATTCATTGTTGGTACAAAATCTTTATTTTTATCTTAGCGTTTTATTATTCAATATAGGAGGTTTAATGAATGTTTTACTTAATATGTTTAACACCATCAACTGGTTTATATTCATCACCTGTCAGTTCTTCATAAATGATTGCTGGCAAACCTGTCTCGAACATAGTCTGCAAAGCCTCCTTAAGAAATGGATTCCATCCTCCAGTACTCACCTTGCCATGCCTGACAGTCCAATCCCATGTCCCAGGAAGATCTCTTGGGATTCTTCCCTCTCTATCTCTTCTGGCAACTAAATCTAAAGATTCGACTAATCCAACAACAACTGGATTTTTACCATAAGAGGGAGTAAGGCTTAACTCAAGGCGTACAGGATCCTCTTTCATAATTTTCAAACGAAAACGGGGAGGTAATTTGAGTGATCTTATTACAGAAGCAACTATTTTTGTTTTTTGTTCCAAATTAATGTACCTAGTTTAAATTAGAAAAATTTTTTAATCGGGTGTAGTTCCTTTCTCTACAGTTGAATCACTATCATTAGAAAATCTTACAGTAAGTAATTCTTCATCGGTGATATTACCAAATTTATCTAACAATTCAGGATGAATAGTATATTTTTTAGATGTAGTTGGGTTGAAAACATCATTTTTATTGTTCTCGAATGCTCCCCATCCATTCGACATCACTCTAAAAGCTTTTAAAACAAGAAATATAAGCGCAACAGAATAAATGATAGGAAATAAAATAGTCATTGAAACATATAACCTATAAGTTATTGTAAAAGTATAATAGTCATACTAGCTTGAAAAATCAGATTTTAGCGAAATTTAACTTTTAATCTGATGAATTTTATTAAATACATTTTTTTAAATGATTAATATATTAAAAATATCGGTATTCCATGAAACAAATTATCACACAATATAAAAAAAAATTTCTAAGTAAGTTTTTAATCTCATCAACAATCTTATTGGGTGTTTCATTGCAAACACAGCTTGAATCTTACCCAAATGGAAATCAAATAGAAAAAACAAGATATCCATCCCAAGAAAAATCATTTATAACTAGCGCAATTGAAAAATCTGGACCATCTGTAGTAACTATTGATACTGAAAGAATAGTAAGAAGTAGAAATCTATCAGAAGATTCGGGGATATTATTAGACCCATATTTTGAGAAATTATTTGGTTTGAGATTACCATATGAATATGAACCGAGAATTGAACAAAGCCAAGGAAGCGGCTTTATTTTTGATGAAGGCTTAGTAATTACAAATGCCCATGTAATTAATAAATCAGAAAAATTAATAGTTGGATTATCAGATGGAAGAAAATATAAAGGAATAGTTGTTGGTCAAGATTGGCTTACTGATTTAGCAGTAATTAAATTAAAAGGTCAAGGGCCATGGCCAAAAGCATCACTAGGTAATTCAGATACAATTCGAGTAGGAGATTGGGCTATAGCAGTAGGAAACCCTTTTGGATTAGAAAATACTGTGACTCTTGGAATCATAAGTAATCTCAACCGTAAGGTCTCAGAACTGGGAATTTATGATAAAAGGCTTAATCTTATTCAAACAGACGCAGCAATAAATCCTGGTAATTCTGGAGGACCATTACTAAATAACTTAGGAGATGTAATTGGAATAAATACGCTTATCAGATCAGGTCCCGGAGCTGGATTAAGTTTTGCAATACCAATAAATAAAGCAAAGAAAATTGCTTATGAATTAGTCAGAAATGGTAAAGTAATTCACCCAATGATTGGAATAAGTTTATTTAGTGAAAAATCCTTAGATATTAATGTGGTGACAGTTAAGGTGAAATATGTTGTACCAAATAGTCCAGCAGCTAGAAGTGGTATAAAAGTTAACGATATTATTTTTAAAGTTAATGAAATAAAAATCACTAGTCCATCTGATGTTGTTGAAACAATAGATAGAAATGGAATCAAAAAGCCCGTAAAAATATCTATTTATAGAAAAAACAAATTAATTAATTTCTTTATAAAGCCAATTGATATAAGAAACTTGACTAGTAAATAAGACATTAATGATCAAAGTCTTTAAGAATTTCTACACACTTTGATATACATTTACCATCAGTAATATCACATAAAGAAATACACTCAAAATAATTTTCTACAGGATCAATTTGCAAATGATTAAACTTGTTAATTTCTTCTTTTTCTCCAAACATTTTTTTACTTATTAGTAGTAAATAGATTAAACAAAGTTAATTAAATATGTAAAGAAAAATGAGTGATATTGCCTATACTAATGTAAAGTTTTTTAAAAAATTACAGGTTTAATCATAATCTCCTAAGAACAATTACCTAATTTAAACAACTTTTTTAATATTATTTATTTTTTAATTTCTCTTGTAAATAATAATTATAATTACCATTATAAGCAATCAATTTATGACCTCTAATTTCGACAACTTTATTTGCCACCCTAGAAATGAAATATCTATCATGAGAAATAATCAATGAGGTGCCTTTATAATTGATGAGTGCACTCTCTAAATTTTCTTTTGATTTGAGATCAAGATGATTTGTTGGTTCATCAAGTAAAAGAAAATTACATGGCTTTATAAGCATCAACGACAAAGCCAGTTTAGCTTTCTCACCACCGCTTAATTCCCCAACCGTTTTAAACACTGAATCTTTATTAAAACCAAAGCCTGCAAGAAAAGTTCTTACTTCTTTTTGACTCCAATTTGGAGCTTTGGAGAATAATAAATCGATTATAACTCTATTTAAATCTAATGCTTGAGATTGATTCTGTTCATAATAACTTGTTATCACATTATGTTTTCCCAAATTTATTTCTCCTAATTCCGGAGTTATTTGTTTCATGATTAATTTTAATAATGTTGATTTACCTGACCCGTTAGGTCCTAAAAATGCAATTTTATCTCCTGAAAAGACATCTAAATCAGCATCAAAGAAAATTATTTGATTACCAAATTCATGGGAAAGTTTCTTAATTTTTAAAATTAATTTTCCAGATCTTGGAGATTCTGGGAAATTAAATTTAGAACTAGTTATTTGCTCTGAAACACGTTCAATTCTTTGAATTTTATTAATCTTTTTTTCTCGACTTTTAGCTTGAGAACTTCTAGTTGCACTAGCTCTAAATTTATCAATAAATTTTTTCTGGGATTCAATCTCTTTCTTTTGAAGAGAATACTGCTTTTCTTGTATTTCCTCTTCTATATTTTTTTGTTGAATAAAATCGCTATAGTTGCCCTTATAAGTTTTAGAAATGCCATTATTTACAAAAACAATCTTATTACATATTTTATCTAAAAAATAACGGTCATGGCTTATAAGAATTATTGATATTTTAAGAGAGATTAAGTATTCTTCGAGCCAGACAATAGTATCTAAATCAAGGTGATTTGTTGGCTCATCTAATAAAATTAAATCTGGTTCCTGCAACATTATTTTTCCAAGAGCAATTTTCATCTGCCATCCTCCAGAAAAGGTCTCAACTAAATCATTTGAGTTTTGCAATGTAAATCCCAGCTTAGGTAATAACTTTTCAATTTTTGATTGCATTTGATAACCTCCCAAAGCTTCAAATTCTCTTTGATGAAGTCCTAATTCCCTTACTAGAGATTGCAAATCATTATCGATTCCAAGATTATTTATATTTTTAAGCTTTTTTTCTACTTCGTTTAACTTATCCGAAACTTTTTGAATATCAGAAAAAGAGCTTGCAAGTTCTTGACTAACGGTCCTTCCGTGTTGAAGGTTAAATTCCTGCTTTAAATAAGCTATTTTTGGATTGCCCTCTTTAATAATGTAACCACTAGTTTGCTCCTCATCACCAATTAATATCTTGAGCTGAGTTGTTTTACCTGCACCATTTGAACCAACTAATCCTATTTTTTCACCATTTTTGATTTCCCAATTAATATTTTTCAATACTAAATCGGTAGCATAAATTTTAGAAATACTGTCAAATCTAATCACTTGAAAACTTTTTTATTTACATTTTGATAGTTAAATTTCCAAAAATTTAATTATTGATAATATTAAACTATGAAAAGGATTGAGCAAATAGTAGCAATTTTTATTGCGGCTGGTTTATCTATACCAAGTTACTGGTTTTTCTGGACTTTAGCGGGTGGAGGAGGTTATAACAGACGAAATATCCCTGTCAAAGAAAATACTAGAGAAATTAAATTACAACCCCCCTCTAACCTTGATCAACCATAATTTAGTTGCTTCATCATCTAAAGTGCTTAAGTAGGTAATGACTTCCTCTTTTGATACCTGAATATTATGATCATTTCCAATTTTACAAATTTGATCAATAGCTGATTTTGGATTAGTTAATGCCAAGCGAAACAAATTTTGTTTCTTTTCTTGATCTTTCGCAATGAGGTCGTAAAGTTTTTGAACATTGGAGGTCATTAATCTTTTGACAAATATTAGTTATATAAAGATTCTAAGCAACATTCTGCTCATTTGTTTTATTAATATAAAGATCATTATCGGCATCTACCATTTCTTTCGCCGAGGCATCTTCCATACTTCTCGCATCAAGACATAAGACTTTTCGCAACTTTGCAAAATTAGCGGCATGAGAAAGTCTGCCATCTTGCTTTGCACTATATTCAGATTTTTGAAGTATTTGATGAAGATGAGTTAATAAATATGGACTTATTACTGCAGACACTAAAACATCACTACTTTTTCGCGAAGATTTTGTTGATTGAGTAATTCTTTTTTTTCTCTGGCTAATGTTAATACCTTTATTCGAATTTAGGTTAGTTGAGTTTTTCATAATAAGTAACTAAAAATGACTCCTAAAGTTCTCTATTAATAATATACACAAAGATACTATCCTTGACTAACTGTGTATACTATAAAGTAACAGTTATGATCTGATATTCATGGCAACAAGGCAAAATTCAACAAATGGAAAGCCAAAATCGCCAAGGATTCAAGTTGTACTTCCTGAGTCACTTTGCGAACAGCTCGCCATATTAGCTGAAGACGAATCAAGAACAGTAAGTAATATGGCAAAAGTACTAATACAGCAAGGCATACAACGTTATCTCGACAAAAAGGAGCAGTCAGTTTTAAATAATATTTCTTTAGATACTAATACCTTTAGAAATAACTTAGAAAAACAGGGCGTTAAGAGACTAAGAGGTATGCCTAAAAGGATACGTTATTTTGAAGATCCTGATAAATAATTTTAATTTTGCGGTAATTTCTGTAAAGCTTCCATAGATCCCATCACCACTAAAACATTTCCTCTTTCTAATACATATTTAGCAGGAGGATTAACAGTTAGTTGTTCTGCAGGTCCTGCTGCTAAAACATTAACCAAATAATTCTTTCTTAAATTTAAATCCCTTAAGGATCGACCTATAAAGTCTTCTGGGACTGTAATTTCATCTATACCCGTTTGATTATCAAGCTCTAATCTTTCAATAAGATTTGGTCGTACAAGTTCCAACCCTAATCGTTCGCCTTGCATTCTTGAGGGGAAAACCACTTTATCAGCTCCTACCCTTAATAACATCTTTTCATGTAGATCACTTGTTGCTCTTGCTATGACTCTTTTTACTTTTGTGCCTGCACTATCTTTTGCGATTAAAGTAGTGGTAATGCTCGCTTCTATAGGCTCACTAATACCAACTACTAAAGTATTCATTTCTAAAATCCCAGATTCCTTCATAGACTCCTCATCTGTGCAATCAACGACCCTTGCTTCAATTGTAGGTTCAAGCTGCCTAAGATCATCAATTGCTTTCTCAGAGTAATCTGCAGCAAGGACATCTGCGCCATTATTTATGAGTTCCCTGCAAACTGCAGTACCAAACCTCCCAACTCCAACTACGGCAAAAGAAAGAGCTTCATTTTCTTTTTGAGGAGACCATTGCCACCAGTCAGCCATAATAAACTAAAAATTTTTAAACATAAAGATCAGCTTTAGGATAACCAATCCTTTTCTGTTTGTTTATTCTACTCTTATAGAGAGCTTCCCATACAGCACTTAGGAATAAAAGTATACCTAACCTTCCAACAAACATTCCAATAATAAGGATTAATTGCCCAAAATGATTAAGCTTACTTGTTAGTCCTATATCAAAACCAACCGTTGCAAAAGCTGATATACAAGTAAAAAGCATCTCTAAAAATGTAAATTTTTCTTTATTAATGAAAGTGTTAGCAGTGCTTAAGAGCATTGCCATTAATAAAACAAATAATAATGATCCTACAGTTATGCCTACTGCTTTTAATATGACTTTATCTGAAATCAATCTATTACTTATGACTACATCTTTCTGCCCTCTTAAAGTAGATCTTGTTGCAGCCATTAATGCAATAAAAGTTGTAGTTTTTATACCCCCTCCAGTACCGCCAGTACTTGCTCCAATAAACATGAGAGTCATCAATAGCAGAATGCCAGTATCAGATATCGTATCCAGCGATATTGGATAATTTGTGAATCCTGCCGTTCTCGCACTGATGGTTTCAAATAAAGCGGAAACTAATCTTTCAAAAAAATTAAGTCCTGAGAAAAATTGTCCATTCAGTAAAGATTCTGTAATTAAGAATCCAAATGTACCAAAAATTATTAAATATAAAGAGGTTCGAATAACTAATTTACTATGAAGGCTCAGTTTGCGATATCTTAGATTTTTTCTATGAGTCCAAATATCATCAATTACTCGCCATCCTAGCCCACCTAAAACGATAAGAAAAATAAAAACAATATTTACAATTACATTAGTTCTGTATTCATAAATACTCTCAGACCATAAAGAGAATCCCGCATTATTGTACGCAGAAATACTATGAAAAATTGCAGCCCATAACCTTTCAGGCTTATTATTGATATCTATAAATCCAAAAAAATATAAGATAAATGAACCTAATAAAATAATAGAAGCTGCAGTTATAGCAATACTCCGAAATGTTCTTCCTATGCCCCCAACTCCAAATTCATCAAGAGTCTTACCCTTATCTAATCTAGTTCTAAGTTTTGCACCTTTAACAACAAATCCTTGCAAGAAAGTAGTAATAGCCATTAATCCTAATCCTCCAGAAAGGAGCATGAGCGCTAAGAAAATTTGACCAACAAAAGTTAAATCATTGCCTATATCAATTACAGTCAAACCAGTAACAGTAATTGCAGAGGTAGACGTAAAAAATGCCTCCCAAATCCCAACTTTCTGGCTAGAACAAATCGGAGAACTTAAAATTATCGTTCCTATAAAAACAATTATTAATCCAGTAACTATCGTAAATTGTGGTACGGTAAGTTTCCCATAAGCATCTTTTGATTTATAAAAGAATTGAATTAATTTCACTGTTTTGAATTTTTAATTGAAATTGAAAATTATTAAAGCTGGTACCGTTAACACCATAATTATAGTTAACCCTGCCCCATATCTTGCAATATCTAAAAATCTATACCTTCCAGGTCCATAGACCATCAAATTTGTTTGATAACCCATTGGAGTTAAAAAAGATTGACTTGCTCCAAATAAAACAATCATTATTAAGGCATTAGGCGAAATATTCAAAACAGAAGAAAATTCAATAGCTACTGGCAAAATTAATGCAACTGATGCCGCGTTACTTATAAATTGAGTAAGAATAAGAGTAAACAAGAAAATCACCAATAATGCGAAATATAAAGGTAACCCATCTAATATAAAATTTAAATTTAATGCGATTAAATCTGCTAGGCCAGTTGTCTGCATAGCTACGCTAAAACTTGATAATGATCCAAGTAATAAAATCACATCCAATCTTATAGATCTCTGAATCTCAGCAGGTCTTAAACAACCAAATCCAACCATAGCAATTACTGATAAAAGTACAGATCCAACTAGCGGAATATCTGTCAGTGATGGTAAAAGTATCATTAAAATAGCAATGGCTATAGCTATTGGTTTTTTTCTTAAATTAGGTAAATCATCCTCCACCTGATCAAGAATCAGTAAATCATTACTTGCTTGTAAACCTCTAATTGAATCCAATGGTGCCTGTAGAAGCAGGACATCCCCAGCTCTTAATACAGCCTGCCCAAGTCTTTCTTTTACTGTTTGCTGACCTCTTCTCAAAGCTAAAACAGTTGCATTATGTCTTTGCCTAAATCTTAATTCTCTGAGGCTTGCTCCAGCCAAAGTAGAACCTGCTGGCAATAAAGCTTCAAAAGTCTTAGTACCTTCTTCGGACGAAATGAGTTTTCCTTTTTTTAAAGATTTTGCTCTCTCTGCAAGAACAACTGTATGTTCTTGCTCTAATCTCAAAAGATCAGAACGAGTTACACGTATTAATAGCCTGTCTTGTGGTTCAATTTTTCTATCCGCAAGTGGAGGGAGAATAGCTTTCCCATTCCTTTGCAATTCCAGTACATCCACATCAAAACGTCTTTGCAATCTGCTGTTGCGGAGTGATTGACCAACCAACTCTGAATATTCTGGAATTGTTACTTCCGTACAATAAACATTTAAATTTCCATTATTGGAGAATTCATTATCTATTCCTCTATCTGGAAGTAAAGAGTCAGAAACTATGATCATATAAATAGTACCGATCAACCATACTGGAATTCCAACAGAGGTAAAACTAAATAACTCCAGCGATCCATAACCAAGTTGCTCACTAATATCGCTGACTAGAAGGTTTACTGAACTTCCTAAAAGAGTGATAGTTCCACCCAACAATGTGGAAAAAGACAATGGTAATAAAACCTTTGATGGAGATATATTTCTTCTTTCACACCAACCCTCTACTAATGGCAGCAAAGATGCAACTACAGGGGTATTCGGTACAATTCCTGAGATTGGAGCTATTAAGAAACCTAGAAAAGCTATAAACCTTCGAGAAGTTCTAATATTATCTGAAGCGATCATTTCTCTAACCCTATCTAAAGCACCACTTTTAAATAAAGCTGATGAAACAGCAAATAAGCCCATTAAAGTTATCAGGGATGGACTTCCGAAACCAGATAAAGCTTTTTGAGGAGTAAGTACACCAGTAGAAATAAATATTCCAACACACAATAAACCTGTTAATTCTGGTGCAATTGTATTTTTAATGAATAAAATTATTGATAAAAATAATACTAATACTGTAATTAATGCATCATAATTATCGAAAAAAAAATAAATAAGATCCATATTTGTTTATTCTACCAAATATCAGGTACTTATTAACATTGATAAATTGATACCTTTGTAATTATTTTTTTATAAGTGCTGAGACAAAAGATTTCTTATCTAATATCCAAGAAGCAGTAGATTTGAAAGTTTTTTCAAGTATTGGCATTTTAGATGCATAAATTAGTCTTCTAATATCAAATGCCAACTTTCCTGAAATTGTTAAACCTAAACCAGAAATAGAAGCCTCTCCAATTCCCAAGCTAATCATCTCACCATTATCTTGATATTCAAAAGGTAATAACTCTTCATTACGCATCATTAAATTTAAATTCTTTGCAACATGAAGTCCTTGTTGCATAGCAATTTGTGCAGTGACCGGTAAATCTTCGTGACCTTCAATGATAGAAATATCACCAATAGGAAAAATATTTGGAAATGATTTCATTTGAAGGTATTTATTTATAAGTATTCTTTGATTTACTAGCTTAACTTCGTGAGAAAGAAGAGGTAAATTAGGTCTGACGCCTGCTGTCCAAATAACACAATTAGAGGCTACATATTTAGAATTATTTATATCATCCAGAACTTTTACTCCATCTTTGGATACTGATTGAACTGTTGCATTTAGGAGAATCCTTATATTTCTTTTTTGAATGGCTTTTTCTGCTTCTTCACGATTAAAAATTTTATTATTTGATAAAATTTCTTGAGATTTTTCAATTATACAAATTTTAAAATAACCGTCATATAAATCATGAATCTTACATGCAAGCTCAACCCCAGAAGGACCGGCACCGATAATTACAAGATTATTTCCTAGCTTATTTTTAACAGAATTATTTAAAAATACCTTTAACTTTTCCTTATCATCAAGATTATTGAAGAAATAGCAATTTTCGTCAACTCCTGGCAATGAAAAATTATTATGGATTGAACCAGTACACAAAACCAAGTATTGGTAATTAATTTCTAATTGATCATTAAATTTTAAAGATCTATCAGAAAGATTAACTGAAATAAGTTGATTTTTTAAAAATATTATTCTCGAATTTTTAAAAATTGTTTCTAATTTCGGTGCTACTTCCCAAGATCTTATTTCTTCACTTAAAACTTCATATAATAATGGTTTGAATGTAAATTGAGATTGAGAATCTACAACTAGTATTGGAACAGAAGGATTCATTTTTTTTAAAGTCAATGCTGTATTAATACCTGCGAAACCACATCCAACTATTACTATTGGTTTTTTTATTGAATTCATAATATCAATATAAAATGAACCGAAGCTATTATTAAATTAAACGAATATTACGAAATTCGGGTGCGAAGACTTCTAATTATCAAAATCAAAAATAACAATGAAATATCAAATTGAAAAATTCAACAAAGGTGATATTAAAAAATATAATGCTGAAATCAAAGATATGAGTTCACTGGAAATAATAGAATGGGGTTTTAAAACTTTCAAAAATCAATTTGGATTTACAACTAGTTTTGGTATTCAATCTTCAGTATTGTTACATCTGATTCAAAATTCATCTTTAAAAAATAAAGTAAAAATATTCTGGATAGATACTGGTTATTTACCATCTGAAACTTATATATATGCAAATATTCTTATAAAACAACTTGATCTAAAAATTGATGTACTTCAGAGTGAAATATCACCAGCAAGAATGGAAGCTACTTTTGGAAAACTTTGGGAAAGTAAAATCCCTTCAGACTTAGATAAATACCATCAAATCAGAAAAATTGATCCTTTAGAGAAAGCTTTAAAAAAAAATAAAATTTTCTGCTGGGGAAGTGGTGTAAGGTCAATACAAACCAGTAATAGAAGTAAAATGAATTGCATTGATATTGTAAGGAATACCCTTTCCTTGAGACCCTTATTGGGATGGTCAAATAAAGATATTTTTTACTATATGAAAGAAAATAATCTCCCACAACATCCTTTATTCCATAAGGGGTATTCAACGGTAGGTGATTGGCATTCTAGTAGTGCTGAGACTTATGATAAGAAGGGGAGAAATACTCGATTTGGTGGGCTAAAACAAGAATGTGGTCTTCATATAAATGATTGATTTTTAAAAGTAATATGACAAATAAAAAGAACTATTTATTAGTCGGTAATTCAAGATTACATTGGGCTGAAAAAATAGACAAAGATTTAAAATTCAGTCATTCTTTATTAAGTGATAAGCTACCAAGATCAATAAACTTTAATCATTTGATTTGGGCTTCTGTTGGTCATTATCCAACAGTTTTTTTAAACAAGCGTAATGAAATAAAAACGCGTGATCTAAACATGCAGAAAATTCCAAATCATTTTGGAGTAGATAGAGCTTTGGCATGCTTTGGTGCTTTAAATCATGTCGAGAATATATTAAATAAAAATATTGTAATTGCTGATTTTGGGACGACATTATCAATAACAAAAATCAATCAAAAAGGCAATGTAATTGGGGGATTATTAATACCAGGTTTCATGACTCAATTGAGATCACTTGAACAAAACACAAAAAATTTAGAAATACCTAATGATTTAAGTATCCCGGAAGAAGATTTTTTATTATCAACCGAAAGAGCTATGGTTAAAGGCGTATATAAATCGTTAGAAGGAGCAATTAATTCATCTTATAATGAAAAAAAAGACATCCTTGTGTTTTGCGGAGGGGATGCAGAGTTGATTGGAAGAAAAATGAAAGAAAAAATAAATAATGTAATCATAGAACCCAATTTAGCGATGATTGGCATGATTTTATTCAACGAACTCACTTAAGAAACTATATAAAGAAATCACTCTAACTTTAAATCAGAAATAATATGATCTGCCATGATAGCTGCCTTAATCTTACTATAAATCTTCTCTATGTTCCCATTGTTATCAATTACAAATGTATTCCTTATCATTCCCATATATTCTTTTCCCATAAATTTTTTTAATCCATAGCTTTCGTATTTAGAGGCGACCTCACATGGGATCGGATCAGTTAACAAAGTGAAGGGCAGGTTATACTTCTCAATAAATTTTTGATGAGAAGAGGCATTATCCTTGCTGATGCCAATAATAACGAAGTTATGTTTTTTTAATAAATCCCAATTTTCCTTAAAATTACATGCCTCTTTAGTACAGCCGGGGGTATTATCTTTAGGATAAAAGTATATGATTACCCTTTTACCTCTAAAATCTGTTAAAGAAACTTCTTTATCAAATGAATCTTTTAGGTTAAATTCCGGCGCTCTATCACCTATTTTTAGTACCATATTAAAATATTGAAAGAATATTCAAATACATTACCAAAGATTTGGTTTTATAGATTAAATGGTAGAAAACATTTATCAACTTTAAATGAGATAAAAATTGCTCAAAATTTACCTCAGCCAAAAGTAAATATTTTTTTAGAAAGTCGTGCTCAAATTAGATACTCACTAAGTACCCTTTTTGATATAAATCCACTTGATATCCCTTTAGAGGCCTATCCAGGAGAACCTCCGCACCTTCCAGAAAATATGGGAAATATAAGCATTAGCCATTGTAAAGATGCTTTGGTTGTTATTTGGTGCAAAAATCGTATTGGAATTGATATTGAGAGAGTCGATAGAAATTTTAATTTTAGATCTCTTAATGATAAATATTTCGCTCAGAATTGTTTAGAAAAGAATAAAGTTCAACCTGAAGAAGTCTTAAAAAAGTGGAGCGGCATAGAGGCAGCTATTAAATGGGACAAGGGTAAATTATCAAAAGATCTAAGATACTGGAAATACGTTAAAAATAGAAATTATTTATTTCATGAAAGAAAAAAATTAGAAATAAATATATCACAATTTCTATTCCATGATTGGATCATTTCTATAGCTTATAAACACAGCGAAAATAATAATTTTTCTAATATTGTTTGCGCAAATATTTAGTTCTTTCTTGATTCTTTAATGGTATTGTCATCAGATTGTTTTTTCTCCCATCCATAATTACCAGGTTCCCAAAATTTATACCCTCTTAGTTGCTGCGGCATATAACTTTGTTCAAACGCAGGATCTCCATGATCTAAAGGGTTTTTATAATTTTTAGAATAATTTTTTAAATGACTTGGTATAGGAAAAATTTGATTATCATTCAACATTTGTATTGCAGCAAAGATTGATTTTGTACTATTACTTTTTGGTGAAATAGCTAAATATAATGAAGCATGTGATAAAAAATAATAACCTTCAGGTAATCCAACATTTTTAAAGGCTTCTCGGCAAGAATTTATGATAACTAATGCAACTGGATCCGCTAGACCTATATCCTCACTTGCAGCAATTAATAATCTTCTAAATATCAGATTTGGATCTTCTCCAGCTTCTAACATATATGCAAGCCAATACAGCGTTGCATCTGGATCTGAACCTCTAATAGATTTAATAAACGCGCTTAAAATATCAAAATGCTTTTCGCCGACTTTATCATAATTAATTTTTTTTCTTTGAATTGATTCTTCAGCAATTTTAAGATCAATTTTAATAATATCATCCGCATTTTTATTATTTATATCAATTGCAAACTCTAAAGCATTAATAAGATTACGCGCATCTCCACTGGAAAAATTTATCAAATGTTTTGAAGCTTCCTCAGTGATTTGAACTTTTACAGGTTTTTCTAAAACAAAATAGTAGTTTATAACTTTAGAAATAATTTTTATCATATCCTTTTCTTCAAGGGTCTTTAACTTAAACTGCCTTGATCTACTTATAAGAGCTTTATTTACAGAAAAGAAAGGATTCTCAGTAGTTGCTCCAATAAAAGTAATAGAACCGTTCTCAATAGAGGGTAGAAGTGCATCCTGTTGAACCGTTGTAAATCTATGCACCTCATCAATAAACAAAATTGTTTTCCTTCTCGATTTTTTCCATCTTTCTTGTGCAAAACAAATTTCATTTCTAAGATCTTTTATTCCGGATAAAACAGCATTTAACTTAATTAAAGACGAACGAGTATAAAAAGAAATTATTTCAATTAAAGTCGTTTTCCCAACACCTGGAGGACCATAAAAAATCGTATTTCCAACTTTATCACTTATTATTGCGTTATAAAGAAGTGAATTTGGATTAAGTATTTCTTCCTGTCCGTAAAAATCATCTAACACCTTAGGTCTCAGCCTATCGGCCAAAGGAGAATCGAATTGTGGATTTAAATTATTTTTAAAGGAAAGATCTTGTTGCATTATTAAACTCTAAACAACTAAGTAATGACTGTAGGTTGATCCATTTTTGTAAGTTTTGTAATATTGCATAAATCATCTAAACCATTTATTAAATCTTTTAAAGCGAATTGGGGATTGAGACTTAAATTTTCCTTTTCACCAGAATACCTTTCAAAATACAATCGTAAGGTTGCACCCTTTGTACCAGTTCCAGATATCCTCATAATAACTCTTGAATTATTCTCCAAAATAATTCTTAATCCTTGGTTAGGAGTTATTGATTGGTCTACTGGATCAATATAAGAGAAATTATCAGCTTTTAAAACAATATTTCCAGCGAACTTATTCCCTACCATTGATGGCAAAAGTAAATTCATATTTGAATAAATTTGCCTAGCAATATCTGATGGGATTGCCTCGTAGTCATGCCTTGAATAATAATTTCTACCATACATACCCCAATGACTATTAACCAATTCATGAACAGAGCATTTCTTAACAGAAAGGATTTGCAACCAAAATAAAACAGCCCATAAACCATCCTTCTCTCTAACATGATTACTACCAGTACCAAAGCTTTCTTCCCCACATAAAGAAATTTGCTCAGAATCTAAAAGATTTCCAAAAAATTTCCATCCAGTAGGTGTTTCGAAGCAAGGAATATTCATCTTTTTAGCTACAGAATCAACAGCCATACTCGTAGGCATTGAGCGAGCTACACCAGATATTCCATTTTTATAACCAGGTACATAATTTGTATTTGCGGTTAATACCGCCAAACTATCACTGGGATTAACAAAACAACCCTTACCAAGAATCATATTTCTATCACCATCACCATCACATGCAGCTCCAAAATTATATTTTTTGTCAATCAAAAGCAAATCTGCTAATTTTTTTGCATAAGTTAAATTCGGGTCAGGATGTAGCCGCCCAAAGTCAGGAAGTGGCTTGCTATTCATCAAGCACTGTTCTGATAAACCTATCCTGTCAATAAAGATTCTTTCAGCATATGGTCCTGTAACAGCATTCATTGCATCAAAGATCATTGAGAAATCTTTTTTTAGAAAGTCCCCAATTTGATCAAAGTCAAATATTTTCTCCATGAGAGAAACATAATCTTCTACACCATCAACTATGTCTACTGATGTCCAATTGATTTGATGAGATCCTTTTTTACTTAAATCTGGAATTTGTACATTAGATATCTTGTAATTTCTAAGTTGACTACTACAAGAAAATATTTTATCGGTTACTTGCTCTGGAGCAGGACCTCCATTGGAAACATTCACTTTTACACCAAAATCACCATCAAGTCCTCCAGGATTATGACTAGCAGAGAGGATAATACCCAGAAGAGCATTATTAATTCTAATAAGATGAGATGCAGCAGGAGTGGACAGAATTCCTCCTATGGGTACAATTATTCTTTTAACTTTATGGGCAGAACAAATTTGAATGATTTTTTTTATTGCTTCTCCATTTCCATATCGACCATCGCCTCCAACAATTAAAGTTGAATCCTGCAGACCATCGAAGGTTCTTAAGATTGATTCAATAAATATTTCTAAATAATGTTTTGTTTGAAATTGCACAGTACTCTTTCTTAAACCTGAAGTTCCTGGCTTTTGATCTTTAAAAGGTGCTTTTATATTTATTTCTTGTATGTCCTGCATAATAATTAAATTTTTTA
>CEUK01028653.1_pt1 | contig 21279 bp, 21 predicted proteins | sample 356451 | NCBI WGS metagenome assembly CEUK01 (sample SAMEA2622843, study PRJEB7988) | marine metagenome | isolation source: saline water (ENVO:00002010), including
AATACAAATATTCATTTATAAAACAAAGACTAATTGACATCAGAAGTGCAGAGTTAGCATTCAAAGAAAAAAACAATCAGTTTACTGACGACTTTGATCAGTTAATTAATTTTGTAAAAACAGATTCATTTGTAATTGTACAAAAGACTGATACACTAATTGAATACTACAATTCTGTGTATCGTGAAAACCAATTCAAAGACACATTAATCATTGACACCTTAGGCAAGGTTAGTGTTTTAGATTCTATTTTTAGTAAAAAATATGCAATTGACTCTCTAGCATATGTCCCTTTTGGAAACGGAATAAAATTTCATTTGTCTTCTGGCTCAATAAACAAGTCAAAAATTGACGTTCCAGTTTTTGAAGCTAGTGACCCTAAACCTTTTGACCCAATTGACCCCTTAAAAATCGGATCCATGACTGAAGCTCACTTAAATGGCAATTGGCAATAATGAATATAACTATAAGTGACTCAAGACTTAACATTAATCTTTCATCTATCATTGTATGAATTTTCCTATTTAATTATAAATACTAAGAAAAATTACATTACAAAAACTCAAACATATCAACTAGCAGACTCAAGCATAGAAACAATTACTAACCAAATAGAAGACATAGTCAAGAACGACACACAATTACATGCAATATTTCATAAGACACTAGGAACAATTGATATAGGAAATACAACTCTTATACCAGATAGCTTGTTTGATCAAAACTATAAACACGAATATTTTAATTTAACAAACACATATTTAAAAGACGAAGTTATGTATGAAAGACTGAAATTTTCACCCTGTTTCGCTTTATTCACACTCAATAACAAAATTTATAAAAAACTTTCCTCTTTATTTAAAAAAGCTATAATAAAAAATACTGGTTCGGTTCTGATTGATTACTCACTTTATTTAAGTAAAAAAAATGAAAAGGAATTGTTCTTACATATTGACAAAAGCATATTTCACATCATAATCACAGATGATAAAAAACTTATCTTTTACAATAAATATAATTTCAAAACAACTAATGACTTTATATATTATTTAATTAACTGCATAAATGTATTAGGTATTGATTCAGAAGACATCAAGATTAAAATTATGACAAATAAAGATATTTCAGATCCTATTTTTGGCAAAACTAAAAAATATATAAACAAGTTAATTTTCCTTGCCAAAGATGTCAAATTCACTTATGATCACAGCATCAAAAATCAAGCTGATCATATGCATCACAATCTCTTAAGTCAAATAATATGCGAATAATTTCCGGAGAATTTAAAAATAGACGCATTGATTTCAAACAACTAAATATTAGACCTACAACTGACTTTGCTAAAGAAAGTCTATTTAATATAATAAATAATTATTATGACATTGAAGATCTAATTATACTAGATTTATTTGCTGGGTCTGGAAATATTAGCTATGAATTTGCATCTAGAAGAGCAAGAGAAATAGTAGCAGTAGATAATAAAATCCAATGTGTTAATTTTATCAAATCTATCAAACAAAAATTATCTCTATTCAATTTACATGTTATTCTTGCAAATAGCACAACATATTTAAATACTCAAAAAAAAAAATTTAATTTAATTTTTGCTGACCCCCCTTACAGATTTGAACAAATTAAATATGATAAAATATTAAACAACATTTTTGAAAGAAATATTTTACTTGAAAATGGAATGTTAATTATTGAACATTCAAAATTTATTAATTTTGAAGGACATTTTAATTTTTTTATGAAAAAAAAATATGGGAATGTACATTTCACATTTTTTAAAAATAAAACATGAATAAAAATTTAGCAATTTTCCCAGGAAGCTTCGACCCTATTACTTTAGGGCACGTAGAAGTCATTAAACAAAGCTTAAATATCTTCGAAAAGATAATTATTGCTATAGGAGAAAACTATCAAAAGAATAAATTATTTAATTTGAATGAAAGAAGAAATTTAATTAACACTGTTTTTAAAAATCATCAAAACATTATAATTAAATCATATAATGAGTTAACTGTTGAATTTTGTCAAAAGGAAAACTGTTTCAATATTATTAGAGGTATTAGAAATAACATAGATTTTAACTATGAACATTCAATTGCAATTTCTAATAATTGCTTGGATAATAGAATAAATACTATTTTCATACCTTCCACAAAAAAAACTACTCATATTTCATCAAGTATAGTTAAAGAAATTATAGCAAATAATGGTGATTTAGCTAATTTTGTGCCTAATCAGATTATAACTGATATAAATAAAATGTCTAATAGATGAATTGTTGAAACAAATGGTGAATCGAGGCATATGTTTTTATTTTTAAAATATTTTCATAATCCATCCACTTAATATCGGTAATACCTTCCTCCTTTTGACCTATTAAGGTTGCATCACCTTGCAATTGCATTAAAAACCAATTTGTTTCTTTTAAGAATATAGGAATTCCAGTTTCAAAATACATATGAAATATTTTAAATGACTTGGAGGTGATTTTTAGGTTTCTTAAATTAGTTTCTTCATAAACTTCTCTGATTGCTGCATCACGAACTTCTTCTTTAAATTTTACCTTACCCTTTGGCAAATCCCAAATATTGTTTTTCAAAATCATCAAATACTGATTATTTAAATTCTTAACTACTCCTCCAGCAGCGACAAGAAAATGAAAATTAGATTTAAATTCTAAAAAATCTACAGATAAATTGTTTGAATAAAAAAGAACATTCTGATCAATTAAAAATTTTTTTGACTTTAATAATTTTAGTAAATATGATAGTGAGCGTACAACAAAAAAATGGCGCAAATCAATATCTTCTAAATGGCCAAATTGATTTTGGGACACAAAAAAAATAAAATAATTATTTAGAAAAACTTTATAACTTTGTTTCATGATGCAAAATATAAAAAACTCACAACAAGTTGCAGAAATTTTATTAGACATAAATGCAGTTAAGTTACAACCTTTTAATTTTTTCACTTGGGCTTCTGGCAAGAAATCACCCATATATTGTGACAATAGAATAATCCTTTCACACATTAAAGAAAGAGAAAAAATAAGAGACCTTCTTTGTGAATCCATCCTTAAAAACATATCGCAAATAAACTGTATCGCTGGTGTGGCAACAGGGGCAATTGCTCATGGCATGCTAATTGCCGATAAACTAGAACAACCTTTTGTATACATTAGATCAAAAGCAAAAAATTATGGGAGAGAAAATCAAATTGAGGGAGACTTGCCAAACAAATCTAAAGTAGCCATAATTGAAGATTTAATTAGTACTGGTGGCAGCAGTATGAATGCAATCAAAGCATTAGAAAAAGCTAATGCAAAACCTGTTGGATTATTCTCAATATTTACTTATGGATTTTTTAACCAAGAAAACCTTTCAATTCCTTGTTATTCTTTGTGTGACTTTAAAACTCTAATAAATGTAGCTATTAGTAAAAAAATGATTGAGAAAGAGTCGGAAGAAATTCTTTTTCAATGGCAAAAAAAACAACAGTCAATTTAAAATAAATTTGATTTTTGATCCTTTTAAATGGTGAATCTGACCATTTAAATCAACAGCAATTAAAACATTATTTTGTCGAATTTCTATAATTTTGATTTTAATTTTTTTTTGTTCATAAAAACATATGACATAATCCTTTGTTCCATGCAAATGAGACATATAAATTTTATCAATCTCTGAATTAGACAAATAGTACAATGCCATGGTTTCTTTTATCTTAGATATCAAATCATTAAAAACTTTTTTTTTGTTGAATTGTTTACCTAATAATTGAGCAATTGAAATTGCATTTTTGAGGTTTTTTGGATATTTAATATTATTCACATTTAAGCCAATACCAACAATTAAATATTTCTTTTGATTTGCTGAAATTTTTTCACATAGAATTCCTGCAATCTTTTGTTTCTCAACATATATATCATTAGGAAATTTTATAAATGAATCAATTTGGATAAGATTCAAATATTTACATATTGAAATAGTAACTAACGTCTGTATAAGAAATGGTTGCAAACTCTCTTCTAAGCATATAGAAAAACTAAAACATAATCCATCATTAACACCAGAATACCAAGTTTTACCTAACCTACCCCTTCCTGAAAACTGTTTGTTCACATAAACGGTCAAAGGATCAAAAAATTTTTTTTCCTTATATAAATTAATTAAATAATCATTAGAAGATCCTAATTGATCAATGTAGATAATTTGATTGAAACAATTATCCATATAAATAATTATAAAGTGTTATAAATTTAATTTATTTTTTAAAATTATAATTTTGTAGTCATTAAAGAAAAAAATAATTTAATTACATCAATTGAAAAAAAATAAAAACTTAAATTTGATTGTTCAAGCAATAGAAGAAAAAAAAGGCATCAACATAAATATTATAGATTTTATTAACATCATGAATGGACCAGCTGATTTTTTTGTTATTTGTAGTGCTCAATCCAAAACACAAATTAATGCTATAGCAAACAATATCAAAAGCTTATTGCTTCAAAATAATAATACAAGCTTATGGCAGGAAGAAGGTATAGAAACTAATTGGAGACTCTTAGATTATGGAGACATAGTCATTCATATTCTAAAAGAAGAAACAAGAGATTATTATAATTTAGATGACTTATGGTTAGAAATATAAAAATTTAAAAAAGTGAAAAAACCAAAACAACCAAAATTTAACTTTTACTGGATTTATGCAGCGGTAGCATTCTTCTTCATTATTATACAACTATTCAATGTGGTTTCATCTCCTATTGAAAAAACAACAAAACAAAGATTTTTTACTGATTTTTTAACTGAGGGTGAAGTAGAAAAAGTAATTATTGTTAATAATGAATTTGTTGAAGTTTTTATTAAAGAAAATAAATTAAATAAAGAAAAACACAAAAAGGCGAAATCTAAAAATATTGGTAGAATAAATAACCCACATTATTTTTTTAACATTACAAATGGAACACAATTTGAAGATGACCTAAAAGATTTCTATGAAAAAAATTCTCAAATCCAACTTAGTGAACAAGTAATTCCCGATGTATCAATTAGAAAAAATTTCATTAATGATATTATTGGTTGGATGATTCCATTAGTAATTATGTTAGGAATTTGGTTCATTATAATGAAAAGGATGAGTGGTAATGGGAGTGCTGGTGGCGGAATTTTCAATATAGGTAAATCAAAAGCACAATTATTTGATCAAAACACTAAGCAAAAAACAAATTTTAAAGACGTAGCAGGACTAGAAGGAGCAAAAGAGGAGGTTAAAGAAATTGTTGATTTCTTGAAAAATCCCAAAAAATATACATCTTTAGGAGGCAAAATTCCAAGAGGAGTACTTTTAGTAGGTCCGCCAGGAACTGGAAAAACATTACTCGCAAAAGCGGTTGCAGGAGAAGCAAAAGTTCCATTCTTTTCTCTCAGTGGATCAGATTTTGTTGAAATGTTTGTTGGAGTAGGAGCTTCTAGGGTAAGAGACTTATTTAGAAATGCTAAAAGCAAATCTCCATCAATAATTTTTATTGATGAAATTGATGCCATTGGTCGAAGCAGAGGAAAAAACCAAATAACTGGAGCCAATGACGAAAGAGAAAATACTCTTAATCAATTACTCACAGAAATGGATGGCTTTGGAACCAATCACCATGTAATTGTCATTGCAGCAACTAACAGAGCTGATGTTCTTGACAAGGCATTAGTTAGAGCTGGTAGATTTGATAGACAAATATATGTTGATTTACCTGAATTAAATGAAAGGAAAGATATTTTTAAAGTTCACACTAAAAAACTAAAAATTACAAACAAACTTGACTTAAACTTTTTAGCAAAACAAACACCTGGTTTTAGTGGAGCTGATATTGCCAACCTTTGTAATGAAGCTGCGTTAGTTGCGGCAAGAAAAAATAAAAAAGAAATACAAAAGTCTGATTTTTTAGATGCTGTTGACAGGATTGTTGGTGGAGTAGAACGAAAAAACAAACTAATGACTATTGAGGAAAGAGAAATAATTGCATACCATGAATCTGGACATGCCATTGTTAGCTGGATGCTTGAATTTGCTGCCCCTCTTGTGAAGGTAACAATAGTTCCAAGAGGAAAATCTTTAGGTGCTGCATGGTATCTCCCAGACGAAAGACAAATTACTAGAGTACAACAAATGCTTGATGAGATGTGTGCAACCTTAGGCGGAAGAGCTGCTGAAGAAATTGTTTATAACAAAGTTTCTACTGGTGCGCTAAATGATTTAGAAAAAGTATCTAAACAAGCAAAAGCGATGGTTTCTATTTATGGATTTAACAAAGAAATTGGAAATATTACCTATTATGACTCAAGTGGAGAAGATTCGTATTTTAACAAACCTTACAGTGAAGATACAGCCAAAAAAATTGATGCTGAAATAAAAAAAATAATAGAAAAAGAATACCTAAGGGCAAAGAGAATTTTGGTAAAATCAAAAAAATCACTAAAGGAACTAGCAGAATTACTTCTAAATAAAGAAGTGATCTTTAAGGAAGATTTAGAAGCCATATTGGGTAAGAGAAAGTGGCAGACTGTAGAAAAAATCAATATAAAGAAAATGCGTAAATAATGAATTTTTTAAAAAAATTAAAATTAGCAGCAGGATTTCAATTAGAAGAAAAAAAACACACAATTAAAGACACATATTGTGAGATAGAAGAAAATGACACAATTGATGTCATTTTTGCTAAAAATTTAATTAAGAATAATGGCAACTTTTTTTATTGCGAGAAAAAAGTAGATTTAATTAAAACAATTAACGCTTTGAGAGATTCTTTAAATATTAATGTTTTATACTGTATTGAATCTGTGTTGCAAGATTTACTAAAAAGTAACTCTATGGAGTTCAAGGAAAAAAATTACACTGAATGTGATGCAGTATTATCATCTTGTGAATACTTAATTGCTCAACAAGGTAAAATTATGCTGTCATCTAATCAACTTGGCTCTAATAATATTAAAAATTTACCAAAAGAGCATATTATTATTGCCTACACATCTCAAATTGTAAAAAGTTTAAATGAAGGTATGTCTGGAATCAATACAAGATATATTGACAATCTACCCTCAACCATTACTACTATTAAAAGTAAAAACAATGAAGTCGAAAGTAATAATGATGGTAATATTAAAAATATAAGCGTCTTATTAATTGAAGATTTTCAAGATGCAAAATCTAAGTAATCAACTTAAAAATAACGAATTTATACAACGCATCATTTTTGGCATCTTATATGCTACAGCTTTTTTATTTTGTGTATTACATAAAAATAATATTTTTTTTATTTCTTTAATTATTATTTTATTAATTGGAAGTATTTGTGAATTTGTCAATTTGACTACAATAAGAAAGATGAATTTCTTTAATATTTTAATACTGATTATCATAGTTTTTTCATTCTTTTGTTTAATTCAAATCAAAATATCAGAAAAAAATCCTTTTCAACTTATTATATTATTAACTCAAGTTTGGGCAATTGATTGTGGAGGATATTTTATAGGTAAACTATTTGGAAAAAGAAAATTTTCAAAAATATCACCCAGTAAAACACTTGAGGGTCTATTTGGCAGTTTCATTTTTAGTATTCTGACTATATATATATTAAATAATAAATGGCAGATGATTGAAAACAATATTATTTTATTTGTTATGTTAATTTTTTCTAGCTCTGTTTTTGGTGATTTAATATTCTCAAAAATAAAAAGAATGCACAAAAGAAAGAATAGCGGTTTATTTTTACCTGGACATGGGGGTTTTTTAGACAGACTAGATAGTTTAATAATATCTACACCTATTTTTTATTTATACATTTATTACTTCTAATTATGTATATAAATATAATTTTTTTCAATTGCTCCAAAACCCTTGTAAAATCTTTTGACACCGGAAAGATTAGACCCTTCAAAATCTAGCACTTCTAGTTTTTTGGAATTTAACATAATATAATTATTGATCAAATAGGTCATAGGACTATATTTGTGGAATTTAGGATTAGAAAAATTAAATAACAAAATGTGACGCTTGAGTGTTTTAATCATGAAATAAGCAGCTAAAAGTTCATTTTTACTATTAAAGACTCCTTGAATTGTGCCAATATTTTTTTGCAAACAATTTGTAATTATTTTATGCATCACATCATATTCAGTTTCTTTAAGTTTAACGATATGATTTAAATGACTCTTATATGAGTTAACAAAATAGTTTACATCATCAAGCTCTCTAATTGAAAAATTCTGTGAAAGTTTTAAATTTCTTTTTGTATTTAAGTTATATTGATTGTATAATGTCTCATATTTTGCCGAAAGATCTAATTCAAGATTTATTCTTTTAGTAAAATTTATTTTTTTTTTAAATAAATAATTATTTTGAATTAATTTATTACAAACAACATGATTGATTGCAAATTCATATTTTGAAAATTTGGCAATTAAAATTGTAAAAATATTATCTAAAATATTTTCATTTTTTAACAACAGAGTTGATGATGAAAATGGTCCTAACTGTTGACAAAAAACAGGTTGATATAAAGTTTTAAATACAAAAAAATATTTTTTAAAAACTACTGGAAAAACTAATTTATAATCATCATACACAATACAATCCCAACTTGATGCAACCAAGTCTAAGTACCAAGAATAAGCATATACTTTGGCATTAACAGATTGGTTAATACAAAAATCCCATTTTTTATAATCAATCTCCGAATTCCTTAAATACTTAACCTTCTTCACTTTTAACAAAATTTATCATATCTTCATATACACCTTCCCACCCCGACCATCTTCCTGAATAATCTAATGATTCATTGTGAAATATGGAAATAAATTTACCATTTACTTCTGATACACTTTTTATAATTTTTTTTATTAAACTCAAAGCATCATCTGGATTTAACAATAAATAATCCTTGAGAGTAACATCCATAATTGCAAAAGAATGAACTTTTAAATTAGTAGAGCGATTAAGGTCTAAGTCAAAAAAATTAAAACAAAAACAAGTTCCAGCTCTAAATCCAGGATGTGAGTTATATCCCATTGTAAAATCATGTAGAATACCATTTTTAATTAAATTTTTATAGGTTTCTGGCAGACGCAAATTAATATAATGTTGCCTATTATAAACAACTTGAGATTTTGTCAGTTTTGATAATCTATTAATTTCTGATTTTAATTTTTTATAATTAGTGGAACTTAAAAATGAACCGTGAATTCCGACATTGCATAAATTATAAATTTTATTAATTAAATTATTAAATCTTTTAGTCATAAAATTTGTATTTCGGTCATAATAAGTATAATTAGACAATAAAAAGAAAAAAATAGATTCTAATTTATATTGCTTATGAAGAGTTAAAATTTTATTAAATGTATCGTAAGGATCCTTTTTGCCAAAAAAAATAACTTCAAATCTTAATCTTAAATTATAAAAATCAAAGAAAAAAATATCTTTGAAACAAGAGAGTATAGTTCTACAAAAACCTTTGTCTAAATATGAGTATGCGCTATCGACATCAATCGTATTTATAAATTTAAATTTATGATCTTTAAATATTAATTCAGGAAATTTATTTGTAATTATTTTTTTTAAAATTAATATCCAATGATCAACTATTGGAACATCTAAAATACTATGTTTAAATGCTAACGATAATTCAGCTGGGAATCTACCTAGTTTATCTTTATTGTATATTAAATACTCCTCGTACCTGGAAATCATGTAAAAAGATGCAGCAAAAACATCAAAAGGTAATGAGGAGTCTTTTGATTCGCAATCAAAAAATACCTTGATTTTTTTAAAATAAGATACTTGCAAATCTTGTTTTCTTATATCATTCTCAAATAAAAGATTCACAGAATTAAAAAAAAGACAATTATTTTCACAAATAGATTTAAAACCATATTGAATTTTTGGCAATCTAGATTTGAGATAAATATTTTTATCTGTAGTATATTGAACATCTAGGCCAAATAGATCAACAAAAATGTGATTAAATATGTAGTCTGTTCTTGGTGTTTGAAGTTCCAAAAAAATAAGTAAGTCCATGAAATGAATTCAGGTTATTTACTTTTTTTCATTAATTTGGATTTAAGGCGAGCTGCTTTATTCTTATGAATAACATTCTTTTTTTCTAACTTATCTATCATTGAAACAATTTTCGGTGTTTCAATTTTTTTTTCTTTTTTCTCGTCTATAAGAACTGCTCTCATAGCATTTCTTACTGTCTTGTGTAAGTATTTATTACTTTCTTTTCTCACTTTTGTGGAGCGAATTCTTTTCTTGGTTGAATTATGATTTGCCATTCAGTTAATTTTAATTTAAAAAAATTTTGCAGTCCGTAGGGGAATCGAACCCCTGTTTTCAGGATGAAAACCTGATGTCCTAACCCCTAGACGAACGGACCCTTTAATTTAACTAACTCGCTAAAAAACGAGAGTGAGCAAAATTAACAACTTTTATTCTTATAAAAAAGAAAAATTAATACGATTTGGCAAAAACCACTCTTTGAGCTGAGGGTTTACCTGTTAAAATACAAGAACCAGGTTCATGGCTATCTTCTAAGGGAATGCATCTTATTGTTGCCTTGGTAAGTTTTTTTATTTCATCTTCTGTCTCAGACGAACCATCCCAGTGAGCAAACACAAATCCACCTTGAAGAATTTTTGATTTAAAATCTTCAAAATCATCAGAATTAAAAGTATTTTCGCTATTAAATTTGCTTGCTTTATTAAATAAATTTTCCTGAATATCTACTATTAATGTATCAATAGTATTATTTAAATTATCTAAAGGGACATTGTTTTTTTTCATAGTATCTCTTCTAAACAACTCAACAGTTTGATTTTCTATATCTCTTGGGCCCATCACCAATCTTATAGGTACACCTTTCACTTCGTATTCGGAAAATTTCCAGCCAGGCTTATGCGTATCTCTGTAATCTTCTTTGACTCTATAATTTTTTAATCTGAGATTATTAGCCAATTTTTTTAATTCATTAGTTACATTTTTATATTCTTGCTGATTATGGTATATCGGAATCAATACAATTTGGAAAGGTGCTAGTTTGGGAGGTAAGACTAAACCAAAATCGTCAGAATGACTCATAACTAAACCACCGATTAATCTAGTTGAAACTCCCCAAGAACTAGCCCAAACATACTCTAAATTACCATCTTTATTAGCAAATTTCACATCAAAAGCTTTTGCAAAATTTTGTCCTAAAAAATGAGATGTTCCAGCCTGTAAAGCCTTGCCATCTTGCATTAAGGCTTCAACACAAAATGTATCGACAGCACCTGCAAACTTTTCTCTTTGACTTTTTAAACCACATAAAACAGGCATAGCAAGTGTGTCTTCTATAAATTTTTTATAAATAAATAATATTGTTTTTGCTTCTTCTAGTGCTTCATTTTGACTAGAGTGTGCTGTATGACCTTCTTGCCATAAAAATTCCGCAGTTCTCAGGAATAATCTAGTTCTCATTTCCCATCTCACTACATTAGCCCACTGATTAACTAGTAATGGTAAATCTCTGTAAGATTTTATCCATTTTCTATATGTGTCCCATATTATTGTTTCAGATGTAGGTCTTACAATTAATTCTTCCTCTAATTTAGCATCAGGATCTACTATAATTCCTTTATCACTATTTTTTAATCGATAATGAGTTACAACAGCACATTCCTTTGCAAATCCATCTACATGATCTGCTTCCTTACTTAAAAAAGATTTAGGTATAAAAAGAGGAAAATATGCATTTACGTGTCCAGTATCTTTAAACATACGATCTAAAATCGACTTCATTTCTTCCCAAATTGCAAAGCCATAAGGTTTAATCACCATACATCCTCTCACTGCAGAATTTTCTGCTAAATCAGCATGAATAATTATATCGTTGTACCACTTTGAAAAGTTTTCAGATCTTTTAGTTATTTTTTTTGACATGTTAAATCTAGTTTGGTATGGTTTTTGATCTATAAAATCATATTAGTTTATCATTTTTTAAAAATATAAAATAAACTTGTAATTTTACGTTTAACCAATATAAATAGACTTAATAAATATGAAAATTTTATCAATTAATACAATAATAATCATTTTAATATTCAACTTTCAACTTTCCTCTGCCCAAAACTTTGTAGATGACCTTTATTTTAATGACTCAGAAGTTGACTATAGTTTTTTAAATGTGGACTCAGAAAAATCTGAGAATGATCAAAAGTATCATTCAGATGAAATTGATGTTGAAATTGATAATGAGATAAGTTATGAATACAGATTAAAAAGATTTAATAACAAATATGATTTAGACTATTATTGGGGTTGGGATCCATATTTTGACTACTCATGGAATCATCATTATTTCAACTATAATTCAGGTATATATTTAGGATATAATTGGAACAGACCATATTATGGATATAATTCAAGTATGTACTGGGCCTACAATTGGAACAGACCTTACTATAATTATAACAATTGGCATTTAGGCTACGGCTGGAATGACCCATATTTTTCTTTCGGATATCATTATAATTATGGCGTCAACTATTATGGGTTACATTCCCATGGACATCACCACCATTGGAACCATCATTTTATGAATCATAATTCAATGTATGTAGACTATGGTACACGAAATCAAAAACCTACTACAATACAAAATAATAATTCAGAAATATCGAAGTTTCAAAAAACTAAAAATAATTCAAATTCATTTGTAAATAAATTGAATAATGAACCAATTAAAGAAACTAAATTAAATAAAAGCAAAGAAAATACAGAGAATGAAAATAGATTTAACAAAAAATCGAATAAACGTAGCAACAATTACAATCAAATAAAAAACAAAAGTAATTCAAGAAATAATAAAACTAATTTTGATAATTCAAGGAATTATTTTCAATCAAGAAATACAAACAGTAATAAATCTTCTAGAACTAACCAGCGAAATAGTTATAATAAAAGTAAAAGAAAATAAAATATGAACATGAAAACATTTAATGCCTTATCTATTTTTTTATTGACAATTAATTTATCATTATCACAAAATGCTGATGATGTTCTTAGATTTTCTTTATCGGAAAATTTTTCAACTGCTAGGGTGAATGGATTAGGCGGTTCATTTGGCGCACTAGGAGGTAGCAGTGGAGGAATTTTAATTAATCCTGCTTCTCTAGCAATTTTCAGAACAGATGAATTGTCATTTACTCTATCTAATCACAGTGAAAATATAGAATCAATTTTCTTAGAAAACTCAAACTCTAGTGAGCGGGATAAATTTTCTATCCAAAATCTAAGCTATGTTAAAAACTTAAACATTGATTCTGATTGGAACAGACTAAATATGGCCATCACTTGGAATAGAAACAATGACTTAAATAGACAATTTTACATGCAAGGTTTTAATGAAAATAATTCTATGATTAATAATTATTTTCTAGAAGAAGCTCAAAACACACCCGACAGTCTTTTGAATTACTTTGATGGCACTGCATCAGCCTACTGGACAGATCTAATAGACTTAACTAACCCAAATTCTGGTGAAAATCAATATTTTTCCAATCTTGATCAACCTGGACAAATGCAATCATTAAGCATAAATGAAACTGGCTATATTAATGAACTAGGCTTTGCATGCTCAGGGGCGTATAAAGACTTAGTTTTCGTTGGGTTAAGCTTAAACTTCTTGGATTTAGATTTTTTAAAACAAACAAGCTATTCTGAAACTGATTTTGAAAATAATACAAATATTGAATCATTTACCTACAACACAGACTTGCATATTACTGGGGAAGGAACCAATTTTAAAATTGGCACAATATTTAAACCTATCAGTAATTTAAGACTAGGTTTGGCTTATCATTCCAGAAATTATTATTCGCTATATGAAGAATACACTTCAGATATGGTGGTAAATTACTCTAATGGACAAGCTATTGATTATTTTGATCCTAATCTAGATGGACTAAGAGATTTTGAAACAGAATACTATAACATTTATTCACCTGCAAAAACAATTTCTAGTATTGCATTGGTAATTTCAAAAAAAGGACTTATTACTATTGATTATGAATCAATTAATTATGGAAGTGGAAAATTTGAAGATAGATTTAAATTTAATGAAGAAAATCAAACTATAATTAATGAATTTACTACAGCTACAAATATAAAAGCTGGTTTAGAATGGAAATTTAATAATATCGCTGTTAGATCTGGATATGCAATTCTTGGCAGTCCTTACAAAAACCAAGAAACTGGACAGAGAGAATATATTTCCACAGGCATAGGAATTCAGAATGGACAATACTTTATAGATCTATCTTATATTCAATTTATTGAAGAATCTTATTTTGAATATAACAAATTATCGTCTATGCTAAATACAAGTTCTTCAAGGGTATTAATAAGTTGTAATTATAAATTTTAGTTTGATTTATTGTTGATCGATATCATCTGGAACTAAAATTCTGCCGCAACTCTCACAAAATAGTATATTTTTCCTTAACTTGATATTTAAGTTATGCTGAGAAGTTACACTATTAAAGCATCCTCCACAGGCACCTCTATCAATCTTGACAACAGCTAAACCATTTTTTGAAGTTTGTCGAAGATTCTCATAAGAATTATATAATCTAGGTTCTATTAATTTAACACATTTCTTTTTTTTAGATATTAATTTTTTTTCTTCATCCTCAGTCGACTTAATAATATCTGCAAGTTCAGAATTTTTGTTTTTTAAATGTTTTTTTCTCTCCTTAATTTTTGCTTTTAATAATTTGACTTTATCAGCATTGCTATCTACATCCAATTCATAGGATTTTATTTTCTTATTAGATAATTCAATTTCAAGAGCTTGAAACTCTAGCTCCTTATTTATTGCATCGAATTCTCTATTATTTCTAACTTTCATTTGCTGAGCATTATACTTTTCAATTAAAGAATTAGATTGATCAATTTTTTGACGTTCATTTTCTATATGACTATTTATTTCATCATCTAAAGTTTGTTGTTTTTCTAAACGTTCATTTAATTTTTCTATTTCCTCCTTTAAATCTGCTACTTCAACAGGTAGTTCACCTCTCAAAACAGTGATTCTATCAATTTCTGAATCAATATTTTGAAGAGTATAAAGACTTTCTAATTTTAAACTTATAGCATCAGTTGAGTAATTATCTTCTTGTGTTGTTTTATTTGACATATCTTTAGTAATATAAAATTGGATTAGTACATTTACTTGTTAAATGGACGGCTAATTTAGAAAAATTTTCTTTAAGTATACTAATTATTAATTCTTGTGTGAAATATTCACTTTCATAATGACCAATATCTAGCACAATGATTTTTCCACTAGTTTCAAAAAAATCATGGTATTTGAAATCAGATGTAATAAAAACATCAGCACTTTGTCTAATTGCATCTTCAAGTAAGAATCGACCTGAACCACCACAAACTGCAACTTTTTTAATTTTAATATTTTTATCAGATTTACTATACCTAATTATATTAGTGTGCATGTTTTTTTTAACATGCTTTAAAAATTGATTTAAAGTCATTTGATTTTGTAGAGAACCAATTGTACCTGATCCAACTTGAGAATCATTTGCAAGACTTGAAACCATATATGCCACCTCTTGATATGGATGTGAATCCTTAAGAGAACGTAAGATTTCTGACTTTAAGTATGAGGGGAAAACAACTTCAATTTTATTTTCTTCACATAATTCATCTTGACCAACTTTTCCAATAAAAGGCTGAGATCCATCAAGGGATCTAAAGGAGCCAAGACCAGTAGTAACATAAGAGCATCTATCATATAAATGACTCACCTTGCCTGCCCCATTAGAATATAAAGCTTCCTTTACGACATCTAAATGTGAAGATGGACAATAAGTTACTAGTTTAGATAAAATAGATGTTTTATTTTTTAAAATTTTAGTGTCTTCTAAATGTATTTTTTCAGCAATTTTAAAAGAAACACCATTATATATATTGTCTAAATTAGTGTGCATGCAATATATTGAAATGTCATTTTTAATTGCTTTACGAATAATTTTTTCGGTATAATTTGAGTTAGTTATTTTTTTTACTCCACTAAAAATTATTGGATGATGACTTATAATCAGATTGTGTTTATTCCTTATAGCTTCATCTAGAACTTCTTCGGTACAATCTAAACAAACCAAAACAGATTTCACTATCGATTCTTTATCTCCTATCAAAAGACCTGAATTATCATACTCTTCCTGATAAGCTAGTGGCACTCTTGTATCTAAATAATTTGATATTTCAAATAATTTCATGTTTATTAGAGTTTAATTATTTACAAAAATAACTCTTTAAAGTAAAATGAACTTTTTAAAGTACATATTATTACCTTTTCAACTGCTTTATTCAATAATTATTTTCATAAGAAATATGTTATATGACTATAAAATATTAAACATTTATGATGTAAATAGTAAAATAATTTCAATAGGCAACATGTCAACTGGTGGTACTGGAAAAACTCCAATGGTGGAATATATTCTGAGACTATTAAATAACTACAATGTAGCGATTTTAAGCAGAGGATATATGAGGAAAACACGTGGTTTTATCATTGCAGATGACAAACATAAGTATGCTCATCAAATAGGTGATGAAAACTCACAACTTTTTAACAAATTCCAAAATACATTAATTGCATGTGACACAAATAGATATCAGGGAGCTAAAAAACTAATTGCGATTAAAAAAGATCTTGAAATTATCATTTTAGATGATGGTTATCAACATCGTAGTTTAAAAAGAGATTTAGATATTGTTTTAACAGAGTATGACAACTTATTTATTCATGATTCATTATTACCAATAGGTTCTCTAAGAGAACAAAAACAAGAAATAAAACGTGCAAATATTATAATCATAACTAAATGTCCACAAAACATACCTGATCAGAAAAAAGAACAAATTTATTCAAGTTTAAATTTGAGAAAAGAACAAAAAATATTTTTCTCTTATATAAGTAGTTATAATTTTTTACTCATGCCAAGTAGAAAAAAATATAAAATTAATTTAGAAAAAAAACATATAATAATAACAGGCATACAGAACCCAAAAACATTAACAAATTTTTTAGAGAATAAATCTATTAATTATTATCATTTAAAGTTTAATGATCATTATAATTTTAAATCAAATGACATAAGCAAAATTATCCATCTTAAGTCCGAATTAGATAGTTCCGACGAACTTTTAATGACAGAAAAAGATTATTATAGACTATCTAATAACCAGATAAATCAATTGTCTAATCACTTTAAATTAGTCTGTATTGAAATCAACACTGATTTTATTGGTAATGATAAATCTGATTTTAACAATCAATTGCTTAAATTTGCACAATCTAAAACATAATGATAATGACAAAAAAAAATCTATTATTAATATTTTTCACATTCAATATTTTAACTTTTTCTCAACAAAACACCTTGGATTTATTGTATCAATGGACTGATGATGGAAGTGTCTTAACTGCTCAAACAAACCCAGGAGATAATTGGGTCGGAAACATCTATAATGAAATATGGGGTTTTACTCAAAATGGTCACGAGTTTGCTGTCATCGGTTCAACACAAGGAACACATATCTTTGATGTTACAGATCCAACGGAAAGTTACCTAGTTGCATCTATAGATGGGGCCTCAACAAGCTCACAGGTGGTACATAGAGATTTTCACACATTTAATGGTTATTTATATGCTGTCGCAGATGAAATGGAATCTAGCACTTTGCAAATTATAGATTTAAGTAATTTACCTAACTCTGTAAATGTTGTGTATGACACAAATGATATGATTACCAGATCACATAATATTTTTATTGATGAAGACAATGCTATTATGTACAGCTGTGGAGGTAAATTAAATGGTAGTTCTAACTATTTAAGCTTAATTTCATTACAGGATCCCGAAAATCCAATTTTATTGACTCAATATGATACTCATGGATACATACATGACATATATGTTAAAGACAATATTGGATATTTAAATGCAGCTAACAACGGGATGCATATAGTAGATTTTTCAGATTTTAATAACCCTCAAACCTTGGGTTCACTTACAGAGTATCCTCAAAAAGGTTATAACCATTCTGGTTGGTTATCTGAAGATGGTAATACATATGTCTTTGCTGATGAAAATCATGGATATCAAATGAAAATTTGTGATGTTTCTAATCCTTCAGAAATAAATGTTCTTTCTACAGTTTTAAGTGATGTAGATATAAATTCAATTCCACATAACTTAATTATTAAAAACAACTTACTTTATGTATCTCATTATTATGATGGTTTATGGATATGGGATATATCTAACCCTGAAAATCCAACATATGTAGCAAGTTATGACACCTATCCACTTTCTAATGGTAATAGTTATAAAGGAGCTTGGGGAGTATATCCATTATTACCATCTGGTAATATACTGGTTTCTGATATGCAATATGGTTTGTTTGTATTTGCTCCACCCAGCGATTACTCTAATCTTTCAGAAGAAGATCCTCAAATAGTTGTTTTTCCAAACCCTACGAAGGATAAAATCAATATTACCCTAAAAGGAAAAGGACCATATAAGATTAAAATAATGGATGTTTATGGGAAGTTAATAAAGACTCATGCTAGCTTAGAAAACAACATTAAAATTTCGCTTGAATCACTTTCAAATGGGATATATTTTCTTTCAACAAATTGTTCTGATAATGAATTACAAATGATTGTAAAAAATTAATGACTACAAATATACAATATGAAACAATTGTTGGTTTAGAAGTACATGTCCAACTCTCAACAAATTCCAAAGCTTATTGTAGTGATTTGAATAAGTTTGGAGAATCACCTAACACATGTATTAGTGCTATTTCGGCTGGGCATCCAGGAACACTTCCAAAAGCAAATAAAGAAGTGATCAATAGTGCAGTTAAACTTGGTATTGCATTAAATTGTAATATTACAGAATACAATTTATATGCACGGAAAAACTACTTCTATCCAGATTTGCCTAAAGGATACCAAATAACTCAAGACAAAACTCCAATATGTACTGGCGGATATATTGAAATATCTGATGATAAAAAAATAAATATTACTAGAATCCACATGGAGGAGGACGCGGGCAAAAGCATTCATGACTTAGACCCCTTTTATTCATTAATTGATCTCAATCGAGCAGGTGTCCCTTTGTTAGAAATTGTATCTGAACCAGAAATTAGATCATCAAAAGAAGCACATGCTTACTTATTCGAAGTTAGAAAACTAGTTCGTTATCTTGGTATATCCAATGGTAACATGGAAGAAGGAAGCCTAAGATGCGATGCCAACATTTCAGTTCGACCTGTAGGAACTAAAGAGTTTAGAAATAGAGTGGAAGTAAAAAACATCAACTCTCTTAAAAATGTGATGAAAGCAATTGATTTAGAAGTCAGTAGACAAATTGATTGTTATAACAATAAAATTGAAGTTAATCAAGAAACAAGAAATTACAACGCTGCCACTAATACGACTTCGGTTCTAAGAACAAAAGAAGATGCTCACGATTATAGATATTTTCCAGAGCCGGATCTCCCACCTGTAATAGTTAGCCAAGATTTTATTGAGAAAATAAAAACAAACATGCCTTCCCTACCAAAAGAAAGATACAAGAAATATATAAAGGAATATCAATTAAGTGATTATGACGCAAAACTTTTAGTGGAAGACAAGGATATATCAGACTTTTTTGAAGACACTGTAAAACATACTAAGCATTACAAAACTGTTGCAAACTTAATAATGGGAACTGTCAAGTCTTATGTCAATGAACAATCCATAGATTTTAAAGAGCTGAAAGTCACAAGTCAACAAATCGCTAAATTAGCAGATATGATTGCAGATAATCAGGTTAGTCAGATTATAGTTAATCAAAAGCTTTTCCCAGAGATGTTAAAAAATGGAAAATCTCCAGAATTAATTGCAAAAGAAAAAGGTTGGATTCAAAAAGATGACCAAAAATCAATTGAAGACATTATAAATAAAGTGCTTACAAAATACCCTGAAAAAGTTGAGGCCTATAAAAGTGGAAATAAAAATTTATTAGGAATGTTTATGGGTGAAATTATGAGAGAATCAAAGGGTCAGTACAATCCAAAATCAATTAATGAATTACTAAACAAAAAACTAAATCAATAATGAAACTCTTTTACAAAATTCTTATTCTTTGTTTAATAATTAGTTGCAAAAATAAAAACTCAAGTGATGTGTCAATTTATTGTAAAACTGACGAACCTGGTGATGCTATACTCATCCAAGTAGATCCTTTTGAAACAATTATGGATACAACAAGTATTAAAAATGGGAAATTTAGTTTTAACAAAAACTTAATAAAACAAGAATGGTTTAAACTAAAGTTCCTTAGTGGCAAATCTTTAGATTTAATTCTTGAACCTGGAGAAAAAGTTAATATCCAAGTGAATAAAAATGAACTTACCATAAATGGCTCTCCTGGTTCTGAAAAATTACTTCAAACAGATAAAGAGTTAGGAAAATTAATTTCTTTTAGAGACTCTATCACTAAAGAAGTACAACAATTACGTAATGATCCACAATACGAACAAAAATTAACGCTAGCTAGAGATGCTTTTTTTAATGAATTACAACAATATCGATTATTTCTCAAAGATTTTATAGATAAAAATAAACATTCCAAAGCGGCTTTAGTTGCTCTGTTTCAACAATACGGAAGGTCTGCGTATGTACTTAGCATTGATGAAGACTTAGAGGACTTTGAAAAAGTAATAGAAAGTATGAAAATTAACTTTCCAAACTCTCCACATTTATCTGTACTTGAAGAGCAAGTTATAAAACTCAAGCCATTAGCTTATGGACAAATTGCACCTGATTTCACTTTGCCTGATCCAAATAATAATAATATTCAATTATCAAGCTTTAAAGGAAAAGTTTTGTTGATTGATTTTTGGGCATCGTGGTGTAAACCATGTAGAGTTGAAAATCCTAAACTTGTAAAACTTCATGAGACTTATTCTAAAGACGGATTTGATATTCTCAGTATTTCTTTAGACGGAACACAAAGGCAAAGAGAACCAAGAAAATCATGGCTAGAAGCTATAGAACAAGATAACTTATCTAAGTTCAACCATGTGAGTGAATTAAATGGATGGAGCACTAAAGTAAGAGCTCTTTATAACTTCTCTTCTATTCCATATACA
>CEUK01185490.1_pt1 | contig 21240 bp, 15 predicted proteins | sample 356451 | NCBI WGS metagenome assembly CEUK01 (sample SAMEA2622843, study PRJEB7988) | marine metagenome | isolation source: saline water (ENVO:00002010), including
AATAATGTTTTGGGATTCCCATTTATTTTTCGAGGCGCACTTGACGTTCGAGCTACATGCATTAATGATGAAATGAAATTAGCAGCTGTCAGAGCAATAGCATCTCTTGCAAAAGCATCAGTTCCTGATGAAGTAAGTGAGGCATATGACGAACAGTCCTTGGTATTTGGGCGTAAGTTGATCATACCCAAACCTCTAGATCCAAGACTGATTTCAGCAATTGCACCAGCTGTTGCAAAAGCAGCTATTGATTCCGGTGTTGCAAGAGAGCCAATTTCAGATTGGGCTGCATATGAACAATCTCTACTTAAAAGATTAGGTCAAGCAACAAGCTTTTCACGATCTTTAAGCAATAGAGCAACAAAAGATCCTAAGAGAGTCGTTTTTGCTGAAGCGGAACATTATAAAGTATTAAAAGCTGCTGAACAAGCAGTTGACGAAGGGATTTCTCACCCAATTCTAGTAGGGCGAAGAGAGAAAATTGAGAAGATTATTAAAGAAAACAGTCTCAAACTAGAATTAGCTACCATAATTGATCCTCGTTCTGATGAGGAAGAAGAAAGAAGGGTTCGATATGGAAAAATTCTCTATGAAAAGAGAATGAGAAATGGACTTACAGCTATTGAGGCTGAAAGAAGTATGAGACAGAGAAATTACTTTGGTGCTATGATGGTTGAAACTGGTGAGGCGGATGCCCTTGTTTCAGGATTGACGAGAAACTACCCCAATGTAATTAAGCCCGCTCTTCATGTAATTGGAAAAGCAGAAGGCGTTAACAAGGTTGCTGGGATGTATATCCTTCAGACTAAACAAGGCCCAATGTTCTTTGCTGATACTACGGTAAATGTTAACCCATCTGCAGAGGAAATTGTAGAAATAACCCTACTAATGGCAGAGGCAGTTAGCAGACTGCGCATAGTACCTAGAATAGCATTGTTGAGCTATTCAAATTTTGGCTCTTCAAAAGGTGATGATGCTGAAAAAATGGCTGAATCTGTAAGAATTTTACACAGGGATCATCCAGATTTAATCGTAGACGGTGAGATTCAAGCAAACTTTGCAATCAACCAAGATCTTCTTGCCGAATCCTATCCGTTTTCATTGCTTCATAAGAGAAGAGTAAACACATTGATATTCCCAAACCTTGCAGCAGGAAATATTTCATACAAGTTGCTAAAAGAAATGGGTGGACTTGAGGCACAAGGTCCTGTGCTTTTAGGAATGAAAAAATCTGTTCACATTCTTCAGCAAGGATCAACAGCTAAAGAAATAGTTGATATGGTAAGACTAGCTGTAGTTGACGCCCAAAACAAATCGCACAAATGATCTATCATCTACACGGAAGATTAACTGAAAAGCACCCAACTCATGTCGTGATTGATTGTGGTGGGGTTGGATATATAATCCAAATAAGCCTTACAACTTTTGAAGCCATACCCGATCAAGAGGACATTTTCCTGCACACCTACCTAGTAGTAAGAGAGGATGCTCAAATCCTTTATGGGTTCGCCACAATTGAAGAAAGAAAGCTGTTTTTACTACTAATCGGAGTTAGTGGAGTAGGCGCAAACACTGCAAGGATGATACTTTCTGCGATGGATTCTGCAACTGCTTCGGATGTCATTGCGTCAGGTGATGTTGACTCAATGAAAAAAGTAAAAGGCATAGGAGCAAAAACAGCATCTAGGATAATTATCGATCTTCAAGATAAAGTTGGATTAGGGACAGACTCTACGGGGACATTATCTGAAATATCTTCACCACACAATACAATCAAGAAAGAAGCGTTATCTGCTTTGACTTCTTTAGGCTTTGACAAAAAACGTGTGGATAAGGCTCTTGACACAATTATTCAAAAATCAGAAGGCGCATTAACGCTAGAAGAGTTGATTAAAAAAGCATTAAAGGAGCTATAAACTAGAAGATGGGTGAATAAAATTGCTTGCATAAATGCCTATTTGGGCATCCTAACAGCTTTGCTTTTTTGCAACCTAAGTGCTCACGCCCAAACTTCAGAAGATTCGGACACTACAGAGGTGGATTTACCATTTCCTCACGGGGGAGAAGATCCGTTTAATCCAACAGAAAACACCGGAGGTATAAGTCTAGATTGGCCTGAAAATTTTAATTACGGAGTTGTTTACGATCCAATTACAGGGCAATATATCGTTCAACAAACCATCGGCGATTCTCTTCAATTCAGACCTTCATCCCTATTCTCTCTAGATGAGTTTCTCGATTACGACATAAGCGGGAATCTCTCTGAATTTTGGGATCAACTTCAAGAGGATGACGACGAAGCGAATAGAGCATTTGCACCCAAACTAGAGATAGATAATGAGTTATTTGAAATGCTCTTTGGAACAAATGAAATTGAAATCATTCCTCAGGGTTCCGCAGAAATAACATTTGGAATAAACAGTTCCAATACTGAAAATCCTAGAATCCCAGAACGACAACGAAGGGTAACGACTTTTAACTTCGATCAAAGGATACAGTTAAATATCACAGGTAAAATCGGAGATAAAATTGAACTTGGGACACAGTACAACACTGAGTCCCTCTTTGATTTTGAAAACCAAATGAATATTGGTTACCAAGGCGAGGAAGATGACATATTAAAGAACATTGAGGCAGGAAACATCAGTCTTCCGCTTCAAGGAACTCTTATAACAGGATCCCAAAGTTTATTTGGTGTTAAGCTCGAGACTCAATGGGGTCGCCTCTACAATTCTACCATAATTTCTCAGCAGAAAGGTGAGCGTAGGGATATTGAAGTTGAGGGCGGAGCCCAAACCCAAGAATTTGATATTCGAGCTGACGATTACGAAGCAAACCGACACTACTTTCTATCACAATTTTTCAGACATCAGTACGATGATGCTATGAAGAGTTTACCAGTCCCAAACTCTGGGGTGATAATCAATAGAATTGAGGTTTGGGTTGTAAACCTCCAAGCAAACACTCAGGATGTAAGGAACATTATCGCTGTAACAGACCTTGGTGAACACCCTGATTATGTTAGTTCAAACATTAATTTATCGCAGCTAAGATCTGTTGACCAATATAATATTTCGCCTACATACAACAAGGCTCCTTCAAACCAAAACAACGGATTATTTGGAACTCTTGTGAGCAATGAAGAGGTGATGGGTTATTCAGCAGCCAATTCTGCAATAGCATCCATCAACCAATCAAACCAAATCGGTTTAGAACAGGGAGTTCACTATGAGAGAGTGGGAAACGCTAGAAAGTTGACGCCATCAGAATTCACCTACAACTCAAAATTGGGATTCATTTCTTTGAGACAATCTTTAAATAATGCTGAAGTTTTAGGTGTTTCATATGAGTATACTTTAGATGGCCAGACTTATCAAGTAGGGACTCTTTCTCAAGACGGATTCACAGCTCCAGGAGCTCTAGTTTTGAAAATGCTTAAGTCATCAATCACTCAGCTTGATTTGAGTAATGGCGACCCTTCTCCACTTTGGGAAGGCATGATGAAGAATGTGTACAGCATGCAAGCGTTTGGTCTTAGTCAAGAAGACTTCAGATTAAATGTTTGGTATAACGACCCTTCAACTGGAGTGGACCTCAATTACATCCCAAGAGCGCCTCTTGACGGAACACTTCTTCTTCAACTGTTGGGATTAGATAGAATGGACATCAATACTATGCCAAATCCTGATGGAGTTTTTGATTACGTTGATAATGCAGCTACTCAAGGCGGGACAATAAATAGCCAAAACGGTAGAATCTTCTTCCCGTCCGTAGAACCATTTGGTGATAATCTAAGAAGTGAAATAGAAAGCAGAGTAGAAGATACCAATCTTGCAGAATCACTAATACAAACTCTAGTTTTTGATCCGCTTTACGATAGTACAAAGACAGCGGCCCAACAGATTCCATCACTCAACAGATACCACATAAAGGGGCAATTTCAAAGCCAAAGTTCTTCTGAGATTTCACTTAATGCTCTCAATGTACCAGAGGGTTCAGTAACTGTTACTGCGGGTGGAGTTAGATTGATTGAAAACCAAGATTACACAGTTGATTACAACCTTGGTAGAGTAAGAATCATTAATGATGGTCTTCTTGAATCAGGTCAAACAATTAGAGTTTCACTTGAGTCAAATTCCATGTTTAATATTCAAACTAAAACCCTTTTGGGAACAAGGTTTGACTATGTAGCGAGTGATGATTTTACAATAGGTGCAACTTTTTTAAACATGCGAGAAAGACCACTTACTCAAAAGGTTGATATCGGAGATGAGCCAGTTAATAATACAATCCTAGGGACGGATTTCACATGGCAAACAGAAAGCAGATTCTTGACTAAATTGGTTGATTTCTTGCCATTTTACCAAACTTCAGCAACCTCGACTATTGATGTTAGCGGAGAAGGAGCATACTTGATTCCTGGTCATAGTCGCGCAATCGGTGCTGCAGGAAATGCATATATAGATGACTTTGAGGGATCACAATCTACAATTGACATAAGATCAGTATCACGCTGGTTCCTTGCATCAACCCCTAAAGACGAAACCCTATTTGCTGAGGGTGGATTTGAGGCATCGCCAAAATATAATTACAATAGAGCCGCTCTATCTTGGTACACTATTGACCCAGCATTCTATTCGGGATCAGGCTTAGAGGATGGTCAAGTAAGTAGTGACGTGAAGCACGACCATAGAATGCGTCAAATTCTCGAGCAAGAAATTTTCCCAAACAGAGAATTCCAACCCGGGACCCCAAGAAATATTCCAACCTTTGACCTTACTTATTGGCCTGAGGAAAGAGGACCATACAATTATGTTCCGGCAGAGGGTGAAGCAGGAGTTGCTTCTGGCATGAAACCAAATGGAAATCTAGAAGATCCTGGAACTAGATGGGCAGGGATTCAAAGAGCTCTTACTACTACAGATTTTGAGTCGGCAAACATTGAATACATTCAGTTTTGGCTAATGGATCCTTTTAATGAGGATAGCGAAAACTTCACTGGAGGTGATCTGTATATAAATTTAGGAAACGTAAGTGAGGATGTCATAAACGATAGCCAGCTAGAATTTGAAAATGGACTGCCATCTGCGAATAATCCAGAGCAATTAGTGCAAAGCAATGATATGGCAGTCTTCCCAGACCCATCGATTTTTAATGTTGTAAATGCATTCGATAATTCTACAGGTTCTTATGATATGCAGGATGTAGGAATTGATGGGTTGAATTCTTCTGCTGAGAGGGAGCATTTTGGGGAATGGCTTGATGGATTAGAATCTTCCGGAATTTTATCTCCCGAGGCTTTAACTCAAATTGAAAATGACCCCTCTGCCGATGATTTTGAGTACTTTAGAACACCAGAAGCACAAGCGGCAGAATTGAACATACTCGACAGGTATAAAAAATTCAGTAGATACGAGAATAATTCAAACACGGGTTCACCTAACGGCTACCCAATCACAGCTACAACTATTCCCAACACTGAGGATATTAACGAAGACATTACACTCGGCACAATAGAGAGTTATTACCAATATAAAATTTCTCTAAGACCATCTGATTTAGAGGATTATGACGTTGGCACAAACTACATAACAGATATTTTTGAGACACTCAGCCAAAGCGCAACTAACAACGAACAGAAGCCAATCAAATGGTATCAGTTTAAAATCCCAGTGAGAGAATTTGAGTCTAGAATCGGGTCAATAACTGACTTCCGTTCAATTCGTTTTATGAGGGTGTTTATGAAGGGGTGGAATCAACCAGTTACGTTACGTTTTGCTAGGATGGAACTTATAAGAGGAGAGTGGAGAAAGTATGTTGGTAGTTTGGCTGGAGCCCAAGAGGTTGAGCCTGAAGACCCTTCTTCGACAACCTTTAATCTCAACGCTGTAAACATTGAGGAGAATGGTAATAGAAATCCTGTTCCATATGTAACTCCACCTGGAATTATTAGAGAGATTGATGTTGCTGCTGTAAATGCAAGACGGCTAAATGAGCAATCACTTTCTATGGAGGTGTGCAATCTGACTGATGGCGATGCAAGAGGAGCTTACAGAAATATCAATTACGATATGAGGATGTACAAGAGGCTTAAAATGTACTTTCATGCTGAGCCGGGTGCAGATGGGACAAACCTTAATGATGGTGATATAACGGCATTTATAAGATTGGGTTCAGACTTTGATAATAACTATTACGAATACGAGATGCCATTAAGTGTCACACCGTGGTTTACAACACAGGACGATCAGATTTGGCCTGAAGAAAATCAAATGGATATTGAACTGAAGGACCTACAAGATTTGAAAATAAAAAGGCCAAGTAGCCAACCAGCATTTAAGGTTTATTCTGAATACGATGGTGTTGCAAGATTATCAGTAAAGGGTAATCCAAACCTAGCAAACGTTGTAATGGTTATGATAGGAATTAGGAATCCTGATAAGGATGATCTTGTATTCCCATACTCAGACGATGGACTTGACAAATGTGCTGTTGTGTGGGCGAATGAGTTGAGACTATCTGACTTTAATGAAGAGGGTGGCTGGGCTGCTGTTGCAAGAGTAAATGCTACACTTGCGGATCTTGGGAATATTAACCTTGCTGCAAATATGTCAACTCCAGGTTGGGGTGGTTTGGAAGAGAGAGTTCAAGAACGTCAGCGCGAGACTATTAAAGGAATTGATGCTAATGGTACAATTCAGTTAGGGAAACTATTCCCTCAGAAACTAGGGCTTCAACTTCCAATGTATGTTGGCTATTCAAATCAGGTTTCTTCACCTCAGTTTGACCCATTGTTGCCAGATATTGAAATGACTGAGTTGGACAGTCTTTCCCCTGAGAGATTAGATAAGACTAAATCGATAAATAGGTTGAGGAGTATAAATTTTTCAAGTATTAAAATCAATCCTCAAGGCAACTCACGAGGTAATGGAGGATCAAGAGATAGAAATAGTAGAGGTAGTGATTTAGATTCAGGATCCGGAGGTAAAGATTCACGATCTTCTAAAGATATGTTTATTTCTCAAAGAGGTGGCGGAATGGGCGCTATGGGTGGTCGTGGCGGTGCTGGGGGGAGAGGTGGTGGGTCTCAGAGTAGTGGACCACTTTCTTTTTTAAAGATTAGTAACTTCACTGGAAACTACAGCTTCAACGAGCAGTACAGAGCCGATATAAATACTGATTTTGACCTTATTATAGAACATAGGGGTGGTTTAGCTTATAATTGGCAAAACAGACCTAAAAACTTCAAACCATTTTCCAAAATTAGCTTTATGAAGAATAAGGAAATTTTTAGATGGCTCTATGATTTCAATTTTTATCTAGCTCCAAAACAGGTGAGTGTAAATACTCAGATGGAAAGGATTTATTCTACGAGTAGAATTAGAAATAACACTTTTGATCTTCTAGGAGTTGAGACGCCTTTGCTTATCAATACACAGGTACTAAAGTCTTGGAATTGGTCAAGGAATTACATTTTAAAATATGACCTGACGTCATCTTTAAAGTTTGATTACTCGTCTCAAGCAAATGCTCTTGTTGGCGAGCCAGCAGGGGTCATAAATAGAGAGGACTCTTTATACTCGCAGTATGTTGACACCATTTTACAAAACCTACGTGTTGGAGGTGAAATTACAACATACAATCACAATGTAAATGGTTCTTACAAGTTGCCTTTTGACAAGATTCCTCTTTGTGATTTTATATCAGGTGATGCTAGGTACCAAAGCTCATTCAGATGGGACAGAGCTCCATTTGCTCAGGATTCTTTAGGTAGTACTATTCAGAATTCAAGGAATCTCAGTCTTAATGGCCAAGCGAATTTTGTCAAGCTTTATAATAGGGTTCCCTACTTGAAAGAGATAAATAATAAGAGGCCCAAAAAGAAGAATTACAATAGGAATGTGAGCAATGAGAGACGCGATGGATTTGGAAATATTGAGGAAGAAGAGGAAAAAGAAAAGAAGTGGGATATTAACCCAATAGAACACATTTTGAGGTTTGCTATGGGAGTCCAAAACATTAGCGGAACATTCTCGCGTAATGAAGGAATTATGCTTCCAGGTTATGCAGAGACCGCACGATACTCGGGCTTTAGTCCTAACTTTTCAGCACCGGGTGCTTTGTTCTTATTAGGACATCAAAACACAGATTTGTTTGGTAATAAGGTTAATGATTTCGCATTTGATGCAGCAAATAATGGATGGTTAATACAGCAACCTTATTTGAATCAACAATATACAGAATCCTTTACCGAGAACTTTAATGTTAGGCTGAATGTTGAGCCTATCAAGCATTTTAAAATTGAGTTAACTGCAAATAGAAGTATATCTAGAAATCATCAGAGCTTCTTCCGTTTTGACGATTTACAGGAAGCTTGGAATTACGAATCTCCAACCGAGACAGGCAACTTCTCATCAACGGTATTCTCATGGCCTACTGCTTTTGTTGACGACGACGACAACTTTAACTCTGCCATTTGGGATCAGTTATTACAGAATAGAGAAATAATTTCTTCTAGGCTAAATGACATTACTTACAATGAGCAAGAGGCGAATCCTGAAACCGGATTCTATCAAGGTTGGGGAGGCACGTCTCAGGATGTGACAATGCCAGCATTCTTAAGTGCATATCTTGGTGTGGATCCAAATACAGTGAATCTTGATGTAATGAAGACTAAGATTGCACCTAATTGGAGAGTCACTTACGATGGATTAAGTAAAATACCTTCACTAAAGAAGACATTCAGAAGATTTAATCTTAGTCATACATATCGTTCAACTATGAGCACTTCATACACAACTAATCTGCAATATGTAGAATTAGATGGGTTGCCTGTTGCAACGGATAATGGCCCAGAGGGTAACTACATAAGCCAAAGGCAATTCAATACGGTTAGTATAAGCGAGCAGCTTTCTCCATTGATAGGGCTTGATATGACAATTAAGACAGCGTCAGACAATGAGCCTCAATTAAAGGTTGAGATTACTAGGGATAGGAATGTGAGTTTTGGCCTTACTAATTATCAAATTACTGAAACTAAGAGCAATGGTTTAGTTGTAGGTGTTGGATATAAATTTGCGGATGTTAGAAATCCATTTATGAAGACTTATGGGAAACTGCCTATTAAAATGCTCAAGGAAACTGACCTATTACTTCGTCTTGATTTAAATATCAGAGATAACAGTACAATAATCAGAAAAATGGAGGAACAGCAAAATCAGGTTACTGCTGGTCAAAAGCTAGTATCAATCAAATTTTCAAGTGATTTAGAAGTGAGCGATAAGGTGACTTTGAGAGCTTTTTACGATCAACAGTTGACTTCTCCCAAAATCTCCACTTCTTTTGCAACGTCAAACATTAATTCCGGGATTGCAATACGCTTTAACTTGAATCAATAAATTATGAATATACCTACTGACTTACGTTACACTGCTGATCACGAATGGATCAGATTAGAAGGAGAAATCGCGACGGTTGGAGTTACAGACTACGCTCAAGGTGAGCTTGGCGATATAGTATTTGTTGAAGTTGAAACAGAGGGTGAGGAGCTTGACGCTGAAGAAGTGTTTGGCACTATTGAAGCTGTAAAAACTGTAAGCGACTTGTTTTTGCCAGTTGCTGGTGAAATTGTTGAGTTCAATTCAGCTTTAGAAGATGACCCATCATTAATTAATAACGATCCCTTCGGAGATGGTTGGATCATCAAGGTTAGGGTTAGTGATACTTCGGATTTTGAAGCTCTCATGAATGCTGATTCATACGCATCATCATTGGGGTAAATTCAAGATTTTATGTATAATGTGGCATAATACTTGAATGATAACAAGTGAATTTAGTAATTTCGAACCCAAGAATTTAAGAAGATGATAAGCCGTAAAACTCCTAAAGCTGATTTAGAAAACAAACGTTCTTCATGGCGCGCACTTGGCTTTATCGCTTCACTTTCAATTATTTTGTTAGCGCTGTCTTGGACTAGCTACGATGTAGCAATAAGACAAGCACTAAACTTCGAAGCTGATCTACTCGAGGATGAGGAGATTCCAGTAAACATTGTAACTCCACCTCCACCTCCACCTCCACCTCAACAAACTACAGTTATTGAAATCGTTGATGATGAGGAGGAAATTGAGGAAGAGTTGGAAATTGAGGACATTGAATTAGACGAGGATACAGAGATTGAAATTATCGAAGATGACGAAGAGCTAGAAGACGATACTCCATTTATGATTGTAGAAAACATGCCTGCTTTAGGTCCATGCAAAAGTATGAGAGGAGATGAGCGCCATCAGTGTACTCAAATGGAGATTATCAAATATGTAAGTAAGAACACCAAGTATCCACCAATTGCAAAAGATGCTGGCATCCAAGGTACTGTATTCGTTTACTTTGTTGTTGGTAAGGATGGAAATGTAAAGGATGTAAAGATTCTACGTCAAGTTGATCCAAGACTAGACAAGGAAGCGAAGAGAGTTGTTGAGTCTTTACCTAAGTTTGATCCAGGTCAACAAAGAGGAAAGAATGTAAGTGTTCAATACACTATTCCTGTAAAGTTTATCATCAGATAATCTAGTTCACAAACTAGAGAAGAAGTTAGCTAAATCCTGAAACCAAGTAATACTGTCTACGCATCCATCTATCGACATTATTAGATAGATAAAGTACAGTAGTGCGCCATACTTTAAGCCCCTCTTGTAGTACAGAATAGTACTTACTGCATTTATTGACACCCAATAATACCAACTATCTGGGATGTTAATTATCATCAGCCATGTTGCTCCTAAACTGAATACAGTAGTATAGGAATCGACAAAAGGCATTTTTGATGTGGTGTTCTTTTTTAAAGATGAACCCAGAAGCCAAGTCACGAAAGTTGATGTAAGTACCAAGCTCAAATTATCCCAACTATTCCAACTTCCAATTGGTGATCCATAGTAGAAAAAGTAAATGCCCAAACCTGCCATTCCCACATAGAAAAATTGTAGAAAGGCCTCTGCTAGAATTTCTTTTTTAAAACATAAATAAGTAAATATTGCAGCACCAAGTGCCGCAGGATAAAAGGCCCAGGGTAAAACACCAATTAGATACATGAATGTGTAGAGCAGACTTAATCCTACCGCTACTCCTTCAAGGACTTTATCCATTTGCCAGCTTCTTTATCGAGCTAATGACTTTTTTCTTTCTTGCTTCTAGAGTTGCGGGAGCAATGATTTTTACCCTAACTCCTTCGCTATGTATAAACTCTAAAAATTCTTTTTCATGCTCAATTCTGTCAGAGTAATTGGGCATTTGCCTCAAGGGGTCTTCTTCAAATTCTACGAGGGTTTGGCATAAAAAAGTTAAATCAATAGGCACTTCAATTGGACATTCAATGTCGGTTTCAAATTTCCCTTTAGACCACATCCTTAATTCCATTGCCGAAGTATCACAAACAACCCCATTTACGGACCCATTCATGGATTCTAACGCCATCGATTCTTGAAGTGCATTTATTTCAACAAGTGTTTCAGGAGTCTCAACACCTTCAATTACACTTTTATTGTAGCGACATTGTTCTTCGACAAACTCAAATCCCATTTCATATGCTACCGCTCTTGCAAGAGTGGTTTTGCCTGAATTCTCTATTCCGGAAAAGACTATTCTAAGTTTCTTAATCATCGAATTTACAATTGCATGGTTCGCTTAACTCTAAAACTACATCTTTTAAGACATCTCTCAACCAAGTTTGTTCATCATATGTCATATCGTTGTACAGGAGGTCTATATATTTAAGCGATTCAATCTCCCCAAGCGAAGCAGGGAATTCCCTAATAACATTTGACCATAGCCATAGGCTTTCAAGATTTTTCAGGTTATCTATATCGATAGGAATTTCATCTATCATATTATCACCAAGCTTCAGAATTCTGAGATTTCTTAATTCTAAAATGGTATGAGGAAAGTATGTGAGATTGTTATTTGATGCAGATAACACTTCTAATTTTTGAAGCTGAGGTAGCCAAACCGGAAGGCTATCAAGTTTGTTTTTGTCTAGTATTAAAGTCTTGAGTTCAGGAAATTCAAGGATCTCTATTGGAACGGCTTTTAATTTGCTCTTGGTTAAGTCTAAGTGAATCACAGGTACTCCTAACGCTTTTGATGCAAGAGCGTCTTTAATTGAGTCGAATGTTTGAATTGTTTGGGCACCTAAAATCCCAAACCACATTAACGCTACAAAAGTCATAGACTCTCTCATACTTATGACTTTAGTATTTCACGAGTAAATTTTTCATCACTATCTAATGCAGACTTGAGCTCATCGATATCAGAAAACTTGCGCTCATCCCTTATCCTTTTTACAAATTCAATTTTTAGTTTTTGATTGTATAAATCACCATCAAAATCGAGTAAATTCACCTCAATTGATATTGAAGATGTGTCAGAAACAGTTGGCCTTTGACCAATATTGAGCATTGCCATATGCTTTTTACCTTTTTGAGTTTGAGCCCAAACAGCATATGCACCATTTGCGGGAATAATTTTTAGATCGTCCTCAATTTGTAGGTTTGCAGTAGGATATCCTATACCTCTTCCTAACTGATCACCCTTTACTACTTCTCCTGAGAGTGAGAAATTTTGAGTAAGGAGTTCAGATGCGTAATCAACATCTCCATTGTATATAGCATCTCTAATTTTAGTTGAACTTACTCTAATATCGTTTATATGTTCAGCGTCTAGTGCTATTACTTCAAAGCCAAATATTTTTCCCATCTCTTTAAGAGCGTTAAAATCACCATCTCTATTGCGTCCAAACCTGTGATCATCACCGATAACTATGATTGAAGGTTTTATGCCTTTAGTGAGTAATTTTTTTACGTACTCTAATGGAGTTAACCTAGAAAGTTCAAGATTAAATTCTTGAACAATCAAAAAGTCCAATCCTGCACCCTCTAAAAGAGACATCCTTTCTTCCATAGTATTTAAAAGTTTTAAACCATGATTACCGGGATGAAGGATAACCCTCGGGTGAGGTTGGAATGTTAACAAGGCAGTTTTGCCTTCAATTTCTTGTGCTTTACGTCGTAAAACGTTAATAACTGCGAGGTGTCCAGCGTGTACGCCGTCAAATGTTCCTATGGTTAGAACTACTGGATCAGCAGAAAAAAAATCGTTTGTGCTATTGTAAACTTCCAAGAGTATAAAGTTAGGTAGGTAATTGGTGAATAATTCGTAAGTCTTATTGTATTTTTGCAATCGATTATACATGTCAAGACAAAACAAAATGTCAGCACAACAAGGAGTAGTAGCACAAGTTATTGGACCAGTAATAGATGTCCGTTTCCCTCAAGGGGTTGAATTACCTAACATATTAGACGCATTAGTAGTAGAAGCTGAAGGTGGAAACCTCATTTTAGAAACTCAAAAGCATATCGGTGAGGACACAGTTAGAGCCATTTCTATGGATGCAACTGAGGGACTTAGTCGTGGCATGAAGGTAAATGCAACTGGGACAGGCATCCAAATGCCAACAGGAGATGCAATTAAGGGTCGTCTTTTCAACGTTGTTGGAGATGCAATTGATGGTATTGGAGAGGTTAGCAAGGATAAGGGCCGGAGCATTCACCAAGAAGCTCCTAAGTTTGAAGAGCTCTCTACATCTACTGATGTACTCTTCACAGGTATTAAAGTAATTGACCTAATTGAGCCTTACGCAAAAGGTGGTAAGATTGGTTTATTCGGAGGGGCTGGTGTTGGTAAGACAGTACTTATCATGGAGCTCATTAATAACATTGCAAAGGGTTACGAAGGCATCTCTGTGTTTGCTGGTGTTGGTGAGCGTACTCGTGAGGGTAATGATCTTCTAAGAGAAATGATTGAGTCTGGAGTAATCAAGTACGGTAAAGAATTTGAGGAGAGTATGGAAGCTGGTGGATGGGACCTGAGTAAGGTTGATAGCACTGAGCTTGTAAAGTCTCAAGCGACGCTTGTATTTGGTCAGATGAATGAGCCTCCAGGAGCACGTGCTCGTGTAGCATTATCTGGTCTTACAGTTGCTGAATATTTTCGTGATGGAGATGAGCAAACGGGAGGACGTGACATTCTTTTCTTTATTGATAACATTTTCCGATTTACTCAAGCAGGTTCTGAGGTGTCGGCACTATTAGGACGTATGCCTTCTGCTGTAGGTTACCAGCCAACTCTTGCTACAGAGATGGGTGCCATGCAGGAGAGAATTACATCTACAAAGCGTGGATCTATCACATCGGTTCAGGCAGTTTACGTACCTGCCGATGACTTGACTGACCCTGCACCAGCAACAACATTCGCTCACCTTGACGCAACTACAGTACTATCTCGTAAGATTGCTTCATTAGGGATCTATCCAGCGGTAGATCCACTTGATTCTACATCAAGAATTCTTGATCCAGACATCATAGGTAAGGAGCACTACGATTGTGCTGAGAACGTAAAAGCAATCCTTCAGCGTTACAAAGAACTTCAAGACATTATTGCAATTCTCGGAATGGACGAGTTAAGTGAAGAAGATAAGCAGGCAGTAAACAGAGCTCGTCGTATTAGCCGTTTCTTAAGCCAACCATTCCACGTAGCAACTCAGTTTACCGGAATTGAGGGAGCACTTGTATCTATTGAGGATACTATTAAGGGGTTCAATATGATTCTTAATGGTGAACTAGATCATTACCCAGAGGCTGCTTTCAACCTTAAAGGAACTATTGACGAGGTGATTGAGGCAGGTGAAAAAATGCTTTTAGAAGCTTAATTATGACAGTTGAAATTCTAACTCCAGACGTAGTCCTATACGAGGGTGACGCTAAATATGTAGGTCTCCCTGGTTCAGATGGTAGCTTAGGTATTTTGAATAACCACTCTGCTCTCGTTACTACTTTAATAGAAGGAGAAGTTGTTGTACAAAACGACAATGACAAACAAGTATTTGCTGTAAAAGGCGGAACGGTAGAAGTACTTAACAATCACGTTACAGTACTAGCTCAATAAAATATTTATTCTTTATGGATGATGGTAGGGCTCACCTTTTAACAAAGTCTGAGCCCTATATATTTGCTCTACAGCGAAAATTCTTATTAGATGATGAGGGAATGTAAGAGGGCCTAATGCCCATGTAGCATTTGCTTGTTCTCTTATGCTTGGATCAAACCCATATGGGCCTCCAATTAAAAATGCTACATGTCTAAAGCCCCTTACTTGAAGCTTTTCTATATGTTTTGAAAACTCGATACTATCATAGATTTTACCTCTTTCGTCTAACAGTATTAAATGGTCTACTCCCTTTAAGAATTTAGCCTGAAGAACCGCTTCCTCCTTCATTACAGTTTTAGAATCCGCTTTAGAGAATTTACTTTTAAGATTAGGAGTTTCAACATACTTGAATTTACCATATCGACTCATTCGCTTAGAGTAATTCTCAATACCCTCCTCTATCCATTTGGCATTTGTTTTACCGGTTGCTATTAATGATATCTGCACGTTGTGAAGTTAAAGATTATCTTTACAAAATGCTAAACGATGCCATGAAGAGCTTCATTGCTCTTACACTTAGAGAAGATATAGGAGATGGGGATGTGACATCAGAGTCAAGTGTCCCATCCGATTTAATAGTAAAGGGATATATACTTGCTAAGGAAGAGGGAGTAGTAGCAGGCATTTCTGTAGCTCTCGAAGTTTTTAATCAAGTAAATCCCTCTATTTCCTTTAATGCTATTGCAAACGATGGTGATTCAGTAAAATATGGAGATGTTATCATTGAATTAGAGGGGGCTGCTAGAAGCATTTTAACGGGTGAAAGGCTTGCATTAAATTTTATGCAAAGGATGAGTGGTATTGCTACAAGGACAAACGAAATTGTTTCTCTTCTTGAAGGAACACCAACCAAAGTTTTAGATACGCGAAAGACTACCCCAGGGTTGAGGGCATTTGAAAAATGGGCAGTATATCTTGGTGGAGGTGTTAACCATAGAATGGGACTCTACGACATGATTCTTTTAAAGGATAATCATGTCGACTATGCTGGTGGTATGAAGGAAGCGTTATTGCAAGTAGCAAGTTTTCAGACCTCTAGGGTTTCGCACTTGCCATTAGTAATTGAAACAAGGTCTTATGAGGAAATTGAGATTGCCCTAGAAGCATCATCTAGCACAGGAATAAAAATCGATAGAATATTATTAGATAATTTTTCACATGCAGAAGTAGCAGAAGCAGTAAAAAGATATTCTAATAAAGTTGTACTAGAAGCTTCAGGAGGAATAACTCTAGAAAATGTTAGAGGGTATGGTGATGCTGGTGTAGCTTTTGTCAGTATGGGATATATCACACATTCAGTAAACAGTCTAGATTTAAGTTTGAAGAGCACACCACATGTCAGCTAATAAAAATTCAAAATTCAAGGCTTGGCTTATACAGAAAGAAATCGTAATAAGCATACAGAAATTTCTAAGAGGATTAACTCTTTGGGGTGTTGAGGGGATGAATTTGTATGATGTTCTGAGATTCTTTGTTATTGGGTTGATCAACGGATCTGTATCCATAAGATCCGCGGCAATTTCATTTAGGCTTTTAGTGGCAGTTTTTCCAGCTATAATTTTATTGCTAAGCATTTTACCTCTTACACCATTACAGGCAGATGATGTAATAGATATGTTGAAGATTTTCTTTCCAGGTGAAACTGTAATTTTATTTGAACAAACAGTACAAGATTTACTCGATAAAACACAAGGGACACTTCTCTCGATAACTTTTGTCTTAACTCTTGTCTACGCTTCAAGTAGTATCAATGCCATATTAAGTGGTTTTAATGCGAGTCCACTTATTGAAAATAAAGGCTCTACTTGGTATTCGAGTTTAGTATCAATTGTTTTGTTAGTCGTTCTAGTATTGATGTTGGGATTAGCAGTGCTTTTAATTGGGTTCAGTGGTCAGGCAATTTCTTGGCTTTATGCTGAGGGTCTTCTTCCGGGCGAGGTTGTTCTGTGGCTCAACGTAGTAAGATGGATACTTTCTTTATTACTGGTTTATTTCTCAGTTAGCATATTGTACCACTTTGGCAACCCAGATACCGATAGATGGCGGACACTTACTCCAGGAGCTACTATGGCTACAATATTAATCGTAATAATCTCGATAGTATTTAGCTGGATCATTACTTACCTTGATTCTTATAACAGATTGTACGGGTCTATTGGTACTTTTCTCGCCCTATTGGTTTGGGTTAATTCAAATAGCTCTGTATTATTGTTAGGATTTGAATTCAACGCAAGTGTTCACAAAGCGAGAAATCAGGCTAAAAAAATGAAAATTAAAAACTCTTAATATGATTGCTTCAAAAAATTTATTTATATGTGCATCACTAATCATAGCGATGCTTATTTCGACTATTAGCTTATTTGCTCAAGAATCTATCGAGGGCCAATGGAAGACTAAAGATGATGAAACAGGAAGGATTAAGAGTATTGTTGAAATCACGGAAAAGGACGGTAAGTATTACGGTAAGATTATCGAATTGTTTAGGCTACCGGAAGAAGATCAGGATCCGTATTGTGACAAATGTGAGGATGACAGAAAGGATAAAAGATGCCTAGGCATGGAAATCGTTAGAGATATGCAGCCTGGTGAATATGCAAACGAGTGGGGTGAGGGAACAATTCTCGATCCTAAAAAGGGCTCTATCTACGATTGTAAAATGTGGTTTGAAGATGACGATACAAACACTCTAAAAGTGAGAGGTTACATTTGGCTTCTCTTCCGTACTCAAGAATGGTACAGAGTTACTGAGTAGATTTTATTACTTCTAGTAATTTTTCAGTCAACTTCATTCTAGTAAATGGCGCTGGGTCAACAGGCGTTTGTGCTTGGAAATTTTGAAGTATTTCCTTACATCTTTCTACGTCATTGTGGCGTGCATGAGGTAATCCCCAATTGTTTAATAGAGATGCTAAATCCCCATGAGATTTACATATTGAAATAATAGGTTTAGAAGTAGCGAGGTACTCAAACAATTTACCTGGAGTACTCTTGGTTGCAGAGTTCGTGTCGTTGTGAATTAACAATAATACGTCACATTTGAGCATTTCTTCTATCGCTTTTCTATGTGCTAGACTTCCTAAAAATTCAGTAGCCTTGATTAGACCAAACTTTTTTAAATCTCTTTTTATATCACTACAAACATGGCCCGCAAACACGAGTTCAACATCCTGCCCTTTTGCCTTTAAATCACTTACCGCCTTCCACAAACCCGGAGCGTTTCTTGATCCATGTAATGCACCAAAGTGACCAATTCTAGTTACTGTATTGTCATTTTCTTTTGGGAGAGATTTTGGAAAATCTAATGCATCCCAACCATTTGGGATGAAAATACAAATCGCTTTTTGCGAGTTAACAAGTTTATCCCTCGCCCCCCTAGATGTTACGATTAATCTATCAGCTGTCCTTGAAACTTCACTTTCAAGATCCTCCATTTTTGCCCTAGCTCTTGGCCCCATATTAAACTCATCGAGATAATCCATATCAGACCACGGGTCTCTGAAGTCAGCTATCCATTGTAATTGGGGATTATCTTTCTTTAAGCCCAAACCGATAAGGTGCATGCTGTGAGGAGGCCCTGTAGTAATGATTGCGTCAACCTTATTTTTAACTAACCAACCCTTTAAAAATTTCACAGATGGTTTAACCCATCCAACCCTTGCATCAGGAATAAATAAGTTGCCTCTAACCCAAAGTGACAATCTTGAAAAAAGTGAGTTCTTTCCACCTCCACTAGAAGCTCCGATTCTATTTGAACCATACTGCCAAGTTATTTTCCTTAGAATTCGGGATGGTTCAGATATAGGATTAGTCAGAACTTCAATGTTAGTTGGAACATCGTCTAGAAGACTAGAGTCAATAATTGGCACATCTGGATTTGACGGAGTATAAATGGCACAAGCGCAACCTAATTTATCAAGATAGGTTGCAAATTTCAACCAACGTTGAACGCCACCACCTCCCGAGGGAGGCCAATAATATGTAACGATTAACACCTTCATTATCAGCTAGCTCAATCCCAAAAATTCTTCTTAGGGTCCAATACTACGCAATATTCACAGAAGTTTGAGTCGTGGTTGTGGACAAGTTCACGTCCTTCTTCGCTAATAGATTCGAGTCTATATTGAATCCATCGTAATAGTTTGGTCACAGATTCTTTTGTGATTTTATCTTTACCATCGATCTCTAAAGAGAGTAAACCCGATTTTGAATTTCTGCCAGAACGAATTCCGGCACTAACAAATTCTTCTTTACTGTCCTTTAAAAGCATGGCGCAATAAACGAGTAGTTGAATTGCATTTCCCTTTTTTCCTGAATCAAATTGTTCTTCAAAATCGGCTTCTAATTCGAGGTCTTTCTTTTTTGTATTTCCAGTTTTGTAATCCACAACACGATTGATACCATTGACCTTTTCAAGCTTATCGGCCAAACCGTACAAACCTATTTCCTTTCCGTTTTCTAGTTTATAACGAGCATTGAGACTAAACTCAATTCCCTTAAGTGTTATTTCTTCAGCATCAGGCTCATTCATTTCTTTAAGCTCTTTATTAATGAGCTTTTTGATAGTCGATCTAGCAGACTCTATTAAAAGAAGATTCTCCCCCTTTTTAGCAATACTAGTGTTATAGTATTTAGTAGTTGCAGCCTCGAGAAGTTGATCGAGATTTTCAAGTATTGCATCAAGATGATGTGGTTTCAAAATTTTATCAACTTGTTCCTTTAAGCCCTCCTCAAAAACATAATGCACTATAGAACCGATAGTGTTCGACTCCATACTCTCCTGTATGTCTTTTTTCTCTTGAAGCTTCAGAAGATACCTGTATGCAAAATTCCTTTCACAGCTAACCATTTTCTTAAGAGCTGAAGGTGAAATGCCTTTTTTAGACCAAAGTGCTAATCGATAACGCATCTCGTCGGATAGAACCAAGGGAGGAATAGTGGGCCTCTCACTAGGTAGTGGCATGCTGAATTTTATGTTGCGAAGTTTAAGTAACTCGCCACCAGGTTTAAATGTTGATTTCAGTTGCAACACATATCTACTAACCTCTGTTCCCTCATTTGTGGTTCCTTGGCTTTTAAACATCAAATGTACTTTCGAAGATCTGTTTAGTAATCGGTAAAAACTATATGCATAGGTCGATTCTTTTTCATATCGACTTGGCATAGCCAATGCTAGTTTAAAATCGAGGGGGATGAAACTATCTGAAATTTCATGTTTGGGTAGCATCCCTTCGTTACAGTCCAAAACATAAACGTTGTCGTAATCTAACCCTCTCGTTTCTGTTAGACCCATAATTTGTAAACCCTCAGCTGGTTCACCAAGTAGGTCAATTTTCTGAGTGCTTAATAGCCTCTTTAAAACGGCTCTTACATCATTTGATGTTGAACAAGGAGAATAGCTTTCTTGTAATCGAAGGACCATCGCAATAGAATTTCTATAGCAATTCCATCCTGATTTTATCCAAGGATCCCTACTATTTTCAAGTTTATCAGCAATGAAGTTTGACCAATCTACAAGCCTATCTAAATATTCTTCAACGTCTTCCGTAAATAGCTGACTAAGATCACTTATAAAATCAAAAACGGGCCCATTTGAGTATTCTTTGAGGTGGTTGTTGCTAACCCAAACCAAGTGTTTCTCAGCTAGATTATGTAAAACTCTTTGTGCGTCATTTTTAAAACACTTCTCTTTAAATGCCTCGTCAATCAGTGGATGATTGACAATAGCCATTAGTTCTTCGTACCTTAAATTGCTCCCGGCTCTTGTGCAAACCCTATTGATCAAACTAACAAATGGATATACAGGGGTCTCCCTCAGAGTCATCCCCATAGTTACATTGTATCCCTTTTCCTGTTGAGGAAGAGATTGCATAAGAACAGGAAGCGATGTTGCATCGGGGACGACAATAACAGTCTTGCTCCTTTGTTCAGCAGTCATTTGGATAACCTGCTCTCGTATAAATTGACATGCACAAAGCAGGCTACTGCAATCAACAGCCACTAACTCAGGTGGAGTCTTGCCAATTTTGTCTCGAATTGGTTCTGCACCACTGTATTTATAATCTCTAACAAAATGACCAGCCTCCGCTTGTTCGTCCTCGACATATGATTTGTCAGCATCCCAAATCACCTCAAGCTTCCCTTGGGAATCCCATTTGTTCAAATAACGTTTTTGGGCTTCATTAATAGCTGTAAGTCCAGCCGCAA
>CEUK01182836.1_pt1 | contig 21193 bp, 21 predicted proteins | sample 356451 | NCBI WGS metagenome assembly CEUK01 (sample SAMEA2622843, study PRJEB7988) | marine metagenome | isolation source: saline water (ENVO:00002010), including
AATGTGACTATGACAGTTGTTGGCACTGAATCAATGACTGATGCCTTTGGAATAGAACAAGATTGCTACTTAATGAAAGTCGTCGATGAACATGACACACCAGACCGAGTACGATATCATTGGATTGACACCGACAATCTACTAAAAATACGAACATATTCTGAAACCTCAACTTATTTCGTCGACGGTACAATGGGTTGGAGTTATACCACAAGCAGTGACGAAACAACTAATTTATTCTCATCAAACGCTGAATTCGCTCACTTTAACCGAACCAACATCATTGGTGTACCTGGCCATCCAAATGGCTATGACGACACTAACAATACGGTTACGATAACTGAAGATGTTTTAGTAACGACTCCCAGTGGGACATACTCAACAACATACTATCGGATTACTGATACCAATGATAATGTTGATTCATGGGAATTATGGTATAATGAAACAGTCAGGAACTGGGTAAAAATCATTGATAGGCTGCCAGGGTCACATTCTGAATCTGTCACTTATCATTTGGCTGATTATTCAGGCATGCCATCACAACCTCAGTTTGTAACTGAGGATTCAACAATCAATACGAAACACTACGTGGTAGAATGGGGGCCATTTGCAAGCGCAACATCATACGACCTATACCGCAACGGTGTTGTGATTTATTCTGGAGATTCAACCTCTTATGCGTTTGAAAATCAGGGAGATGGCGAGTATCAATACCAAGTAATTGCTAAATTATTCACGGGTTCTGAAGTGGCAAGCGAAGTAATCAATATCAATGTTGATTTCAAAGTACCAACTCCTGAATTGAACTTACCATATGCTCAAGAATTAAACTCCTCTAACGAGTTGTATATTGAATGGACCAAAACAATTGATGCAGATTGGTACTCATTACAACACACTTCTCCAGATGGCACAGTCACTGAGATTTACAATGGGAGTAACAATTTCTTTACTTTTTCCGCATTTGAAGAAGGTCAAAATCGGTTTAGAGCCAGCTTAGGATACGATGGCGGCAAATATTCAGAATTGTCAAATTCATCATACGTCAACTATGTCCAACAAGATGATGATGAATCCGGTAAGTTGAGTTTCTTGCCGTTGTCTGCGACTATACTTGTACTTCTTGTTGCAGTGAATATGAAAGTTAGGCGAGGTGATGGAGATGTATGACGGCAAGAAATTACTGGCAATCCAAATAATCGTGCTAATTTTTTTCGGCTTCATAGGCTACAAAATTGCCGTGGAAAACGATTCGACATTACTTGATAGTGGAGAGATTGAAGTAACCGATTCCAATGGTGTTACGCATTTTTTCGATGAGTCTCCAAATAGTGTTGTCATAACCAATACCTACGCAGCCACAGTAATGCGAATGTTAGAGGTTAATTTCTCTGTGATAAGCGGAGTATCTGGTGATTTCATAGATTCGGAATTATGGCCGGAATTACAAGATACCAATGTAATTCAACATTCAGCACATTCAGAAATAGACTTTGAAGCACTATTTGATGTTCAACCAGACGTTTACATTGTCTTTGCCACTAATGGAATGGTCGATACAGATATGATAAGAAATAAACTTGAACCCGTTGGAATCAATGTTATAGCCTTAGATTTTTACAAATATGATTCCTTGAGAACAGAGATGTCTGTGCTTGCAACTTTGTTTCAAAAGCAGGATAAGTTGACAGAGATATTTGCCGAATTTGACGAACTAGAAGAATTAGTGAAAACTCGCGTTGAGAATATATCAGATGATCAAAAACCGAAGGTAGTAATGGAGCACCATGCATCTCTCACCCGTGACCCAGTTGTGCTTACTGCCAGTTCACAATGGAACGATATAATTTCAATGGCCGGTGGTAAAAACGTGTTTGAGAACCTTATGGGTCATACAACTCACGTTGATATGGAAGCAATAATTGATAGCAATCCAGACTTCCTTATGTTTGATGGTATCACATTTGAAATTGGTTTTGATAATTATGATCCAAATGACCAGTGTGAGTCCCACTTTGGATTCATAGAAGAAAGAGCAGGATTCGATGAAATTACGGCGATAAAGGAAGAACAAATGGTTGTAATGGCTGGCGAATTTGCTGGTCCAATGATGATTCATGGCTTACCAACACTAGCGAAATCATTCCATCCTGATTTATTTGAGGATATAGATACCAATCAAATTCTTGATGACTATTTCACCGACTATCACGGAATAAATCGAATTGGAAAATTTGTTTGTGTGGCATAGGTGAACTGACTTGTGGAGAATTGACGAAGTCTTTGATTCGCCCGATAGTGAGCCCAATGACCTAAATCAACACGTGGAACAGCGGTCTAAAAAGCAAAAACGCTACATGTATTTGCTGTTGGCTTTAACAGTAATACTTGCCGTCTTTTCAATGGGCCTAGGTTCATCTAAATCACTCAACTTCTGGGTAATTGTCAAAATTATTTTTGGTATTGATGAACCAACGAGTATACAAAGTAACATTCTAGTGAATATCAGGTTGCCACGAGTCCTAATGGCAATTTTTGCCGGTGCTGCATTGGCGACTGCAGGAACTTTAATGCAAGGAAGTTTAGGTAATCCTCTGGTTTCACCTCTAACGCTTGGTGTGGCATCGGGGGCTTCATTAGGAGCGGCGCTAGCAATAATACTGGGTTTTTCCGTTATTGATTTTGGATTCGAGGACAATGAACTTTTGAGTAACATTTTTCCAGATACTATCTTGGTAATTAATACATTCATTTTCTCCTTGATAGTGGTTTTTATTGTAATCAAACTCGGAGAGTTAAGAGGTGTTTCAGCTGAATCATATATCTTGGTTGGAATTGCTATTACCTTCATTAATGGAGCAATTGTTGAATCTTTGGTATATTTTGCCACTCCTCAACAGTTGGCGCAGTTGACACACTGGTCATTTGGTAGTGTTAGGCGACCAGATTTGGAAACTGTACTATTTGTTGGAGCAGTTTTGACTCTTCTGTACCCTTCTTTGATTAAGTATTCTTGGGACCTCAATACCTTGGCAATTGGTGGCGATGATTTTGCTATTTCAACCGGAGTCAATCCAGCACGACTGCGCAAGAAAATACTGATAATATCGGCATTTGCCACTTCAATAATCATCGCATTTACCGGATTAATTGGTTTTGTTGGCCTTGCTGCACCGCACATAGCTCGTTTGATAATCGGTAACGATTATCGTAAGCTAGTTCCATCATCAGCGCTGATTGGCGCTTTGCTAGTTCTAGCGGCAGACACTATCGGAGGCACCTTATTTTCACCAGTAGTATTACCTGTTGGGATAATGCTATCAATCATCGGAGGACCCTTTTTCCTCTATTTATTGTTGAGTAAAAGGAGTGGTGCTCATGACTAAACCAACAAAAAATCGGCGAAATAAACCATTGATTGAGGTTACCAATCTCTCCTTCAGTTATGGTAATAAAAAGATACTCAGCGATATTAATTTCTCAGTCGAGCCCAATACTTTTGTTGCCGTATTAGGAATCAATGGCACTGGGAAATCGACTTTGATTAAATGTCTAAATAAAATCAATAAATTAACGGAGGGGGAAGTAAAAATCAATTCAATGTCAATCGATGACATGACAATTAATGAACTTGCTAAAATGGTTGCTTATGTGCCTCAAAACGTCTCGACAAGTTTCCCTATCGATGTTTATGATGTGATATTACTCGGTCGTCGTCCATACCTAAACTGGTCAATTGGTGATTATGATAGAGATATTGTTGCCAAAGTAATCCAGAATTTACGACTTCAAGATTTTGCATTCCGTAAATTCCACACCCTGTCCGGAGGCGAGCAACAAAAAGTGGTTATAGCGAAAGCGATAGTTCAGGAACCACAAATTTACCTTTTCGACGAACCAACAAGCAGTCTTGACTTGTTTAGCCAGTATGACATATTAGGCGAAATAAAAAGCCTGGTAGACGATAAATCAAATCCCTGTAGCGCTATTGTGGCCATGCATGACATCAATTTAGCGAGTAAATTCGCTGATAAAGTCTTGATTATACATAAATCTAAGGTTTATTGTTATGATGCTCCAAGCATTGCATTAAACATAGAGACCGTGTCGGAGGTATATGGCGTGGACGCAGAGTTATTACGCGAGACCAAATCAGGCTCCCCAATAATTAATGTGTTGAGATCAAGAAAAGAGGAATTACAATGAGTAAAAAAATGTTGATATTATATGGAACAGAGACAGGCAACTCGGAATTATTAGCCATGGATGCAGATAAACTTGCCCAAGACAATGATTTTGATACCACAGTAAACGGAATGGACGAAGTAACAGTTGATGACCTAAAAGGACACGACAATCTGATTGTGATATGCAGTACATGGGGCGATGGAGAACAACCAGATAATGCGATTGATCTTTACGAAGCCACGGTTGACGCCGATGATGGTTGCCTCGGCGGGCTAAACTTCGCCGTACTTGCGTTAGGCGACACTGCGTTTGATTTATTCTGTGAAGCAGGGATTCAGTGGGACGATGTCCTAGAGCAGAAAGGCGGTAACAGAATCAATGATAGAATTGATTGTGATACAGATTACGACGACGAAGCAGAAGAATGGTTAGAGGAAACTATCGGCCTTTTCGTCGATAATGGAGCCTGATAGGATGGCAGATGATGAGGTATTAGCTGCCGAAGAAAACTCAAGGAAAAATGAAAACCCAGCAAAAAATGTACTTCAATGGCTCATCGATGTCGGTCATGGAGTGCTCTCAACCCTTGCCGTTAAGCAAGAGATAGATAATTTCCCTCTAAGTTCAGTGGTTCCTTATGCCATCAATGATGATGGCAAACCATACATATTGATCGCTAATATCGCAGCCCACACAAAAAATCTCACTAACAATCAAAAATCCTCACTATTCGTATCACACCCCCAACCACAAGGCGATCCGCAATCTTACTGGCGTGTGTGTTTGGTAGGTAAATTCAAAGAGGTGCGAGTATCGGAAAATGGGTATGATAATTCTGCAGAAGCAGTATATGTTTCTGATGAAGAGCAAGAACATCTACTGACGAGATATCGCGCCCGGGTACCAAATGCTGATGCTTATTTGAAAACCCACAATTTTTCATTCTGGATTATGGATGAAATAATATCAATCAGGTATATTGCCGGATTTGGTAAAATTTGCTGGATAGATGGTCAAGAGTATCTCTCTGAGTCAATTCAAACCAATATGGATGAAGTCAAGGCGGGGTCTATTGAACATATGAACGATGACCATGTTGACGCAATGGTTGATATTTACAACGCTCACTACAGCAAGAACTCAGCGATTGTTCACATGAATGATTTGGACTCAAGGGGCATATTCCTTGAGTGCATGGAGACAAATCATAAGGTGTACATTCCATATGGTAAAACCATTACATCCGATGAACTTAGGGTCTCTATAATCGATTTGGTTAAGGATGCAAGAGCAATTTTAAATCAATAGATTAGATACTTATTTAAAATCCCAACATTAGGACAAATTGATACTATTGGTTGGTGTTGAGTTATGACTAAACCAATAATCCGGATTGAAAACCTCTCAGTTGGTTACACTAAACCGCTGCTTGAAAAAATTAATTTTGTAATCCAACCGGGTGAAATAGTAGCGATTATCGGTATTTCCGGATTGGGTAAGACAACATTGCTTAGAACAATTGCCGGACTGATTCCAAAATTATCGGGTAAAATTTTTGCAGATATAAGGCCAAGAGGCGGCATAGGGTATATTCCTCAACGACTGGGTTTAGTTCGACATGCAAGCGTATACCACAACGTCGAGTTAGGTGCTAGATGCGGAGTAAAAGTACGTGACGATTCTGGTAACATATTTAATTGGTCTAAGAGAAAGGCTGTGGTAGTTCGTAATTCGGTTGAAGAGGTTGGTCTTGCTGATAAAATAGATGAGCCTATAAGACGATTGTCAGGTGGTCAACAGCGTCGCGTTGCCACTGCAAGAGCGATGGCGCAAAATCCAGAACTAATCCTTGCCGACGAATTTTTGAGCGAGCTGGACAAGGAAAACGCAGATGCCATAATTGCGTTGGTGAAGACCTATGTTAGCAATAACCAATGTGGAATGTTGCTTGTTGAGCATCACTCGGAGCGAGCAAAGCAGATTGCGGATCGAATAATCGATTTAAGCGATTTTGAGACTAAATCAATTGAGGAGGAATAACCCAGTGTCAGTGAAATTGAACAAAGTCTGGATGATTTCCTTCGGTCTAATCGTGTTGGCACTAATTGTAATGAACAATCTTGTGAGAGGCGATTGGGGTGACTTGACCGGCGGATTTGGCAACTTGATTAAGTTCTGGAACACTGAATTATGGCCACCGGAATGGTCGCTGATTTTTGAAGCTCAATCCGAGCCGCCAAACTGTACTGTGGATATTGGGTTTTTCTGCTCTAAAGCATACACAGGTATGTTAGAAACCCTGAAAATGGCTTTTGTTGCGACTATTTTCGGATTCATTGGTGCAATTATGTTCTCTTCTTTTGCTGCAAAAAACTTAGTTTCCAAGTCTGTGTTAATTCCTACTAGACTCTTTTTAGCACTAACAAGAAGTTTACCCAGCATAATTTGGGCGATTGTGTTTGTTATAGTTGTGGGCATTGGGCCTCTGGCCGGCGTTTTGGCGATGATTTTGTACACGGTAGGCTACCTTGGGAAGTTGCAATATGAAGAGATTGAAGGGATTAATCGCGAACCGCTAGAAGCCTCAAGAGCAATGGGTTTGAGCCATACAGAGACATTAACGAAAGTAGTGTTGCCTGAATCGGGCAACACTTTCTTGAGTCAGTTATTGTTCATGTTTGAATATAATGTTAGGCATGGCACAGTGCTTGGTTTGGTTGGCGCAGGTGGCATTGGTTTACACATTGATCGAGCGATGGAATTGAATCAATACGATCACGTAATGGCATATCTGATAGTGATATTTGTTGTGATTGTGATTATTGACTTTGTTTCACTATTCGTGCGTTCCTTTGTAACTGATGAGTCAGAGATTGGCGATAAATCAATTCTGTCGGTGCTTCTTCCGGCGAATTTAGCACAGAGGATATACCAAGGAAAACGAGACAGCGATTAAGACTCATAGAGATGGTATATTTCGCCGGTCCAGCTGAAAATAAGTAACTCGTCATTAATTCCCTGACCGAAACCGGTTATGTAGGTGCCAACATTAGTCACAATAGATGACTCCCAACCGCTATCTGTTTCGACAATATTCCATATGGTGCCGGTGCAGAAGTCACCATATACGTAACTTGACTGCAATGATTCCGGTCCCCAATCCATCCAAAAACCTCCGGTTATCGAGCAGTTCCCACCGGTGTGGGGATACTCAATTATTGGGTCGGTCATATTGTCGTTGTCCGCAAGAGGTTCAGGAGAACTTGTGCAATCATCATTGGGGTCAAAGACATGCATTCCTTCTCTAACAGACCAACCAAAATTGGATTGATCAAGTAAATCGACAACATTTACTTCCTCATAGCAATATTGGCCAACATCGGCAATCCACAATCTACCCTGATTGTCAACATCAAACTTCCACGGGTTTCTTAGTCCGTGATGCAAGACATAATCCGTATCATTACCATATTGTTGCAACACAGGTTGTATGGTTTTATTGTCATAAGCAAAGTATTGGATTGTCCCCAGTGGATTGTGCAGATTTTGGCCGTTGTCATAAGGATCATTCGAGCCACCACCATCGCCTACCGACCATAGGTAGGTGCCGTCACTCATAGAATGGATGTTTCCACCGTTGTGGTTCCTATTCTCTTTGGCAATTTTTCGCAATTCAACTACGGTTTCATGGGCAATTTTACCATCGACAATTTTGACTGAAGCAACCACTACACTCGATAGATTACTACCTGCCTCACAATCAGCATCTTCTGTGTAGGTAAGCAATATTTCCCTGCTGTAAGCAAAGTTATGGGTGAATTCAAAGCCGAGTAATCCCTGTTCATTGTGACAGCGTGAAATTATCTGACTTACATTACCAATTTCGGTTAGAAGCACACCGTCCCATGATGAGATTTTCCCATCGAGTTCGGCTATCCAGACCTCTTCTCTAATCGGATGTAAAAGACTCTTTACTGGTGTAGAACTTACCTGCAAGTATAACTCGCAATCATAGTCTAATGAATCAGGGTTACAAGGAATTTCAACCTTTTCTGGCCACTGAAATCTTGGTTCATCTTCAACAAAATAGGTGTCATAAACATGTTGTGCAGATATGCCAGCCGAGACCAATAGCAGAAGTACAACTATTGCTTTACCTTGCAATATTATCACTCGCTGGTATTTGCATCTTCTGAATCAATGTTCTGGTTTTGATTTCTGTTGCGCATGAATATTGCCCCGGTAACAATAGCCAAGGCACCAAATGCGACACCACCATACAGTACCAAGTTAGACGATTCCTCCGAGGAAGTCTTGTTTACTTTCTCATTGAGATATGCCGCTATTCCAGGAACTTCTTCGATTGAGTCGCCATATGTACCCATGTGGACACTTGAGTTTGTTATGGTAATTCCAGGTGTGCCAAGCACATCACTTAGTATTTCAAGGTCATCGGCGTTTTGATTCATTGCATCGAATGCGTTTCTCAAATCTTCGACATCAGATTCGGAGAAATATTCTGGGTTGTACATAACTGGGTGACTTGGAGCTCTTCCAAAACCAACAGTTTCACCATTTTCATCATAGCCACCGAGAGGGTAAAAGTCTTCTGTGCTGGTGAAATCTCCTTCAAAGCACCATGACTCTGGATCGTCTCCACAGTAGTCAGGTACAGTTGGGTCTTTGGCAAATGAGATGTAATCAGTTGCCGAACCAAGTTCGTGCTCTGCCAAACATCTTAGCGAGCCGCCGTATCCTCGGTACAGTGTTCCACTGTCTGGAATACTTGAGTCCTCGGAGAAGTGTGCTCTTACTGTGGTATACAACGAGTCCATAGTGTTCGGGTCGCCGACGATTTCAACATAGCCGTTGTTGATTAGGAATCCCATAGGCAATAACATACCTGAGCTACCAAGAGGAGATGTATGGCAAGAAATCTTACCAGCCATCAGAGTGTATGGGTCTGTGCTTGGATCGTCATCCAAGTCAGCCTGAGCCATGTCCGAGTCTTTGTGTACCCAAGCAACAGCATTGTAGTAAGGTCGTCCATCTTTCTTCTGTTCAGCCGCTGCAACTTCAAAGCCTCTAGTAGACATGCTCAACCAAGCAGCTCCACCGTCAAGGAAACCGATGTCAGCCTTGCCATATTCCAAGGCTGCAATAGTGGCAGCCGGTCCGGATACTGTGTAAATTTCGACCTCAACATCCATTAATTCCTCGAGTCTATCAGCGAGAATTTGTGGATTCTCGTCAGAATTTCGATATTCTTCTTTGGTTTCAAATGCGATAGTTAGACAGTTGTCTTCATCTTCACACTCGTCGAATTCAACTGGATCAAATATACACCCTGGTATACTGCTTATGATAATCAATAGCGTTGTAAAAATCGCGATTTTAGGAGCCTTCATTTTATTCACCTTAGGGCTCCCTAAAACTCATCGTTGATATAGTTTAGGTTATCCTAAATTAACAACTTGCCTACTCAGCAGCGATGTGAACTGCGCCCGCTTTGTAGAATACTTGAATACGCTCTGGAACTTTTTTTGTTAGTGCAGCAACGGCTTCATAAATTTCGTCTTTCTTTACTTTGAAGGCTTTAGCGGCGTTTGCGGTGGACCATGGAATTGTCTCGAAGTCTGACTGTCTAATCCACTCAAACAGTCTCGCTTCCAGTTCGCTCAATTCATCCGCCATGATGTGCCTATGGCCATGTCATACAAAACAACACCGACGGAAAATTATTCAGTTCAAGCCGACAATTCTACGACAACATTCTTCTGCATCGATATCGCCGTCGAGTAAGGTGTTAATCGCTTTAGTAAAAGGAACATCAATTCCTTCATCTTCCGCTCTATTGATGAACATTCTTGCTGCTCTAACTCCTTCAGCCACCATGGTCATCTCTGCCAGTGCTTCATCAACGGAAAGTCCTGTGCCCAATTTTTCCCCCATGCTACGATTTCTACCGTATGGAGAAGTTGCTGTGACATACAAGTCTCCTAGACCTGCAGGACCAAACGCTACCTCCGCTTTTGCTCCAAGTTGGGGAAGTAGTAAGCAACCTTCTTTGAATCCAGCCATAAAAATAGCAGCTTTTAGATTATCACCGCCTAGGGTTCCTACCTTCTTCAAACCGTCAACTAATCCGCAGGTTAGGGCTATTACATTCTTGAAAGCACCCCATAACTCTGCCCCGACAGGATCTGAGGCGGCGTGAAGAATGAATGTTTGAGTGGTTAAAGTTTCAGCCAATCGATTTGCAACAGATTCATCCTCGCTGGCAACTAATGCTGTTGTTATGACTCCTCCTGCTGCCTCAGGAGCGATGGTTGGTCCAGTTACGACCGCTAGAGGATTGGTTTTCTTAGCCGCATTGAGTTTTTCGTGAATGGCTTGTGATATCAATCGCTTTCCAGGAGCTAGTCCTTTTGCTAAATCAATGATTACATGGCCAGGCCTCAAATGCGGGATTACATCGTCAACAACATCTAATATTACGGATGAAGGAATCGCCAGTACTACGATTTCGACCCCATCAAGTGCCTCATCAATTCTCATTGTTGCTTCCAGTCCCTCGACTGAATGATCTGGCAAATATTTCTTGTTGACTCCATCCATTACTATGGATTCGTAAACATCCTGTTCGATAGTCCAACCTTTGACTTTGTGACCTTCTAATAACCACATACGAGCAACCGCAGTACCCCAATTTCCTAGACCAAGAATCGCAATATGTGCCATGTTGACCGAATCTGCGATTTGTATTGTGCTTATGTTAATTGCCGCTATATCACAGCGAAATTATTGATTTGCAGATATTATTCAATCTACGAACTCAAAAAAGGTCGTCATCTTCCTCATCAAAGTCAAAGACATTATCTTCTGCTTTCTCTTCAACCTTCTTGGCTTTTGACGATTTAGACTTCGCCTTAGGTTTGGCTTCCGCTTCCTTACTTGCCTCCGCCGCTTTGTCTTGTTCAGGCTTTGCTTCTTGGGATTTTTTAGCCGCGGCTTTTTGTTTCATTTCTGCAGTAGCAGCCTGCTTTCGAGCACTCGCAATTTCTAATTCACGTGCTTTGATTTCTTCAGCAGATCGGCCTGTTTGTGCAGCAAGACTTCTTCTACGATCTTCTCTTGCTTTTCTTTCTAATTGCTTGTGTCGAGCTTTTTCGATGTTCTGTAGCATGTACATAGCATCATGCTCAAGAAGCGGTGAATCGGAAATTAGTGTTATATCGAGCCATCCGCCTTCTTCAACAATAAATTCTGCTAACGGCTCGAAGTTAAGGTCTGATTTCTTGATTTGGGTGTAGTGCATTGCGTTACCGGTCCTGTGTTCGACTCCAGAAAAATGACAGTAGAACTCCTTGGTTCCGATGGTTTCTCTGACTAAGTCAAACATCTCGCCGTAGTCTTCTGAAGTTCTCATGCTGCCGTGACCACGTGAATGAATGTGAGCTATATTTAGCACTGGAACAGTTCCTTCCACATGATTTACCACTTCGAGAACTTCTTCTAAACTACCCCACAATTCTTGTCTACCAGATGTTTCGATACCAATCTTTGATGGTGTACCATCTTTCAACCATGGAAAAACCGGATAAATGTCTTCATCGTCATGCCATATTTCATGAACTCTGTCTACAATTCCGGCAAAAACATTAGCCAATTGTTCATTCGCTGCTCGACCTCTTCCCATTTCGCCATAGTGGCCTGCATGCAGGGTTATGTGGCGTGCATTGATGGTTTTAGCCGCTTGTAGAGTTGATTCAATTTTAGTTAATGAACGTCCTCTTTCCACTCTATTTCCAAGTAGTTCTGAATAGTATGGTCCATGGATATTCATTTCAAACTCGGTCTTATTCGCTAGAACTCCCGCTTGCCAATATTGTTCGAAGTGTTGAGGAGCAATCATTCTAACCGTTTGAACTTCCATCGTTTCCAAACCGAGAGATATGATGTCGTCCATACCTTCTATTATGGTACGACCTTTACATGATAACGGAATACCTGCTGGACCTAATCTAACTGGCAACTACATCCCCCCGCAGGTTCAACCCAACGGTCACCTAATGATAAGACCTTTCCGTTATTAGGGTAAAAAAACCCGGAAAAAGGCAAATTTTGTCCTTGTGATGATATGCGACACTTCATGAATGAGAGGTTCAACCCGTGGGCATGAGCAATTCAATAGAAGAAGCCATAGCAGCATTTTCTAAAGGTTTACCTGTATGTCTATTCGACTCTGAAAAACGAGAGGGAGAAACAGATTTGTTATTCTCTGCTCAGCACGCCACACCTGCGACGATGCGTCAATTGAGGCAAGATTGTGGAGGATTACTATTTTTGGCAATTGGACATGAAGTGGGTGAAAAATTCGGGCTTCCATTTTTACAAGACCTACACACTCACGAGGCTTTAGTAAGTCAATATGATGTACTGCGAGAATTGGTCACCAACGATCTTAGGTATGATTCACGCTCTGCTTTTACCCTCTCTTTGAACCATCGGGATACCTATACAGGAATAACAGATAAGGATCGCAGTTTAACTACTCGTAGATTTGCTGAGTTAACCAAGGAAGTATTTACCAATGGTGTGGATGATACAGAGGCTAAGAAACTGCTCGGACAAGAATTCAGAACGCCCGGCCACATACCTGTATGCCGTGAGACAGAAGGTGGGTTAACTCGCCGTCAAGGGCATACTGAATTAGCGGTAGGGTTAGCAAGATTATCGAAGGTATCTCCAGTGGTTATCGGTGCGGAAATGCTTGAGCCTAACGGCGATCTTGCCCTTTCTGTAAGCGATGCGAGGAAGTGGGCGGAAGCAAGAGGCATACCCTTCTTAGAAGGTGCTGATATTGTTCAAGCACTCAATGCTTAGAGCAAATCGGTAGTATCATGAAGATAATTAAACTGCATCAATTGGAGAGAGTTGGATGAAGGTAATGGCAGTCGGTGTTTTTGATTTGCTACACGCCGGACATCTGCATTATCTTGAGCAGGCCAAAGAGTTGGGAACTCATTTGACAGTTGTGGTAGCCCATGATGACACCGTAAGGATTAGAAAACATGAACCCGTAACCAATCATGGATTGAGAAAACGTATGGTTGAAGGGTTAAAGCCAGTGGATACGGCAATTATCGGCAATTCGCCAGACGTATCGATTTATGAAATTCTAAAGGTTGTAAACCCAGATGTAATTGCTTTAGGTTATGACCAAGAGCATGCTGAAGACTCAATTAGGCAGAAATTGCAAGATTTGGGACTTGGGAAGATTACTGTGACGCGGGTTGAAGGTCTGTCAGATGACCTTGACGGGACGCGAAAAATCATCGCTCGAATATTAGAACTATCAAGGAAAGATGAGTGAGGCTGCAGAATGTTCACTGGAATTGTACAAGGCATCGGTGAAATAATCACCAAATCGTTAGTTAATACGGTAACATCTGTGGAAATAAAGCTGCCAGATGTCGAAAATCTATCAATAGGTGCAAGCGTTTCCATCAATGGGGTATGTCTGACAGTGGTAGCGATCAATGATGATGTGATTCAGTTTGATATCATTGATGAAACGATTAATCGAACAAACTTATCTGAAGTTTCAGTAGGTGATTATGTCAACATTGAACGTTCATTGAAATTCGGTGATGAGGTTGGGGGGCACATCTTGTCTGGGCATATTTTCGCTACTGGAATCATCAAATCAAAAACCAAGAGTGGGGATCAAATGAAAATAAATATTCTCGCACCACCATCAATTCACAAGTACTTGACCGAGAAGGGATATATTGCTATTGACGGTATTTCACTGACTGTTGGCAAGGTTGTCAACGGTTCATTTGACCTTCATATAATCCCAGAGACCATGAGATTAACCACACTTGAATCTAAAGAAGTTGGTGACGCAGTGAACATTGAAATTGATAGTAATACTCAACTAATCGTTGAAACAATCGAACGATTGCTGAAAGACAGGGGAGTTACAGAATGAAAATCGCAGCAGTATGTGGATCATTCCACAAATCGGAAATTGAATTGATGCTTAAGTATGCAAGGGATGAAGCAGCCAATCATTCTATAGAAATTGATGAGGTGGTTTGGGTGCCTGGTTCGATGGAGGTGCCACTTGCTCTGAGTCGATTAATGGGCAAATACGACGGTGCAATATGCCTAGGTATTATCGAAAAAGGTGAGACTTTACATGGTGCAGCAATGGGTAATGCTGTAATCCAATCAATAGTGAATTTGCAACTTGAGTACAACAAACCAATCGGTTTAGGAATAATTGGTCCGGGTGCTGAACCTCACCACATCGAGCCGCGGTTAGAACCTCATGCTCGCGCAGCCGTCAAGGCAGTAAGCGTGATGCATGATTTGTAGGGATACTCTTCAATTAGTTTAACAGAAACGCACCTCTATGAACAAGTTGTATTACTTTTCTCGACCAAGCGATTCCACACTTACCTCTTGTGCGGAACTGAGCAATATTTGGCATCAGATTGCTGAGTTAAGGTATAGCGTATTTTCAGAAGAACTACATCAATATTCCAGTAATGCAGCACAAGAACTTGAAGACCCAGGGGAACACTTCATCGCATTGGCCAGCGAGGAACAATTGATCGGCTACGTCAGTATTAACTCTCCAAGTGATAATCTATTCCGGATGAATGAGTATTTTGGTAATGGCATAATTGAACATATAACCAATTCGGCAGATAAGGGAGCCGTAATCCATGAAGTAAGAGGATTGACAGTCAATAAAAGACACAGGACACGCGGCTTAGGCCGGATTTTGATGCTCGCAGCATTGAAATTTTCTTATCAAAACGGTGCTGATAATATCATTGCTATGGGCCATGAGTCGGTCTTACCAATGTATCAGGATTTGGGCATGCATGTCTTTTCAGAATATCATGTCAAGGCAGGAGAGATGCTATTTTTCCCAATGATTGCTTCTGTCATTGAATTGGTTTCTGTTGCAGGTAAAGACCTTGATAGGATTGAATTGATTTCATTACCCGAGGACAGCGATGCCTGTTATCATGGCGGTGCTTCTTGGGATGAGAGTGGTTTTGACTTTAACCGCAGGAGCGAATTGGTTGTTGCCGATGTACTAGATAGCCCGTTTCCACCAGCCCCCGAAGTGATGGAGATTATTTCCCAAAATTTAGTCAGTAGTTGTCATGAATCTCCACCTACTCAATGCGAACCTTTGATTCAAAAAATAGCCGAGGTGCGAGGCATCCCACAAGACAATATAATCGTCTCATCCGGGTCGTCTTCACTAATGTTTTCGTTGATGCCCAGATTGATTAATCAAGATTCAAAAGTCCTAATTTTATCACCAATGTACGGTGAGTATCTACACATTTTAACTCACTTAATCACCTGCAATGTTACTCATTTTCCACTCTATCCAGATGATGGATTTACTATTGATGAACCGAGTTTTGTTGAAATCGCCCGTACCCATGATGCGGTAATTATTGTCAATCCAAATAGCCCAACCGGTGTATATTGTGACGGACTAAGTTCAATAATCTCTCAAATATTATCCAATGAACTGGGTGCGACTGCGTGCAAGATGATTTGGGTGGATGAAACCTACATTGAATATATTAGCGAAGCTGAATCGTTGGAATCAATGACTTCAGTGCATCCAGAACTAATAATCTGTAAGAGCATGAGTAAGTGCTACGCGCTATCGGGGTTAAGAGTTGCATATGCAGTTAGTTCTAATGCGGCAAATCTACGGCGCTATGTCCCACCATGGGCGGTGAGTTTACCTGCTCAAATTGGTGCTATTGCTGCCTTATCCAACCCACAATACTACGCAGAGCAATATTCACTGGTTCACAAGAATCGAGCCAAACTGAACGACCAACTGATAACTCTTGGGTTTACAACTTATCCTAGTGTGGCAAATTATATTTTGACTAAGTTGCCTGACACTGTTGCTCACTCATCAAACCAATTTATTGCATTGTGTCGTGACCGTGATATTTTCATTAGAGACGCTGAAAACATGGGTCTAACTCTCGATTCGAGGTATGTTAGATTCGCGGTAAAAAGTGACCAAGAGAATGAAAAAATCATTAAATGTTTAAGCGATTTACTATATTCTTGATGACAATACAAATGTAAAGATTCAATAGGTGAGTGTACTCTTTGAAATTTGTAGGCGATTATATGGGTGATGTTAGGGATGTTGTGATAATTGGTTCAGGTCCTGCAGGTTACACTGCTGGCCTCTACACTGCCAGAGCAATGCTGAATCCACTTATGTTTGCTGGTTACATGTCAGGTGGCCAGTTGATGCTTACCTCAGATATAGAAAATTTCCCGGGATATCCACAAGGCATTGGTGGACCTGAAATGATGATGCAACTACGAGAACAGGCTGAAAGATTTGGTCTGGAAGTGCAGGATAAAAATGTTGAATCTGTTGATTTATCTCAGCGCCCCTACAAAGTTACTGTGGAGGGAGAAGATTTCCTCACTAATGCAATAATTATCTCAACTGGAGCCGAATCAATTTGGCTAAACGCCCCCGGAGAAGCAGAACAAAAAGGTAGAGGCATCTCAACTTGTGCAACATGTGATGGAGCGTTTTTCAGAGATGAAGAAGTGCTGGTTATCGGGGGTGGAGACTCGGCTTGTGAAGAAGCAACTTTCTTGACACGCTTCGCTTCAAAGGTGACCTTAGTTCATCGCAGAGATGTGTTCAGAGCCAGTACGATAATGTATGAACGAGCCGCAAATAATGATAAAATAGAGATTAAAACCTTCAGACAGGTAAAAGAGTGGTTGTCCGATGAAAACGGCTTGACTGGGGCAATTTTAGAAGATCCAAGAGATGGTTCTACAGAGGAGATTTCTGCAACAGGAGCGTTTATTGCGATTGGCCACAAGCCGATAACAGGTTTCCTTGGCTCTCAAATCGAGACCGACGAGAATGGTTACATCATTCACAAAGAACACACAATGACTTCTGTCGATGGAGTATTTGCTGCGGGGGATGTCGTCGATACTAGGTACAAGCAAGCAATAACCGCAGCAGGAATGGGTTGCCAGGCTGCAATTGATGCAGAAAAATGGCTCGAAGATAATGTTCACTGAGCGACCCCTTAATTCATCAATCATTGCTACCTCGCCTTACCATGGTCGACATCCATAGGTATGCGAGGCATATTTCATTGCCGGATGTTGGTGTTGAAGGACAGCAAAAAATCGACGAATCGAAAGTCCTTGTTATTGGAGCCGGAGGTCTAGCCAGCCCTGTATTACTCTACTTAGCTGCTGCTGGCGTCGGAGAAATCGGCATAATTGACGATGATATCGTTGATTTATCAAATCTTCAAAGGCAGATAGTACACAGCGAGGCAGAAATCGGTAAACTCAAGGTTGAATCAGCAAAACAGCGTATTGCTTCAATTAACTCATCTGTTAAAATTACAACATGGAACGTGCGATTAACACCTGACAATGCTCAAGACATCTGCTCAAATTGGGATTTAATCATTGATGGAACTGACAACATCCCAACTAGATATCTCGTAGATGATATCTGTATGATAATTGGTATTCCGTGGGTTTATGGTTCCATCTATAGATTTGAAGGACAGGTAAGCGTGTTTAATTATCAAGACGGGCCTTGTTACCGAGATTTGTTTCCCGAACCTCCACCAGCTAATTTGATTCCATCGTGTGCTGATGGTGGTGTTTTCGGAGTTTTGCCGGGAATTATTGGTTCACTGCAGGCGACCGAAGCAATCAAAATAATCCTCAATCGGGGACAAATACTCACAGGTAAACTACTGGTTTATGATGCTGAAGCGATGTCGTTTAGGACCCTAAAATACGGGAAAGATGAATCGACAAAACCAAATTTGCCCGAAGTTAGAAAAATGTTCGAGGATAGTGGCTGGTGTCAAACAACTCCGCTGGATGGTGACATTGAAGAACCGGGAACGCTTGGTGGGTCTATGTTCAATCATCTATCTGTGAGTGAATACCAAAGCAAGAAAACCAACGGTTGGAAACCCTTTTTGATAGACGTAAGGTCTTCTAGTGAATATGCGCAAATGCGGGTTTCGTTCACCGATTTACAAGTGCCACACGATGAGATATTAACCAAAGTAGATGAAATCCCTCAAGAGCGCGATATTATCCTGCTTTGTAGGAGTGGTATGCGTTCTCAGATGGCTGCTATGTTTTTGTCAAAAGCCGGTTACAATGGTGAAAATTTGTACAATCTCGATGGCGGAATAATGGCATGGAGTAAGCAAATCCCGGCTGATATTGAGTAATCAAACACTGGAAAATTGCTTCTCATGTCTGCAAAAATTATCCTGCTTCGGTAAACTTACTGTTGCTTAATTTTGTGCATGTTTGGTTAATTTACAGCCATGAGGTTCAAATGATTGACTTTGTTTTCAGCCGCTATTGGGAGGTGTGATATCTGGCTAAAGTAATCGTCGCTGATGAAAACGAAGGCCGGCGGACTCTTCTGGCAAATACCCTTGAGCGTGAGGGTTTTGATATTACTCGTGCAGGAACACTGCGCCAAGCTGAAGGAACAGCATTAGCAACGATGCCAGAGATTGTGCTAATGGAAGGTGATTGGAAAAATGGTGATGCCATTGACGCATCTCAACGATTAATGGGAGATCCTGAATTTGCTTTCAAATGCCGAATAGTTGTTCTATCACGAAATACTAGTCAGGAGTACCTAATCTCTGCGGCTAAGGCAGGTATCTCTGAAGTCATTGGAAAACCAATTGATATGAAGGCCCTAATTGAACAACTCAACAAGCATGCTAGAAAACAATTCGTTCCACCACCTGCAGATGTCGAGGGCCCAAGTTCAGGTGGCGGTAGTTTTGATGTGTCTATGCTGATGGGTGATTCAACATGGGCTTTGCCGATGCTGAAAGGCTTGGTTGGTCCGGAGAAAATCAACCCCGGATTTATCGACGAGATTTTAGTTCAGATGGATGAAGAAGGCATCGAAGTTCAAGACATGTTTGATCCATCAATAATGGCTGCAATGCTGAGAATTGCACTAAACCAGTTGGTCCAGGATGTAGATCCTGAACAAATCCAACAAAACGCCGCAGAAACTGATGCGGATGATGACGGCAAATCAGCCCCTTCATATGACCAGATATCAAAAAGTGAAAAATTAGGTTCAGGAGCCGCCGGCTCGACCAAACTAAAAGGCGGCATGACCACAATGGAAGATATCCTTGAGCAACAAGCTGATTCTATCCAAAATGAAGTTGAATCAATCATGGACGAGGTTCTCGATGAGAAACCAGATTTGGTCGCCCTTAGACCCGAACAGGAATTATTTGGCGTTGATCCAGATGTACTAAAACTCACTAGATTAACTAACGAATTAGTCTATGAATTGATGTGGAGTTTGGGACGCCCAGGTACGGTTGAAGATATTACTCTGATAACTCAAATAGAAGATATTACCGAAATGGTAAACGATGTTTTGTCATCATTCCCGACAGTCAATGCGATAGATGGCGTTGTCGATGAGGAGGAGTGAAGTTGAACGCTCAGCCGAAAATAAAGATAAAGGAAGCAAAGGCAAGTCGTTTAAGACTGGTATTTTCGGCTGGGATAATTTTCTTGTGGCTAATTATCGGATTTTTCGTGTTTCAAGATATTGGTGATTTTATCAAATGGTTTGATGATATTGGCCCATTTGCCTCATTGATTTATTGCTTAGTAGTGACGATTGCAGTAGTACTTCTGCTACCAACACCAATTCTCAAAGTTGGTGCTGGGGCACTATTTCCTTATTGGATTGCTGTGCTGGTGAACTTTATTGCATCAATTTTGGGCGGTTTGTTGGCGTTTTTGTTGGGCCGGTGGATGTTTCGAGATTATATTGCAGAGATAGTGGCTGGCGATGAAAGATTAACAAAATTAGAATCTGCTATCAATGAGGAAGCAATGCAGATTTCAATATTAGTACGTTTATCGCCCATTGTTCCAGATGAATGGTTGAATTACATCATGGCATCAAGTCCGGTTTCTACGAGAGTGTTCTTTATTTCCACTCTGCCAAGCATTGTTTACTCACTGGCATACGCTTATTTTGGTTTGGCAGCAGGTCAACTCGTCTTCAGCGGTAAAGGTATGGACGGGTTTAGCGAATCACCAATCGGCAGTTTATTGCTAATAATTGGCGTTATTGCCTCGATAATCGTGACGATTATGATTGCTCGAATGACCAAGAAGGCGCTAAATTCCAAGGTTGAATCAATTTAGCATCTATCGTTCAATTTGTATGGGAGTTGCCAGTGGCCAATCCATGGCGCAGGGCGACTTACCGGAGATTTTTGGTTCAAAATGGTCGCCAAAAGCCAAACTACAATTCACTCAACCTTTACTTTTAGACGCAGCAAAACGGGAAATTTTGTTATTTGTTGCCCAACAACACGATGGTAGAATCTCCATAGTTTCGGATATTTGGGATCATATTGCAGACTCTGAAAACAATCAGTTTGAAGCCCCCTCTTGGCATAAATTTAGTCAGCGTTTTATCGATGCATTAGAGCAAGCCTTAGTCGCTCAAGCCGATGCTAAGATGGCGGCAGAGAAGCAAACAGAAGTAATTCCACGCAGAAGTCTAGACACTTATTTGGAAAGAAGGAATATCCACTTTTTGATTGATATGAAACTAATGCTTAGGAGACTTGCCCATTACATGTCAGTCACATTTGAACAACGCATAGAGTGGCAACGTAACATGACTCGGACAAGGTACATGGATGAAGCCTTGAAAGAGATTTTTACCGATGGAATAGAGACACCAGATGGCGCAAAATTTGGTGGCAAAGGATTCAGGTCAACATGGCAGGAAGGAGTTGTTGCGGTAGCAAGTGCACTTAATTCAAATCCCAACGCCAGTAGAGAATCAAGACCAGGATACGGCTATGATGGGGATTTAGTTGCACCAATGATAAGAGATGTTGGA
>CEUK01010306.1_pt1 | contig 21155 bp, 15 predicted proteins | sample 356451 | NCBI WGS metagenome assembly CEUK01 (sample SAMEA2622843, study PRJEB7988) | marine metagenome | isolation source: saline water (ENVO:00002010), including
CCGCCGCACCGGTTCCCAGCGGCAGGCCGATGGAGAAACCGGATTCGGTCAGCGAGTAGATCGGCTCCTGATCACGTTCCGCAGCCGAGAGTCCCTCGAGCAGCTTCTGGGCTTCCGCAGCACTCGGTAGCTTCCCGTCGTGCTCATCCATCCAGTCGCCGATCCGGTCCCGCGCCTCGGTGAGACACTGCGTACCCGACGGTGCGACACTGACGGAACTGACCAGACTCGTGATGACGTTTCCGACCGTCACCGACGCGAGGAAGAAGCCCATGATGATCGACTTCATCTTCCGCGGCGCCTGTGTGTACGAGAACTCGAGGCAGGTGATGGAGACCAGGACCTCGGCGGTGGTGATGATGGCGTACGCCAGCACCTGCCAGCCGATCGACGGGGTCTGCCCCGCATCGATGAGTTCCTGGGCGACGGCGATGATCGCGAACCCTCCGGCCATGATGAAGAGGCCTATGCAGATCTTCCGCATGGGGGTCAGCGGCCAGATCTTGTCGATCGCCGGGTACACCAGCCAACCGAACAACGGAGTCAGGATGAGGATCATCACCGGGTTGATGGCCTGGATCTGGGCCGACAGCCAGTTGATTCCCAACCAGTTGCGGTTCATGTCCTCCGCCTGGAGCACCCACGTCGAGCCGGTCTGGTCGAAGAGGGCCCAGAACACGGCCACGAACAGGTAGATGATCGACAGCTTGAGGATGGCCTTGATGCCGCGGGAGCTGAACACTTCGCGAACGAAGGCCATCCCGCCGGGTGGCACGTGGATGAACTTCTTCCGACCGAGCCAGAAGGTCAGGGTCGCGATCGCCATGAGCACTCCCGGCACGCCGAAGGCCCAGTGCGGCCCGTAGTGGTGGAGCAGCCACGGCGTTGCGAGGTTGGACAATGCGGCACCGATGTTGATCGACAGGTAGAAGACCATGAAGATCTTCGTCATCCATATCTTCGCGCTGGATTCGCCGAACTGGTCACCGACGTGAGCCGACACGCACGGCTTGATGCCGCCCGAACCCAGGCAGATGAGGATGAGTCCGAGGACGAAGAAGAAGCTCGGATTGAGCGGTTCGTCCATGAAGGGGATCTGAGCCCCCATCAGGGCGAGGGCTCCGTGCCCCAGGCAGTAGACGATCGACAACAGCATGATCGTCAGGTACTTGCCCAGGAACGCATCGGCGATGAACGCTCCCAGCAGCGGCGTGATGTACACGGCACCGACGAACCAGTGGTACCAGCTCACGACGTCGCTTTCGCTCATCTGCTCGTCGAGTACCCCACCGGGCATGTAGACGAGCATGGTGCTCATGAAGATCGTGAGGATCCCCTTCATGCCGTAGAACGAGAACCGCTCTGCGGCCTCGTTCCCGATGATGTAGGGAATGCCTCCGGGCAGTTTCGAGGATTGAACGGGCGCGGTGCGGTACTTCGATGCCATGGTGGCCTCCTGGACCGGGGATCGGGGATCAAGTGCCGATTGTGGTCCCTGAGACCGCCCTGTCAACCGGGATCCGGATTAGCCTCCGGCCGGAGGCAGCACCTTGAGCGGAATCGAGGTCGTCACGGGCATCAGGCAGTTCTGGTTGTTGCAGGCCTGCCAGGTTATCGTGAAGCCCACGCTGCGGCCGATGTCCCCGGTCCTGGTCACGGTGACGGGGATCTGGACGGTGTGGGAATAGACGTTGACCTGCCCGTCGGGCCCCATGAAGGCCTCTCCAGCGGGATAGTCGGCCTGCACCCGGACCCCGTTGGCCAGACTCGTGATGGCCAGCGGCACCACGAAGGGATCCGTCTGGACCGGCGAGTTGATGTGCCAGCCGGAGTCGATCTCGAGGGTCAGCACCACGGTCCCCGACTCGCCGGGAGCGAGCCGAAGCTGCCGCTGATCGATTCCCATCGCCACCTTGTGGGTCGAGCCGGATTTCTTGGTCCTGACCGCAGCCGCACCACTGCGTTCCCCGGAGAGATGGTCGGCGTGATCCCGAAGCATCCGGTGGAGTGCCTGCACGGAATGGATGACGCTGCGGGGCGACTCGACGACGTCGGGACTGACGACGGCCAGGGCACCGGCCGCGTCCTCGATGTATTCGCTGCGGCCGGTCCGCTCGTGCAGATCGATCATGGCATTGATCATCACCGCATTGGCGCTGGGAACCGCTCCGTCGTAGAACGATCGACCCCGGACGAACAGATCGGGCTGCGACTCGAGCGTATCGAACCAGCCTCCCCGCTCGTCGTCCCAGAACCTCGTCCGGGCCTGGGCCGCGAGCGACGCGGCCCGATCCAGATAGATCGCATCGTCCGTCGCCTCGTGGAGTCGGAGCAGACCGCGGATCATGAACGCGTAATCCTCCAGGAAGGCGGGGATGCGCACCTCGGAACCGCGCCGCGTCCGCATCAGTCCATCCCGGCTCGACCACATGGTGCCCAGCACGTCGTCGGCGGCCCGACGGGCGGCTTCGGTGTAGCGGGCCTCCCGGAGCAGACGCCCTCCATCGGCCATCCCGCCGATCATCAGACCGTTCCAGCCGGCCAGGACCTTGTCATCGGTGCCGGGCTGGTCACGGGTGTCGCGGTACGCGAGCATCGCCTCGTTGATGCGCTCGAACCGGTCCCGGACCTCCCGGCGTGGAAGATCCCGCCGGGATGCGATCTTCTCGGGGCGAGCGTCCAGACGCAGCACGTTTCGGGGCGGGTCTCCGGGATGATGTGGATCGGTGAAGTTGGTGCCTTCGTCCAGACCGTAGACGTCCAGGGTGAACTCCGCATCCGATTCGAGTCCACCGGCCTCGAGCGCCGCCCGCACCTGCTCGGGGGTCCAGAGGTAGCTCTCCCCCTCCCGGGCATTCGACTCGGCATCCTGGGCGGAGTAGAACGCTCCTCCTTCGCTGGTCATCTCCCGCAGGACGTAGTCGAGAATCTCGCCCGCGACTTCGGCGTAGTACTCGTCCCCGGTCTCCTCCGCCGCGCGGGCGTAGACGGACGCCAGCATCGCGTTGTCGTAGAGCATCTTCTCGAAGTGGGGAACCAGCCACTCACCATCGACGCTGTAGCGGTGGAATCCACCCCCCACCTGGTCGTACATCCCTCCCATCGCCATGCGGTCGAGCGTCTTCACCGCGGCGTCGCGGACCGGCATCGAGGACCAGCCGGCCTCGAGCAGGAATTCGAGGTTGACGGGCATGGGAAACTTCGGAGCCCCCTTGGAGAATCCACCGTGCTCCCGGTCGTAGCCCGACAGCATCTGCGACAGGGCGGCATCGACCTGCTCCTGCGCCAGCACTTCGGCACCCCGCTCGACATCCATCTGGGCCCGGATGGCACCGGCCAGCTTCGCTCCCTGATCACGCAGCGAGGCCTCCTGCTGGCTCCAGTACTGGTGCATGGAATTCAACAGGGTGGGAAAGCCCGGACGCCCCAGTTGCGGAGCGTCCTCGGGTGGAAAGTACGTGCCGCCGTAGAAGGGCTCGAGGGTGTCGGGAATCAGGAAGACGCTCATCGGCCAGCCCCCCGCCCCGGTCATCAACTGCACGCCGGTCATGTAGATGTCGTCCACGTCCGGTCGCTCCTCGCGATCGACCTTCACGCAGATGAAATGTTCGTTCATGATGTCCGCGATGGCTTCGTTCTCGAAGCTTTCACGCTCCATCACGTGGCACCAGTAGCACGTCGAGTAGCCGATGCTCAGGAAGATGGGCTTGTTCTGCTCCCGGGCGGCGGCAAAGGCCTCCTCGCCCCACGGGTACCAGTCCACCGGATTGCGGGCGTGCTGCAGCAGGTACGGGCTGGTCTCCTTGGCGAGCCGGTTGGGCTGTGCTCCGTCCTGTCCCCCGTCATCGGCCATCGTCAATCCTCCCAGTGCCAGAGCCGCAGCGGCGACCCACCGATATCGAGTCAAATCGTGCATCCGGGCATGCTAGCACCCACCATGGGAGGTCGGACTCGGATCCGGTCGATAACAGGTATTCGACGATGATCTCGGGACACACGGAACAATTCGTCTGCTGCGGCCTGGCCCTGCTTGCCGGCGGCGTGCTGTGGGCCATGGGCTCGATGGTGCTGCGTCTGGGCATCGCCCTGGCGGGAATGGCCCTCGGAGCGATGATCGGATGGTTGGCCTGGATCGAGACCGGAGGCAGCTTCCCCCTGTGGATCGTCATGGCGGTCTTCGCGGCGGTCGTCGGACTCGTGGGGCTGGCGATCTACCGCCTCCTGCTGGCGGGCCTGCTGGCGGGCATCTGCGCCTCGGTCGCATTCGTGACCATCTGGTGCTTCCTTGCCCTAACGCCGACCGGTGATCCTCCGTCGGACCGGATCCCGACGACACCTCTGGCCGAAGTGGGGATGCTGTTGACCGGAAGTCATGAACCGGCCCCCGCGGCTCCGGCCACGAGTGCATCCGATGCGAGCTCTGCGGTACCGAACCTGCTTCCGGCCGCAACGGAGCGGGCCGAAGCCCTTCGAAGGCATCTGGTGGAGCGGATCACCGCTCTCTGGGGCCGTTGGCAGCTGCTGTCGCCGCGTACCCAGTTGAGCATCGTAGGTGGCGTACTCGGCGGGCTGCTGCTGGGACTGCTCCTCGCCACGTTCGCCCAGAAGACATCCGCGATGCTCGTCACCTCCGTGGCCGGTTCGATCCTTCTGATCGGCAGCATCAGCCGGTTGCTGGCCATGATCGGCGCCCCCACGCACCAGTTGGTCGACGTCTGGGCACCGCTTCCGAGCGTGGTGCTCATCGCACTGTCGATCGCCGGCCTGCTCGTTCAGATGTCGTTGCTGCGACGACGGAACAGCCGTCAGGAACCGGCGGCCTCGTCCTGAACGGACGAATCCTGCATGCTCACGGCGTTGTTCTCGACGGCCGGACGCTCCACCGCCGTCTCGTCCTGGATGCCGGCCAGGAAGATCGGCAGCACCACCATGGAGGCGGCCAGGCCGATCGCGGCGATGCGGGCCCAGGGGGCGTCGAACCGATCGATGGTCTCGCTTCGCTCGGTCGGCTCCGACATGAGCGGCAGGCCGACCAGACGTAGGTAGTACCACGCACTGATGGCGCTGTTCACGCCGGCGATGATGACCAGAACCACATGCCCGGAAGCGACACCGGCGACGAACAGGGCCAGCTTGCCCCAGAAGCCGAGCAGCGGCGGGAATCCGAGCAGTGAACCGGAGGTGATCGCCATCGCCGCCGAGATCCCGGGATGCTTCTGACGCAGGCCGGCCAGATCCTCCACGGCCTCGATCTCCCGGTCGGCACGCTGGAGCGAGGCGAGCACGGCGAATGCTCCGGTGCTCGCGAGCCCGTACACGAAGAGGTAGAGCACGACCGCATTGAATCCGAGTCCGGGCCCGGCGATGATGCCGACCAGGATGTAGCCGCTGTGGGCGATCGACGAGTAGGCGAACATCCGCTTGACGGATCGCTGCAGGAGGGCCCCGATGTTTCCGAGGGTCATCGTCAGCACCGCCATGACCCAGAGCATGATGAGGATCGGAAGCGGGAGCGGCGTGCCGTCGAACCAGCCGATGGTCGACAGCAGCAGCATGAAGGCCACGGCGCCGGCCGCCTTGGGAACGAACCCGAGGACCGCGGTGACGTGCACGGCGGCCCCCTCATAGACGTCCCCGGCGTAGAGATGCATGGGGGCCGCGGCGAGCTTGAAGCCGATGCCGAGCAGAGCGAGCATCATGCCCACGACGGCAAGGATGCCGATGCCTCCGTCGGCGGCCTGGGCGGCGAGGACGTCACGCATCGCGGAAAGCTCGAGGGTGCCCGTCGCACCGTAGAGCAGTGCGAACCCGTAGAGGAACATCGCGGCGGACATCGCCCCCAGGTAGAAGTACTTCATGGCGGCTTCCTGGGCACGCTTGGAACCCCGACTCATCGCGACCATCACGTAGGTCGGAAGACTCGTCAGTTCCAGGGCCAGGAAGAGCCAGATCAGGTCGCTGGCGGTGCAGGTCAGCATCAGGCCGGCCAGCGACAACAGGAAGAACACGTAGTACTCGCCGCGATTGGAGCGGAGCGGATCGAAGGGCATGCGCCCCGCGGCGATGGCCCGCTCGTACCGTCGGTCGATGCGGCCCACCGTCATCAGGACCAGACAGAGTGCGACAACGCAGGACACGAGTCCCATGGGTCGCCCGAGTCCGGGCAGCAGGAGCGTCGACTCCGCGATCCGTGCGTCCGTGAAGACGAACGGAATGCTGACACCCGCCGCGGTGATGAAGAGCATGGCGACCCAGGGAACCTTGCTGCGAAGCGATGCGGATCGGACCAGCCCGAGGATCGCCACCGCCACGACGCCCGCAAGCAGGATGACTTCAGGAATGACGAAGATCAGCTTCTCGGTCATGGAGCACCTCCGACCAGCGCCCCCTGCACGGCCGACTTCGCCTGGCCGAGGATGGGCTCGTACACCGCCAGGGTGTCGGCCACGGCCGCAGACGTGCCGTCGATCACGATCCAGGGCTGCACTCCGAGCACGATGCAGAAGACGGCCAGCGGCACCAGCACCGTGATCTCACGGACGCTGAGATCCTGCGGCAGGAGTTCCTCGTCCGGGGTTCCGGGAGGAAGCTTCTCGGGCCCGAAGACGATTCGTCCCACCATGATCAGCAGGTACATGGCGGCGAAGATCATGCCCAGTGCAGCGATCGCCGCGTACCACGGGCCGAGCACACCGGGATAGGCACCCATGTCGCCGGCCGCGAAGGCGGCGATGAGACACAGGAACTCGCTGACGAATCCATTGAGGCCCGGCAGGCCCACCGAGGCCAGTACGAAGAAGACCATGAAGCAGGCCCAGATCGGCATGCGTCCGGCCAGTCCCCCCACTGCATTCATGTCACGGGTGTGGTACCGCTCGTACATCATCCCGATCAGGAAGAAGAGCGCTCCGGTGGAAAGGCCGTGGTTCACCATGTAGAGGATGGAACCCTCCAGACCCATCGGATTCAGGGCGAACAGCCCGAGAATGCAGAACCCGAGGTGGCTGACGGACGAGTAGGCAACCAGCTTCTTGACGTCGGTCTGGACCCAGCAGATCAACGCACCGTAGAGGATGCCGATGATGGCCAGGACCGCGATAAGCGGCGCCCACGTCACCACCGCCTCGGGGCACATGGGCAGCATGAAGCGGTACAGGCCGTAGGTCCCCAACTTGAGCAGCACCCCTGCGAGGATGACCGAACCGGCTGTCGGGGCCTCGGTGTGCGCGAGCGGGAGCCAGGTGTGCACGGGGAAGATCGGCACCTTCACGCCGAAGCCGATCAGCAGCGCCAGCAGCAGCCATCCCTGCTGAGTCGCGTCGAGCCCGCTGACCGCATGCTCGGTCAACGCCGCGATTGAGAATGTCCACGCGCCGTCGGCGGCCTGCGAAGCGGACCAGGCGAGCCACAGGAAGGCGGCCAGCGTGATCAGCGAACCGGTGAAGGTGTAGATCATGAACTTTACGCTGGCCTTGGCCCGGTTCGCACCGCCGTAGATCGCGATGATGAAGAACATCGGAACCAGCGTGAACTCGAAGCATACGTAGAACAGGACCAGATCCTTCGCCAGGAAGACCCCAAGCATCGCCGCTTCGAGGCCGAGCAGCCAGCCGTAGTACTCACGCAGCCGTTCCCGCACCGATGTGAAGGAGCCGAGCACGGCAAGCGGCATCAGGAAGGTGGTGAGCAGCACCAGGACGAGGGAGACCGAATCAGCCCCCACCTGAATCTCGATCCCGTACCGGGAAAGCCAGTCGAACGAACCGGTCAGTCCCCAGGTGCCCTTGCCCCAGCCGTCGAATCCGACGGCCGCGGCGATGCTCACGCCGAAGACGACCAGCGTGGTCAGCATCGCGACGATCTTGGCCATGCGGGCCGGAGACAGCACGACGGCCACGACGCCAGCGAGCGGAAGCAGGATGAGGAGCCAGCTCATCATTGCACGGCTCCTCCCTGGAAGAACTGCATCATCAACACCATCATGAGCACGATGAGGACGGCGCCTCCGGCCATGGTGACGGCGTAGGACTGGAGCAGGCCGTTCTGAAGGGGCTGGAACCAGCGGCCCAGCAGACGCGGCAGTCTCGAGGTGCCGTCAACCAGCAGGCCGTCGACGATGTAGCGGTCGAATGCGTGGAAGACGTGACCCAACAGCCACAACGGGGCCCGGACCAGGGCGTGGTAGACCTCGTCCACGTACCACTTGTTCTCCATCGCGACCGGCAGCCATCGGATCCAGGCCCGTGAGAGCAGCCAGCTCCGCAGGCGGTCCGCATCCTGACGGCGCCACAGGTGGAGCCAGAAGGCCAGCAGCAGCCCCACCCCACCCACCACACCGGAGATGTAGTACATCGCGGAATGCGGATCCATCCCGAGAATGGTTCCGTGGTGGGCGTGACCGTCCCCGTGGGCACTGTCCGACAGGCTGCCCGGGTGATCCGGGTGCCCCGGGATACCGGAGGCGGCGGAAGAACCGTGCACCATGTCCGCCACCCATCCACCCTTGATGCCCTCGACCTCGTTCGGCATGAAGTACGGGACGGCGGCCAGCAGGGCGCCGACGGAGATCACCACCAGCACGAAGTTGATGGCGAACCGGGGGGCATGCGGATGGAAACCGTGCTCCCCGTGGTGGTCATCGTGATGATCGTCGTGATGATCGTCGTGATGATCGTCATCGTGCAGCTCGTCGCCGGGCTCGTAGTGCACGGGGCCCGCACAGACGCGGCACCACACCCGGAACGTGTAGTAGGCGGTGAGGAAGGCGGTGAAGATGGCGAGCCAGCCCAGCACCTGGAATCCGGGGCCCTGCGTCACGAAGGCCTCGGCCAGGATGGCGTCCTTGCTGAAGTAGCCCGACGTGAACGGGAACCCGGCCAGGCAGATGCAGCCCACGAACATCGTCCAGGCCACGATCCGCCATCCCTTCATGCGACGAAGTCCGGAGAGCTTGCGCAGATCCAGCTGCCCGGCGAAGCCGTGCATGACGGCTCCGGCGGTCAGAAAGAGGACGGCCTTGAAGAAGGCGTGGGTGAAGACGTGGTAAGCGGCTCCATAGGTCGTGAGCACGCCCAGCCCCAGGAACATGAAGCCCAACTGCGAGACCGTCGAGTAGGCGAAGATGCGCTTGATGTCGTACTGGGCCATGCCGATGGTGGCGGCCAGCAGCGCCGTGAGCCCGCCGACCCAGGCCACCAGATGCAGCGACGCCGGCTCCAGCAGGAAGAACGGATACATCCGGGCGATGAGGTAGATGCCCGCGGTCACCATGGTCGCCGCATGGATCAGGGCGGAGACCGGCGTCGGTCCCTCCATGGCGTCCGGCAGCCACACGTACAGCGGCAGCTGGGCGGACTTGCCGAACGCCGCGAGCATCAGCAGGTACGGAATCGCCTTGACCGACCAACCCTCGTAGACCTCGGAGAAGTCGCCGGACTGGATGATGGTCATGAGCTCGTTGTACTGGACGGTGCCGAACGTGGCCCAGATCAGATACACCGCCAGCGCGAGTCCCAGGTCGCCGATTCGATTGACGATGAACGCCTTCTTGGCGGCGGCCACCGCTTCCGGTCGCCGGTAGTAGTACCCGATCAGCCAGTAGGAGGCGAAGCCCACGCCTTCCCAGCCCAGGTACAACATGAGGAGGTTGTCGCCCATGACCAGGCAGCCCATGGCGAAGAGGAAGATGCTCACCCCGGAGAAGAAGCGGGTGTACCCCTTGCCCACGTCGGGTTCCATGTACTCGCTGGCGTAGAGGGCAATGAGGGTTCCGAGCCCCGTGACGAAGCTCATCCAGAGAATGGTGAGCGAATCGATGTAGAGGGCGAAGTTCGCGACGAATGATCCCCCGAGCCACTCCATCGAGATCCACTCGAACAGCAGGATGCGTTCCGGCACGTCCTCGGCGTTGCCGAGCAGGATCGTGAGGACGAACGAACAGGCCAGCGAGCCGATGGTGATCCATGCGGGCAGCTTGGACCTGACCCGGAAGGCCGCACAGAGACCGCACAGGACCAGTGAGATGAGTGGAAACCACAGGATGAAGCCGGCCCACCAGTGACTGGTGGCCTCCACGACCTCCGCGACCGGCACCGGAGGCACGGCGGGAACGAGTTCAGCGATCCGGATGGCCGTCGAGGTCATCATTCGCAGAGCTCCATCCAGTCATCGGCGTTGAGCGTGGATCGCCGTCGATACAGCAGGACGACCAGTGCCAACGCGAGGGCCGCTTCGGCGGCGGCGACGGTGAGAATGAAGATCACGAAGACCTGACCGGAGAAGTCGAACCAGTACCGACCGAAGGCGACGAATGCGATGGCCGCGGCCTGAAACATCAGTTCGGTGCAGAGGAACATCACGATCAGGTTGCGTCGGGTCAGGAAACCGACCAGGCCGATGACGAAGAGCAGGCTGCTGAGTACGAGGTACTGCGACAGCGAGAGCTGCGAGAAGGTGGAGGCCAGTTGCAGCATCATGCCCCGCCCTCCTCGTCCTCGATGGTGTGCACGGGCTTCAGACCCGCGTCGACCCGGAGTTCGTCCTCACTGTGTTCGGCCTGCCGTCTGGCCAGCACGACGGCTCCGAACATGGCCAGCAGCAGGATCACTCCCGCCACCTCGAGGCTGGCGGGGAAGGAGGCCACCAGCGACCAGCCGACGTGCTGGGTGTTGCTGGGCATGAACTCCTCGTCGATCCGGACGTCGCGCCCTTCGACGTGCACATACGGCCCGTCGGCATCCCACTGGATGGGAGGCACCGAATCGGCCCCTTCGGGCGGCCACACGAGGTCCGGATCCGCTGCGAGCACCGCGTCGCGGTACTGATTGGGCAGTTGTTCCAGCAATGCGCCGTTTGCCGTGTTCACGGTCGCAGCATCCACGGGAGGGGGCAGTTGGCCGAGTCCCGTGGTGGAGGCCGTCACGATCGTGCCCGCGAGTATGAGCCCCACGATGACCGCGGCGCCTGGCTCGCGGGCGAACCGATCGTAGAGCGGGGCTTCATCGATCTGTTCGGCCTCGGAGGCCTGTTGGGCAAGCATCAGCACGAACATGTAGGTGATGAGAATCGCGCCCGCGTAGACGATGATCAGGGCAAAGGCCATGAACTCCGCCTCCATGAGCAGGAAGAGACCGGCGGAGGACATCACCACCATCACGAAGTACAGAGCGGCGTAGACCGGCCGGGAATGGGTGATCATTCGGACCGCGGCACTGATCGCGATCGTGGCGAAGACCAGAAAGAGGACGTTGCGGGCCGGATCGACTTCCCCGGGCACCACCTCGGAGCAGATGACCACCAGCCACCCCATCGTCCCCAGCCCCAGCAGCGCCCCGACCAGTTTCATGACCAGCGGTCCCCGGCGGAGCAGAAGATACAGGGCGAAGGAGCCTGCAAGACATGCGATGTAGGGGTCGAGTCCGTCCATCCGATCACCGGGAGTTCCCCCAGTGGGGGACGTAGCCTCAAAGGTCCGTGTTCAGTGGGCAAGAATAGGCCTGAGGGCCCCCAAACGCAACCTATCGGACGATCGATTCCACGGCTCCTGATCCCACGGAGCTGCTACGCCGCCCCCCGCTCGGCGGACAACGTCGGTCCAGCATTCTCGTAGGATGCCCCCATGGCTTCCTCTCCCCCCCCCGCCATCGGCCTTCGGCGACAGATCCCCAACCTGCTCACACTGATGCGAATCGTGTTTGCCGCGGGGTTCTTCGGCGCTCTCAGTTGCTACCGGTTTCCCGGGACCGGAATCGCGTGGGCCAATGTAGCCATCGCCCTGTTCGTGATCGCCGCGATCACCGATGCACTCGATGGCTGGCTCGCCAGGAAATGGAATGTGGTCTCCACCTTCGGGCGGATCATGGATCCGTTCTGTGACAAGGTCCTGGTCCTGGGTGCATTCGTCTACCTGTCGGGCGGTCGATTCATGGTCAAGGAATGGTTCGACGAGGACCGCCTGCTGACCATGGCCTCGGGGGTCTACCCCTGGATGGTGGTCGTGATCCTCGCCCGCGAGTTGTTCGTCACCAGTATTCGTGGCGTGGCGGAATCCCAGGGCATCGCGTTCGGATCCAAGACGTCCGGAAAGCTAAAGATGATCCTGCAGTCGATCGCGATCCCGCTGGTGCTGTTTCTCGTCGTCAACTGGCCCCCGACCGTGCACGATTGGAACCTGTGGCTCTGCAACGGTCTCATGTGGATCACCATCGCGGTGACGATCTGGTCTGGAATTCCGTACCTGTTCGGCATACGAACCATCATGATCGAGAGCCGCACGAATCCGGAGGACTGATCGATGCGAGAACGACTGCTCACCGTGTTCGGACTCGGCACCCTGCCGCGAGCCCCGGGAACCTGGGGATCACTGGCGACGACGCTGCTCTTCACCGCCACCATCCTGTTCATCGACAGTTGGCTGGCCAACCTGTTCATGATCGCACTGGTGATCGTGTTCTCCGTCGCCACCGTGCGACTGGGACCCTGGGCGGAGCAACGATGGGGCCGCTCCGACCCCCCTCAGGTCGTCAGCGACGAGGTGGCGGGTCAGAGCCTGGTGTTCCTCTGCCTGCCCTGGGGCGACGTGCTGCTGCATGCTGCCCCCCTGCTGTGCGTCCTGTACGCAATCGTCGGATTCGGCCTCTTTCGCATCCTGGACATCCTCAAGCCGCCTCCGATCGGACTGCTCCAGCACCTGCCGCACGGTTGGGGCATCCTGCTGGACGACCTGATGGCCGGATTGCTGGCCGGCCTGGGCCTGTGGCTGGTGGCCATGGCGACGATGTTCTAGTTGCCGGCGACCGATGCGGACCGGTGCTCGGTCCCCAGTCCCAGCACCCGCCCCGAGAAACGTGGAGTGCTCCAGTCGCCCGTGACCTGATAGGTGACCAGCCGGTCCGTGATGAAACCGAAGATGTCCCCCACCGCCCCCAGATTCATCTGGAGCTTTTCGAGCGGCCCCGCGTTGAAGCGGAAGTTGATCCGGCTGTCGAAGTAGAGCTCGCCTTCGCCGCGGACTCCAAGGTGATCGCCCTCCAACGAGAAGTCGTCGATGACCACCCGATTGGGCTCCAATGCGAAGAGCATCGAGGCCTCGTCGTCTCCCATCGGCCACTCGGAACGTCCAAGCACCGCATCCTGCAGCCCCTGCACGACCGGAACATTGAGAATGTCGCCGTGGGACAGATGGACCGAACCGTTCCCCGAGAGGTGCCCCAGGGGATCATCCAGCCGGGACGCCACCTCACCGCTCATGCCCACCGAGCCGCTGTAGCGGGGATGGTCGTCCTGAAGCTGCGCAATGATCGTCTCAAGACGAAGATCGTTGATGTCGAACTGCAGGTCGAAGTCACGGGGCGATTCAAGGGCCAGATCTCCCGTCATGTGCATGCTTCCGCTGCGCGGCAGCTGCATGACCAACTGCTCCATCACCAACCGCTTCCCATGCAGTTGCAGATCCGCCACCAGCTTGGGGATCGGTATCCGGTAGTCAGACACCATGGCTCCACCCTGCTCCACCATCAGTTCCACCATGAGTTCGCTGGCGATCGGATCGACCAGCGGCACCAGTCCGTCGATGCGCAGCCCCACATCGCCGACGATGCTGTACTCGTCCACGATGGTGCGTACGTCGTCGGGGATCGAACCGATGTCCGCCGGATCGATCTGAAGCTTGGCGATGAAGTTGTCGACGAGAACGTCTCCGGTGTCGATGTTCACCGAACCGTCAAGATCGATTCCCAGAAAGGGAGGTCGCTCCACACTCGAATCGATGCTGTAGAGCCCCGGATGCCCTTCCCGGGGTGTCGCGTCCACCCGCATGGTGATGTCGTCAATACGGACCACGCCGGACCGGTAGGGCTCGAAGTGGAGCGAGCCCCGGACGACTTCGATCAGTCGGATCGACAGGAAGTCGCTGGGATTGGTCGAGATCGAACTGGTGTACTCCTCTCCCTGCAGCGACTTGATGAAACGCGGATTGAGACCCAGCAGCGAACCGTCCTCGTTCCATCGCACCCGAAGTACGGGGCGGACGAACTGGACCTCCGAGATCTCCACGGCCCGACCGGCAGCCGGGATCCTTTCCAGCGTCAGTCGCATCCGACGCGCCGACAGGAAGGTCCTGCCCTCCTCCTGCAGTTCCGGAGCCTGCAGGGTGACGGTCAGCGGGAACGAATACTGCAGGCCGGTGAAGTTGAGCTGGGGACCGAGGATGTCTCCGCTGGCCAGCATGATGAAGTTGAAGAGCCAGATTCGGATGCTGACCTCGATCCAGGCCCAGCATCGGATCAGCATGCCCGAAGCCACGAGCAGACCGATCAGCAGTGCCGCAGGCACCACGATGCTCCGGTGCGGGTTGGGATGAAGTGACTCTGGATCGGTCACGCGGTGCTCCTCGCCGGGCTACCATGTGGACCCGCCCGGAGAGACTACCAGCCCTGTGCATCGCGAACACGCAAACGGAGAAACCCGACGTGACCAGCCCGATCCATCGCTCACTGACCTGCCTTACCGTCACCATGCTGCTCGGCTTCCCCGCTCTCGGCCAGGAGTCCGTGGGACGAATCGAGATCGCGGAGGACGTCCGATCCTTCTCCCCCGTGGGCGAGTCCGGCGAAGCGGTCAATCTGCCGTCGTACATGGACTCGCTGGATCCCGCCGCGGTCCACTGGTACCAGCATGTCCAGACCCTCGCGAACCCCTGGTTCGAGGGACGGCAGCCGGGGACCCGCGGCGGCCGGATGGCGTCGGAATACCTGAGTTGGCACTTCGGCCGGTTCGGACTGCAGCCGGCCTTCGAGATCGATTCGGCCAACGATCCCGGCCTTCGTGAAGCACACGGAATCGAAGGACGCACCTGGTACCAGCCGTTCGAGTTCAATCCAGGGCGATCCAACCGCCGGCTCATCGACAGCAGTGTCACGGTCCGGAACGATGTTCTGGAGGACGACGACTACAACATCCTGGGCAACTCCGGAAACGGAACCGTCACGGGCCCGATCACCTTCGTGGGCTACGGCATCGAGGACGGTCCGGACGGATATTCGAGCTTCAAGGACGACACCGATCTCACCGGACGGATCGCCGTCCTCCTTCGCTACGAACCCCTCGACGAGGACGGCCGGAGCCAATGGGACGAGGACGGATCCTTCAGCGAGTTCTCGGGGATCAGTCGCAAGCTCCAAGCCCTCGTTGATCGTGGCGCTGCCGGCGTGATTCTGGTGAATCCCCGCAATGCCGCGGCGGGTCGACGGGGCCTCGAATCGTTCCGATACACGCGACGATTCCGTCCGATGCTCGACGTCCCGGCCGTGCACATGGACCAGGACGCAGCGGACGCGCTGCTGAGGACGGCCGACCGGCGGGGACGGGGGCTCGATCGCCTGCAGGACCTGGCGAACACGGGACGGATCACGACCGTGCAGGGACGGGACGGAGTGATCGTCACCCTGGACAATGAGATCTCGCGGCCCGAACTGAAGGCTCAGAACGTCGCCGGCGTGCTTCCCGGAACGGGTGAACTGGCCGACGAATGGATCGTGATCGGGGGACACCACGACCACCTCGGGAACGGCTACGTCGGCTCCCGATCGAACTCCAACGAGATCCACTACGGCGCCGACGACAACGCATCGGGAACCGGTGCCGTCCTCGTCCTGGCCGAGCGACTGTCCCGCTTCGAGACGGACGAGGATCGCCGCTCGATCATCTTCATCGGCTTCGACGCCGAGGAAGCGGGGCTGCACGGCTCCAAATGGTTCCTTGACAACTGCCCCGTGGACCACGATTCGATCAACTGCATGATCAACCTGGACATGATGGGCCGGCTGCGCAACAACATGGTGTCGATCTCCGGAACCGGTACCGCAGTCGAATTCGATGAGATCCTCCCCCGCTACGTCGAACCGAGCGGACTGAACGCCCGGGCAACGCCCAGCGGACTCGGCCCCTCGGACCACAGCAACTTCTACCAGCGGAACATACCGGTCCTCTTCTTCTTCACCGGGGAGCACGACGACTACCACACGCCCCGGGACCACGCCTGGCTGGTCAATCCCGAGGGCGCGGCACGCATCATCGATCTCGCGGGCGATCTGGTCGAAGAGTTTGCCGTGACCCCCAAACTGACCTTCCGGGAATCGACCGAGGGCGGACGGGCCCGACGGACGGGAGCCAAGGTTCGGCTGGGCATCATGCCCAGCTACACCGCCGACATACCCACCGGGGTGCTCATCGACGGCGTCAGCGACGGCACCTCCGCCGCCGAGGCTGGACTCAAGTCCGGGGACATCATTCTCACCTGGGACGGCGACACGGTCACCGACGGATCCACCTTGATGCAGAAGATCATGTCCCACGAACCGGGTGACACCCCCGTGCTTCGAATCAAGCGAGGCGACGAGGAGATGGAGCTTCCCGTCAAGCTGAAGTCCTCCGGCGGTTCCTGATCCGACCAAAAGGCCGCCGGCCGATCCTCTCGGACCGGCCGGCGCTGGGTGATCGCCAGTGGACGTAAGCCGAATTCTGTCCCCCGGCGAACCGGGGTGACGACCATTCATCTGGGATCGCCGTCGCCGACGATCTCCTGCACGCGACCCGTCCTCAACCCGCGGACCACGGACGCGTTCCGAGGAACGCAGAGGACTGCTTGCGCTTGCACGCGGTGGGGTTTGCCGTGCCCCGACTGTCACCAGCCGGGCGGTGCGCTCTTACCGCACCCTTTCACCCTTACCGACCGAAGCCGGCGGTCTACTCTCTGTGGCACTTTCCCTGACCCGACGATCATGGGCCGGTGGGCGTTACCCACCACCGTGTCCTGTCGTGTTCGGACTTTCCTCACCACCGGATGAACCGTTGGTGCGGCCGTCTGTCCACCTCGAATTCTAGCATCTCGGGACCTCGAGGTCACGGGTCCACTCCGGTGCTACACTTCCGCCATGACCGAACCCGCAAGAATGCTCGTATGGGCCGATCGAAACCAGGAGTCGATGGTTGAACGCAGCCTGGAAACAGGCCTCGTGGGCATCCGGTCCATCGGCAGCCCGGACGACCACGCGGGACGCGATCTCTCGGATCGATTCGCCGCACCCCAGACCACCGACCTTCGGGCGGCGCTGGCCGAGGGCGACTTCGACATCGCATGGATCACCGCCCGGGACGTGATCGATCGCCCCCTGCGTGAGGCGATCCGGGCCTGCCCCCGTCCCGTTGCCACCTCCACCCTTCCCATCGATCCGGTCATGGATCTGCTCAGCGAATCCGACCACGGCATGCCCGCCCGCTTCGTCCCCCGGATGCGGCAGAGCCGCGGATGCGTCTCGGCGATGCAGCTCCTGGAGGATTTCGGACGCATCGAATGCGTGCACATCTCGATGACCGCCGGCCAGCAGCAGACCTCCCCCTGGGCTCTGCTGTACGACGCGATGGACGTGGTGCATGCCCTCCTCGGTATCCCCGATGAAGTGTTCGCCGCCCACGCCGGCGAGCGTTCGCTGCAGCCCGACGTCATCACCGGGATCACCGGTCACTTCTCGGTGGCCCTTCGCTTCCCCGGCCAGGCCGCGGCATCCATCGTCTGCAGCGACGGAGGCGGAACCTGGGACCGACGCATTCTGGTGCTGGGCAGCGGCGGCCGACTGATGATCGACGACGACCGGGTGAGCTGGACCCTGCCCGACGGAGCCACCGCGGATGCAGGTTCGACGGAGCCCGCCGAAGAGACCCACGGCGTCGGTGAACTGGCGGCCCACCATCTCAAGCGGGTACTTGAATCGGTGGAGGAGGCCGAGGCGCCGGAAACCATCGGTCACGTTCTGGCGATGTGCGAATCAGCACGGATCAGCTGCCTGACCGGGCAGTCGGAGGTTCCGGCGCAGATCATCGGTTCGATCCTGAGCTAGTTCAGCCCGTGATCAGCCGCTCGTGCAGCGGCACCACCACGCCGGGAATGACCCGCTGCTCGGCCAGTCGCTCGATGTGGCCGGCCAGCGTTCCGAACACGCTGGGAAAGTCCTCGATGGAGTTGAACGGCCCCTGGCGACGAACCGTCAGGTAGACGCTCAGCGGCTCCTCGTCGAAGCGGCGATCCGTCAGCGACTGCGGCGTGGTCCGGGTCTTGACCTCGAGGCTGGCCTGCAGGTCGGGATCGTTGTCAAGTGCGATGCCCAAGAACGGCTGCACGTCCAGCAGGGTCTCCCGATCCGTCTCGATCAGAGCCGCCAGCGGGGAGTTGCCGAGCAGGGCGTCGAACACGACCTCGTTGCGGTTCGAACGCGTCTGGAGATCGAATCCGAACACGAGCTCGATGGCCTCGACGTCGATGGCGTTGAGCGACAGGAAGAACGGGGCGATCTCCAGAATCAGCCGATGCAGTTCGTAGGCCTGTTCGAGCGAATGTGGATTGACCCATCCGCTGCGGACGGAGGTCTGGCGCAACGCCATCCAGTTGTACTGCCCGTCCACTTCCTTGGATTCCAGAGCAAGCTCGCCGTTGTAGCGGCGGAACCGCTCCATCGCGGGATGGTGCTTGCGGACGCGGTCGCACATGTCGAGCACCGTCTCACGGGCCGTGGGAAGGTCCATGGTGACGGCGATCTTCTGGTTGACGTAGAAATCGGTGCAGAGGGCACCGAGATTCATGGACATGTCCTGCTCCCAATCCGTCGGGCTTCACTTCGAACCATACTCTAGCAGTCGACACCACGCCGCATCGGCTGGAGACGCCAATAGGTCAGGCTTCTCCACAACCACTCGAACGGACCGTAGCGGAATGTGGACAACCACAGAGGTGACCAGATCAGCTGGGCGACCGAGAGCAGCAGCACGAGCAGCATCTGCTCGGACCGGCTCCAGGATCCGAACTGGCCGAACCCGTGTCCGTAGAAGATCAGCGTGCAGATGATCGACTGGAGGAGGTAATTGGACAGAGCCATGCGGCCGACGCTGGCCAGGCAGTGCTGGAACCATCTCAGCCCTCCGCTCCGGACCAGCAGCATCACCACCGCGACCCAACCGAGGGCGGCCGGGATGCTGCCCCAGTAGTTGAACTGGTTGATCAGGAATTTGGTCTTCACCGGATGCCAGCCGATGCTCCAGCCCACCTGCAGTCCCAGCCCAGCGAGAGGCAGTCCGACGAGTACGCCCAGGGCGAGCAGTCCGACGTAGAACCGGGTCGATCGGCGGGCCGAGAAGACCCCCCACTTGTAGAGCGCCATCCCCACGAGCATTAGGCCGCCGGCCCGCCACAACACGAAGAAGGCGAAGGCGAACGTCTGCATGACGAGCGAGGAGAATGCACGGTGGCCCATCTGGCCGAACCAGCCGCCGGTGTAGGCGTTCAGTTCGGCCTGGATCTCCTTCTGGAACGAGGGCGAGTCAAACGCCATGCGGGCCATTTCCTCCGGGGCGAACTTGACCATCGAACCGCCCAGACCGAGATACAGCATCGATCCCAGCAGCAGCATGGCAAGGCCGGAGGTGAGCAGCAGCCACGGCGGCAGCCGGCGGCACCAGACCACGATCATGCCGCACAGGGCGTAGCCCACGAGGATGTCGCCGTACCACAACAGGTAGGCATGCAGCAGCCCGATCACGATCAGCCAGGCCATCCGCCGGTAGTGCACGGCGTACGCCGGCCGTCCCGTCTCCAGCAGACGCTCGACGAAGAGCACCATGCCGGCTCCGAAGAGCATGGAGAAGATGGCCATGAACTTCATGTCCGCGAGCACCATCGAAAGCGTGAACACCCAGTAGTCGGCGCCTTCGACCGTCCCGTACCCGAGTGGATTGCCGTAGGCCGAGAACGGCATCGCGAAGGCCTGGATGTTGAGTACGAGGATGCCCAGCATCGCCAGGCCGCGCAGGACATCGAGCGAGGCGATGCGGCGGTCGGCCCCCAGCGGTCCCGGCTGCGGATTCATGAGTCGTCCCCCAGAATCCACGCCAGCACGCGGTCGACATCCGAAAGATCGTCCAGCACCAGTTCCGGCTCCGAGGCGTGCAGCCGCTCCGGGGCATGGCTGCCCGTGCAGACGGCCAGGACCCGACAACCGGCGGCCCGACCGCTGGTGACGTCGTGCTCGGTGTCCCCGAGCAACACGACGTCGCGCGGGGCACGTCCCATGGCGGCACGGAACCGCTCGATGGCCAGCGGCGGGAGATCATCCCGGACGTTCCCCTCGTCGCCGAATGCGCCTCCGACGAACAGATCGGGGTCGATGCCCGCCGCGGCGAGTTTCATATGAGCGGATTCCCGGTAGTTTCCGGTCACCAGGGCCATGGTGATGTCCGGGCGGGCGTGCATCCGCTCGAGGAGTTCGGAGACGCCGGGCAGGATCCGCATGTCGTGGCCAGCCGCGATCAGTTCGGCGAAGACTTCGAGGTACCGCTTCCGGAATGCGTCGTGATGCTCCCGATGGTCCGTGCGACCGATGGCCTCCATGGCCTCGCCGAAGATCAGGGGATCCAGCCGTCCCCCCAGGGGGATGTCCCGGAGGGAGAAGGAATCGCCGAAGAGTTCGACTCCCGCCTGCACGATGCCCCGGGCACCGGTTCCTTCACTGGCGAGCAGCGTTCCGTCGATATCCAGCAGGACCAGCACCGATCAGCCGACCGTGACACCCGCCGCGGCCGTGACCTTGCGGGCCGCGTCGGCCAGATCGTTGGCGGTCTCCATGGTCGGCAGTTCGGTCGTGGCCTGCTCGAGGATCGCCCGGGCCGCTTCCACGTTGGTGCCTTCCAGACGGACCACGAGCGGAACGGTGAAACCGATCTCCTTGGCCGCGGCCACGATCGCCTGGGCAATGCGGTCGCACTGCATGATGCCTCCGAAGATGTTGACCAGCACGCCGGTCACCTTGTCCTCGGAGAGGATGATGCGGAAGGCCTCGGTGATCGCCTCGAGCGAGGCGTCTCCGCCGACGTCGAGGAAGTTGGCCGGCTCGCCGCCTTCGAGCTTGATGATGTCCATGGTGCTCATGGCCAGTCCGGCCCCGTTGACGAGGCAGCCGATGTTGCCGTCGAGGGCCACGAAGCTCAGACCGAACCCCTTGGCGTGCAGCTCGTCGGCGTTCTCCTCGGACGGATCGAACAGATCCGCGATGTCCTTCTGACGGAAGAGGGCGTTGTCATCGAAGTCGAACTTGGCGTCGATGGCCATGACC
>CEUK01103076.1_pt1 | contig 21147 bp, 17 predicted proteins | sample 356451 | NCBI WGS metagenome assembly CEUK01 (sample SAMEA2622843, study PRJEB7988) | marine metagenome | isolation source: saline water (ENVO:00002010), including
CGACGCTCCCGATCGGATCGTACGGGCCGCGATCATCGGGGCACCGACTCCGGGACACGGAACGCTGCTGGCCGCCTCGGTGCATCTCAAATGCTGCGGCGGACCGGGAGACGACGCGGACATGGTGCGCATTGCCGAGACGATGGCGATCGCGGAGACCCTCGAGGGAATCGTCAACGAGCACGATCAGCGGGACCGCGCCTTCGCCCGATCCACCACCCGTACGATCGCACGAACCGCGACCCGCGGCATCTCGGGAGTGATCATCGGCGGGGACCTCAATCTCGTCGGGAGCAGGATCCCTCTGGATGTGCTCGCGGGTACCCGTACCGGGCGGGGCGACATGGCCGTCGCCAATCCGATCCACCTCGATGCGTCCTCGAACGCCACGTGGAGCGATGCATCTTCGTCCTTCACGCCGGGTCGCCTGGACTACGTGCTCCATTCGACGGGCACCCTCGTCGCAACCGGCGGATTCGTCCTCGACACGGCCCGGCTGGAACCGGCAGCAGTCAGCGCAGCCGCCCTGACGTCGTCCGACACGCTGCTATCCGATCACGCGCCGCTGGTGCTCGATCTTCGCTTCTACGAATGAACCTCAGGGCCAGAGCATCTTGCCCGCCCCGATCATCATGGCGACGATGAAGACGGTTCTGATCGCACGGAGCGGAAGCAGGTGCGTCATGCGTGCGCCCATCCATGAACCCACAATGGCGGTGGGAATGATCCACAGCGACATCTGAATCGCATCCAGGGCACGCAACGGCTCACCCGTGGCCTGATCGGAGATCAGATGCAGGGTGGAGTCCTTGACCGCGGCGCCGATGACCGACGTGAACGACATCAGGCAGGCCGACACCGCAATCGCATGGGGTAGGGTGACGCGGCACAGGTGCTGGGCCAGCGGCACCGTGATGAGCCCGCCGCCGATGCCCAGAAGGCCCGCACCGAAACCGGCCGTCGCCCCGACCGAGAGCCCCCGGCCCGTGGACACATCCGGCACCGTATCCGCTCCGATCGGCTTGCCCACCACCAGCTTCCTGATGTTGACACCGATGACGTAGACGAGAAAGACCCCGAAAATCTTCTCCATGGGTGCCGTCGGAATGCTGTTGTTCAACAGGACGCCCAGGACGATCCCCACCACGCCGAGCGGAATGACCGATCGAAGCAGTCCCCGCGGCAGCGAATTCTGACGGTAGTGACGGATGGCGGCGGGAATGGCGACGAACACCACGACGTTCATCGAAGCGGCCTGGGCCAGATGGATGTCGTGACCGAAGAGAAGCGACAGAGCGGGAATCGTGATCACCCCACCACCGATTCCGATCAAGCCACCGAGCGAGCCCGCACAGAAGCCCAGCAGCAGCAGGGCGAGGATCTCCCAAATCGGTAGCATGGAAGCAGTGTATCGAATCGAACCCGCCTCACGACGCATGGGCATGACATGAAGATCGCCACCTTGCGAGCCGACGTGCTTCTCCTGCTGACGGCGATCATCTGGGGCCTCGGATTCGTGGCCCAGAAGGCCGGCATGGAGACGCTCGGCCCCTACACCTACACGGCGGTGCGATTCCTGATCGCCACCGTCTCGCTGCTCCCGCTGCTGCTGCTTCGCCCGCGATCCTCCACCAGCGGGAACACGACCGCCTCCCGGCGTGCACTGCTGATCGGCGGCGGACTGGCCGGTGTCGCGATCACCGCCGGTGGACTGCTGCAGCAGGTCGGCATCGACTCCACGACCGCCAGCAACGCCGGCTTCATCACGAGTCTGTACGTCGTACTGGTGCCGATCCTCGGCCTGGCGGTGGGATACCGGATTCTTCCGAGAACCTGGCTGGGAATCCTCCTGGCCACGGTCGGCCTCTACCTCCTGAGCATCTACGATCCGAGTCAGGTACGAATCGGCGACCTGCTCGTCTTCCTGGGCACCATCGCATGGGCGGTCCAGGTGCTGCTCATCGGCTGGGCCACCGTGCGGGCGGATCCGATCCGTCTCACCGTCATCCAGAGCCTCGTCGCGACCGTGCTCTGCCTGATCACGGCCTTCGTCGTGGAAGGCTTTCCCATGGAGGCGATCTGGGAGACCCGCTGGTACCTGCTCTACAGCGGCATCATGGCGACATCCGTGGCGTTCACCTTCCAGATCGTCGGCCAGCGAACGGCACCGCCCGCCCACGCCGCCATGCTCCTGGGGCTCGAGGCCGTCTTCGCCGCCGTCGCCGGCTACCTGCTGCTGGACGATCGTCTCGGAGGGGTGCAACTGGTCGGCTGCGCCCTGATGCTGATCGCCGTCCTCTCCTGCCAGACGGGTCGCGGCAACAGAGCCCCCTTCCTTTCCGGGACGGACACTGCGTGAACACCTTCGAGATCAACCGGGTGCTGGAGCGATTCGACGTGGATCCGGACCGGGGCTTCCTGCCACCCGAGGACCCGCTGGAGCGCATGCCTGCGCGATGGTCCGCGTGGGACCAGCTCGGGAGCGATCTGTCCGCACTGATCGCCATCGGGACTGCGCGACGGGCGATCCGAGAGCTTCCCGACGTCGACACCGACGACCTGCGAAACCCCGCCGAACTTCGACGGGCCATGCTGCTGCTTTCGGTGTTCGGAAACGCCCACGTATTCTGCGAACCGGATCCCGGACTGCGGCTTCCCGCCGGGCTCTGTCGGGCATGGAATGCCGTCGCAAACCGGCTCGAACGCCCCATGATCATCGCGCACGCATCGATCGTGCTTCACAACTGGCGGCGACTCGACCCGAGCGGCCCCATCGTCGCCGAGAACCTGCGGGCACTCCAATGCTTCCGGGGCGGCCCCGACGAGGAATGGTTCTACCTGCTCACGGCGGAGATCGAAGCCACCGGGGCCCGCGCGCTTCCCGCTCTCGTCGGCCTGCGACTGGCCATCGACCGGAACCGGCACGACGGAGTCGCCGAACACCTCGACCACGTCTCCGAAACCATCCTCGAGATGACCAGAGTGCTGGAACGCATGGAGGAGCGATGCCGGCATGCGGTCTTCTACCGCCGGATCCGACCCTTTCTCAGTGGATGGCCCGAGCCCGGCGTGGTCTACGAGGGGATCGATTCCGAGCCGGTGACGCTGCACGGCGGCAGCGCCGCACAGTCGTCGCTGCTGAATGCATTCGATGCCGCACTCTCGGTCCCCCACGAACATCCTGGAACCCGACCGTTCCTCCAGGCCATGCGCCGCTACATGCCGCCGAGGCACCGCCGGTTCATCGAATGGCTGGAGGAAGGCGACTCACTCCGCACGGTGGTCGAAGACGATGGAAGGCTGGCCGCCCGCTACGACGAGTGCATCGACGGCCTGGTTCGTTTCCGGCGCACGCACCAGCAGATCACGATGCGCTACATCACCGGCCAGGCCCCGGATCGGGACCGGGCGATCGGGACCGGGGGCACCGACTACGCCGACTTTCTGCGACGCACCCGCATCGAGACATCCGATCGCAGGCTGCACTAGGATCCGTCCATGGTTCGAACGATCATGTGCCTGGCACTGCTGCCCTCCGGATGGTGCGGAGCGGCGTTCACGCTCGAGTCGGCGGGCCCGGGTCGTTCGATGCTTCGCGAAGACGGTCGTCCCGTGCTGATCTACAACCATGGCGATCAGCTGACCGCGGGCCTTCCCGAAGACCGCACCCGATCCTGCTACGTGCACCCCCTGTTCGGACTCGACGGCGAGGTGCTGACCGACGATTTTCCGTCCGACCATCCTCACCACCGGGGTGTGGCCATGATGTGGCCGCGCATTCGGATCGGAACGGATGCGGTCGACCAGTGGCATCTCCGGGGAATCCGGACCCTGAACGAGACACTCGAACTTTCACCGGCCGACGGCGTGGCCGTCCTCACGGCGGCCAACTCGTGGGTCATGGCCGACGGCGCGGTCGTCGCACGTGAATCGACCGTGTGGCGGGTGCACCCGGCCGACGCCCGGGGTCGGGCGATCGACATCCGGGCCACGATCACCGCGGGCGAACGACCGGTCACCCTTCAGGGCGCGGCATCACCCAAGGGATACGGCGGACATCTCATCCGCCTGGCCCCGCGAACGAACGAACGCATCACCACCGATCGCGGCGTGGTGGATGCCGATCTGGACCGGCGTCCCTTCCGATGGGCCGACTATTCAGCCACCTTCGAGAACGCCCCGGGACCATCCGGCGTCACCCTGATGCCCTATCCCGCCGGCGACGACTATCCGCCTGCCTGGCAGCTTCGACCGTACGGCGTTCTCGGCATCGCCTGGCCCGGCATCGCCTCCCGCATGATTCCATCGGGCGAATCCTTCACCCTGGAATACCGGATGTGGATCCATCGCGGCCATGCCGACACCGCTGCCCCGGAGAAGGCATGGTCGACATGGATGGATGAACTGGGGCGATCAGTTCCCACCGAGGACAGATTCGATCCGCTGGCCACGGATGCATGGTCCACCGTGGGAACCGCGCGATACAGCATCGAAGACGGTGTGCTGCACGGAAGAGGCAACGAACCGCGCAACTCATTCCACGTCTTCCCCAGGAGCCTGGGAGACTTCGAGCTTGAAATGGAGTTCATGCCCGCACCCGGCAGCAACTCCGGCGTCCAGGTGCGCAGCGAGGTGACCGCCGACGGCAAGGCCGTGCGCGGCTACCAGATCGAGATCGACACCAGCGAGCGGGCGTGGACCGGCGGGCTGTACGACGAACTGCGTCGGGGATGGCTGGAAACGCTGGCCGACGATGCGACGGCCCGGTCCGCCTTCATTCCGGAACGATGGAACCATCTTCGCATCATCATGGAAGGCCCTCGCATCCGGACCTGGGTCAACGGCGTCCCGTGCGTGGATGCCTACGACGCAACCGATCTGGAGGGGGTCGTCGCGCTGCAGGTCCACGGCGGAGAGTGCGACGTGCGATGGAGGAACCTCGCCCTGACTCCCCTGGGTCGGCACCGGTGGCATCCCGTGTTCGACGGCGCATCGCTGGAAGAGTGGGACGCTTCGGGCGAAGGACGATGGAGCATCGAAGACGGTGTACTCGTCGGCCGCCGGTCGGCCGACGGCGGTCCCGACGGCCGACTGATGCTGAATCGACCCCTCGGCGACTTCACCGCACGCCTCGAGTTCATGACCGCGCGGGGAACCGCCGGGGTCCGCTTCCGTGAGCAGTCCGGTGCATCCGGCCCGGAAGCGATCCTGGATCACGGGCCGGACGACTGGCACACCATGACCATCACCGCGGCGGGCTCCCGGATCGTGGTGCACGTCGACGGCAGCAAGACGATGGATGCGACCGAGGAGTCTCTGCCTCCGACCGGCCGCTTCGGACTGCGACTGCACGGCGACGACGATGCGGAACTTCGCATCCGCTCCCTCGAGATCCTCCGACCGGACGACGGGACCCGGACCGCCGACGGCCTCCCCGCACCGGAGCGATGATCAGCCTTCGTCGGCCCGCAGTTCGTCCACGACGGCGCGGATCTGCCTCGTGATCCGCATCTTGGCGTGGCGAATCGCCTCCGGAGTCATGCCGGTCTCCTCGGCCACGGCATCGATCGCCGTCCCCCGCAGGCCGTAGAGCTCGAACGACTTCCAGGTCCGCTCCTCGACCCGGTCCCGGACCCGATCCATCGCGCGGAAGAACAACTGCTCCGTCCACTGGCGGTCCCATGCGGCATCGGATGCCTCGTCGTGGGCGGGGAGTTCCCACTCGGGATCGACATTGACATCGGGCCGCCGACGTCGGAATCGGGAACGGATCGCATTGAGGGTGACCCGCTTCAGATATCCGCGGAACCTCCCCTTCGTGGGGTCGTAGTTGAAGTCGGCGGAGACGCGGAAGAATCCCATGAGGACATCCTGCAGCACGTCGTCGATCTCCTGCGCTCGCAGACCGGCGTTGCGTGCAAAGCCGGCGATGACGCGGGAGTACTTCTCCGCGAACTCGTTCCAGCCGAGTTCTCGATCGATGGTGCCGTCGGCACGCAGCCGCAGGAAGATGCTGTCCCGGGTCGCGTAGAGCGCATCCTCGCGGGCTGCGTCATCCGGCTGCTCCGTACGTGGCGACTCCGTGGATTCGAGACTCGGCTCCGTCTGGCCTCCCCCGACGAGACGCACCAGCAGGGTCCAGGGTCCGATGACGATCATGTCCCGATCGGACAGTGGTTCGGGGTGACCCGGCTCGACGCGGATGCGGTTCAGCAGGATCCCCCCGCTGCTCTCCAGATCGACCAGGACCGGCCCCTCATCCCCACGCTCGATGCCGGCGTGCCGGCGTGAAATGCTGGGATCGTCGAAGATGCAGTCGCTCGCACTGGCCCGGCCCAGCACCCAGGGCCCATCACCGACGAGGTCGATCCGCTCCATGGCGGGACCGCCAACCACGAGCAGGGTCAGTACATGCTGGGGGCACGTGGGCTCCATGACGGATCTTGTACCAGATGCCGGATCGGTACGCGATGTACCATGGAGGGATGGACATAAAATGGGATCAGCGATTTCTGGAACTCGCGGACTGCATCGCGACCTGGAGCAAGGACCCGAGCCGGGGCGTGGGGTGCGTGATTGTCTCCCCGGACAACCGCATCTGCAGCACCGGCTTCAACGGGCTGCCCAGCGGCGTGGAGGACCACCCCGAGCGGCTCACACGCCCAGCCAAGTACGATCTGGTCTGTCACGCCGAACTGAATGCGATCATCCAGTGCGCACGCCACGGCGTCTCGCCCGTCGGCTGCACGTTGTACTCCACCTTCTTCCCGTGCATCCAGTGCACACTGGCCATCATCCAGGCGGGCATCGCCCGGGTCGTGTCGTGGGAGTTCGGAGCCGGTGACGAGCACTGGGCCGACAGCATCGAGAAGTCGCGGACCATGCTCGCCGAAGCCGGCATCGAGTTCCTCTTCCTGCCGCGGACCCACTCCGTGCCCGCGGGATGAATCGCCGCGGAGCGGCTGCTATACTTCCCGGTCCCATGATCCGCAAAGTACTCCACAGCAAGATCCACCAGGCCGTCGTCACCGAGGCCCGCCCCGACTACCAGGGCTCCCTCACGATCGACGCGAACCTGCTTGACGCAACCGGCATCCGACCCAACGACGCGATCCTCGTCGCGAACTGCGAGACCGGATCACGGTTCGAAACGTACGTCTTCAGAGGCGAGCCCGGATCGGGCATCATCGGCATCAACGGCGCCGCCGCCCACCTGGCATCCCCGGGCGACAAGGTGATCATCATCCACTGGGCGCACATGACCGACGAAGAGGCGGCCCGGCACCACCCCCGCGTCATCCTGATGAACGAGGACAACACGATCCGCGAGGCCATCAACTACGACCCCTGCCCCGCCTGATCGAACGCGAGATCCGAAAAAGAAACGACCCCGGCACCAGGTGCCGGGGTCGTGCTGTTTCACTCGAGGTGTCGATCAGATGCAGTTGGACCACGATCCGATCACGAGCAGAAGGTCCGCCACATCGACGGAGCCGTCGCCGTTGACATCGGCCTGGCAGGTGCCGGTGCACTGCCATTCGCTGATTACGAGCAGCAGGTCGGCGACGTTGACCAGCTGATCGCCGGTCACGTCCTCGGCGCATCCGATGTCTTCGCAGTCGGTGGCGTTGATGCTGATGGCATCCACGGCCGCCTCAACGACGGAACCGGATCCTTCATCGGACACGGTGAACCGGACCACGAACTGATCGCTGGGAACGATTCCGGCGATATCGGCCAGGGCGAACTCGACGAAGTACCAACCGCCGGACGCTTCCGGTCCGGTGGGCCCGACGGTCTCGATCACCGTCCAGCTGGACCCGCCGTCATCGGACACATCGACGACGAAGATGTCTTCGTTCGGAGCCGCACCGAAGTCGTTGGAGTACCACCGGGCGTAGGAGAGCACGGCCCCGGGGACGGTTGCATCAAGGACGATCGACGTCAGCGAGCTGGAACCTCCGTCGACGTCGCTGTTGCCTTCGACGTTGTCGGTGAGCCAGCAGCTGCCGCTACCGTCGTAGTCGGTGGCTGGGTCACCGCGGAGGCCTCCGCCGGCGGGTACGCCTCGGTCCCACTGTCCGTCGGTGGCGCTGCCACTGACGGACCAGCCGGCGTTGGTTTCACCGTCGTCCTCGAAGACCAGCACGTAGACCGTGGAGATGGCGTCCCGATCCGCGGTGCTGTAGTCGTTGCCTTCGACGGATGATGCCGTGGCACGCCAGGTGACCTCGGTGTCGCAGGGGAAGGCCGGGAAGGCCGCCCGATGCTGTCCACCACCGATGGGGCTGAAGGAGACCGATCCGCTGACGCCGTCGGCCTCGTATTCGAGTTCGGCACCGGCCAGCGTGCCGAGCAGCTCCTCGACCAGGATGGTCACTTCGGTGCCACCCGCGGGATCGAGCACGGACGGCACGTCGCCGACAAGCTCGATGGAGAGGTCGGGAGGACACTCGAGGTCAGGCTCGCACTCGTCGGGCAGGCCGTTGGAGTTGCAGTCGCTGCTGGTTCCGTCGTTGATGTCCTGATCGTCGGACACGCCGTTGTCGTTGCAATCGATGAACTCCACGTCACCGAGGGGCAGGTAGGCACGACCGGCTGCAGTCATCGCGGTGCTGTCCTCTGTGGGGGGCTTGAAGATGCCGAGCTCCATCGGAAGGAAGAGCGGAGTCACATTGGTGCGGAACCGGAAGTTGTAGAGCGTTCCCCAGCGGATGGCGTTCGCCCAGATGTTGTCGTCGTACTCCTCCGGGCACTCCCAAGTGACGTAGCCGCCACCGACGGACGAGGACCAGTCGGTTCCGTCGACCGGCGAGCCACTGTGGTAGTCCACGTCGTGGAAGCCGATGTTCGACACCTGCGCACCGCTGGCGATCGGAATGCGGACCGACGAGATGCAGCGGTCGGAGTTGTAGTTCTGGACGGCGTACTCGTATTCGTAGAGGCCGCCACCGAGGTCGGTGACCTTGGAGCCGACGAGCACGAGGCCTTCGTTCTGGATGCGGACCGGATAGACCTGGACCCCGACATCGTTGGCCTGCCAGGCGTAGATGCCCTGCAGCTCACGGACCGTCTCTCCGACGTAGTCCAGGTTCCAGGAGTTGCCGCTGCCGCTCACCGACAGCTCGCGGTAGGAGGCGTTGTTGTCGGAGTTTCCTGCCGCGGCGTCATCCGGGGAGATGTACTGGGCCTCGACGAAGAACTGGCCGCCACCCTCGAGAGCGGGGTCCAACTTCGAGATGGGGACCTGCACCCGCTTGTAGATGCCGTCACCCGTGGCACTGCCGTTCGTGGGAGGGTAGGGATACTCGCCCGTGAAGGCGTTCACCTCGTACTTGGGTCCCATGTTGCTCTGCTGGCCGTTCAGGCCCGAGGAGTAGAGATCCGAGCATCCCACGCCGAGCACGTCGCCGTTGGTCGGCGTGCAGCTGCAGTCGCACCAGTTGTCGGAGAGAGCGAAGAAGCCGTGCTTGAGCCAACCCTGGCCCAGCTGCTCGAACCGGCCGTCCTTGAGGCGGAAGACCGTCTGACCGATGACCGGCTTCTGATTCGTACCGCTGTACCAAGCGAGGGTTTCAGTGCCGATGTTGCATGATTCGGTACCGAAGGCGAATGCCTCGATCCCGCCGACCGAGCTGTAATTCGATACACCGCGGATGTCGCCGACGATCACGTCGGGGCCCACCGTCTCGAAGCAGATGGTTCCGTTGTTGCCGCCGGCAACCAGATCATCCTGAACCATCAGCACGATGCCTGCACAGAGCAGGCCTGCGGTAATGACTGTCTTGAACATTCTTGAACTCTCTCCTGGAAGGACCGTCATCGGAGATGGCGGAGGCAGATTCCCAAACTCACATCGTCTTGCGTACCCCGGACGACTGGATGGACATGCAAAGCAAGCCCAAGCCAGACCCTCAACAGTACAACCCTCGGAGGCCTGTGGCCTGCAGAAAGCGCCCATTCTGACGGAATTGAACGATTTTGACGGGCCAAAAACCGCCTGCAGACCCCTTCAGAGGGCCTACTCCGCAGTCCCCTCAGCAGACACCCCACTTGGAGAGCACCAGAAGCAGGTCGTTGACGCCGACCGTGCCGTCCCCATCCACGTCCCCGAGGCAGGAACCACCGTTGCAGTTCCAATCACCGATGACACCGAGCAGGTCGCTGACGTCGACGTAGGCATTGCCGTCGACGTCCCCCTCGCAGTTCCGGCAGACGTAGATGTTGCACAGATCCCAGTCCTGCAGGTAGTCGCCCCCGGCGATCAGGCAGTTCGCCTCCGTCTTCACGGTGCACTCCTCATCGATGCAGCAGGGCCCCGTGGGGTTGGAATCGCCCGTGGGAGTCCGCAGATTGACGGGAGCGGTCATCGCGATGCTGTCTCCGGCGGGCGGCTTGAAGATACCCATGGTCGCCTTGGCGATCTGCGGATTCACATCGCAGACGAAGTAGAAGTTGTAGGTGGTCCCCCAGCGGATCGCGTTCGCCCAGATGTTGTCGTCGTATTCCTCGGGACACTCCCAACGGATCTTGTCCGATCCGATCGACCAGTCCCAGTCGGTACCGTCGATCGGCGAGCCGCTGTGGTAGTCGACATCGTGGAAGCCGACCTCGGTCACCTGGGCCCCGGGGGCCAGAGGCAACTCGAAGGAACTGATGCTGCGGTCGGAGTTGTAGTTCTGGATCGCGTACTCGTACGCCCAGGTTCCGTCCCCCCTGGCGCGGACCCGGCACCCAACGAGGACCAGCCCTTCGTTCTCGACGTACACGTCCTGGACCGTGGCATCCAGATCGAGGAATGGCCACACGCGAAGCACCATGCTTTCCCGCACGGTTCCGGTGAAACCGGGGAAGACCTGCCAGGTGTCTCCGCTTCCCGTGACCTCCGCGAAGGTCCACGAGGCGTTGTTGAAGCCGTTTCCGGCTGCGGCATCGTCGGGTGAGACGTACTGGGCCTCCACGAAGTAGATGCCTCCGCCGTCCTGCTCCGGATCGAGGTCGGAGATCTTGACCTGCACCCGCTTGTAGATACCGTTGCCGGTCGAAGCCCCGTTCGTGGGCGGGTACGGATATTCACCGGTGAAGGCGTTCACCTCGTACTTGGGCCCCATGTTGCTCTGCTGCCCGTTCAGGCCGGAGGAATACAGATCGGAGCATCCCACGCCGAGGACGGTTCCGTTGGTCCCGGTGCAGCCGCATTCGCACCAGTTGTCCGACAGCGCGAAGAACCCGTGCTTCAACCAGCCCTGGCCGATCTGCCGCAGGCGTCCGTTCTTGTACTGGTACATCGACTGGCCGATGACCGGCTTCTGATTCGTCCCCTCGTACCACAGAAGTTCCTCGTCGCCGACGTTGCACGACTCGGTGCCGAACGCGAAGGCCTCGATGCCGTCGATGGAATCGTAGTTGGAGACGCCCCGAAGATCGCCGACGATGACGTCCGGACCTCCGGTACGAAAACAGTCGGTGCCGCTGTTTCCGAGACCGCGATCGGCGGTGACGACCGTTTCAGCCAGAAGGATCACTCCGACGATGGCGGTGCATCCGACGACAATTGACTTCAACATCTGCATAGTCTCTTTCACTCTTGCGGGAACTTGAGTTCGGACGGCGAACCATCACCGATCGATTCATACTACTCCACCTCCATCCTGCAACCCACTACTTCGTCGAAATCCGATCGGATTGGGGAACGGTGTTTCGCATCTACAAAGGCGGTTTCGACCCGGTAGGCGGCAATACCCCCTTCCGGCGCCCACACGTGAAGGCCCGAATCGACCCAAATGTCCATTTCAGCCTTTTGGACGTGGCCCGTAGACTGTTCCAACTGATGCACCCCACGATCCGCACAACTCTGATCCTCCTCTTCGTCACCCCACTGGGAATCCTGCTGATCTGGCTGCTCGCGATGTGGGGTGCCCACCGAATGACCGGCGACCGCATCGCCGCCACCAACCGCCCCATCGTCGCACGCCAGCAACGACCGGTCTCCACCGTCGTGATCCCGATGTCGACGCGATCCCTCTACATTGCCTATTGCGCACAGTGCCACGGGGAATCCGGCGACGGACAGGGCACCCGGGTCCTGGACCGACCGGCCCGGAGCTTCAAGGACGGTGGATTCTCGTTCGGCAACACCACCGAAGCCCTCTACCGAACGATCTCCAACGGCATCGGCGGCACGCCGATGCCCGGCTACGCAGACACCTTGTCCGCGGCAGACCGCCGCAGGCTGGCGGAATACGTGCAGGCCCTCGGGCCCGAGATCATCGACGTGGACACGTCCGCGACGATCATGCGTGTGACCGATCGGCCACTGGTCGTCCGCGGCCATCTGCCTTCGCTGGACGAGGGACTGCCCGAGCATCCGCGGGGCGTCATCATGGCCTCGATGGACGGCATGAGCTTCCAGTACGACGTCGGAGAAACCGTCAAGCTGCTGGCCGTGCGACAGGGAGACTTCGTCGAACGAACCGACTGGACCAACCGGGGCGGATCCCCACTCAAGCCACTGGGCCGTGTGATCCACCTGTTGGAGTCGGAACCCGCCCTGATCGAACTCGGGGAGCGCTCAACCCGCCGACTGCTCGGAACCGCCGTCGAATCCGACCGGGCCGTCATCCGCTACCGCATCACGTCGGAAGCCGAGGACGAGGCGATCGACGTCACCGAATGGGGACAGGCCTTCACCTCCCCGCTGGGATCCGGCTACCGACGCACCCTCACACTGCGGCCCGCCTCGACGGGCCGGGTGCCGCGACCGGTGCTTCGACTGCCTGCGGACGAAGCGGCGATTGCGGTCCTGCCGTCCCCGGACGGAACCTGGGTCGTCAGCGAACTGGAGGCGGGGCACTACCTCGCCCGGAGCATCAACGCGACCTACGATCCCGGAACGGGTCTCCGCATCCCCTTCGGGAACGATGCGTCGGCGACCCTCGAACTCACGACCTTCTTCCTGTCGGACTGGAACGACGCGACGGCATCGATGCTGAAGGAGATGAACTGATGCATGCGATCCTCCTGACCCTCGCCGTCGTGGCCCAGCCGGTCGAGACCGACTACTGGTCGGTGGAGCACCTTCCGAACCCCGAGGGCGAGATACTCGAGGTGGGCGGAATGGACTTCCTGCCCGACGGCCGACTGGTGGTCAGCACGCGGCGCGGGCAGCTGTGGACCGTCAAGCATGCACTTGCGGACGATCCCTCCGAGGCCGAGTTCACACTCGCGGCCGAAGGACTGCACGAGGGCCTCGGGCTGAAGGTCGTCGGCGAGGACATCCTGCTGGTGCAGCGCGGCGAACTGTCACGACTCCGTGACCTCGACCGTGACGGCACGTTCGAGACCGTCGAAACCATCACCCAGGGATGGGGAATGTCCGGCAACTACCACGAGTTCGCCTTCGGTCTTCCCCGGGACGAGGAAGGCAATGTCTACGTGTCGCTCAATGTCGGGTTCTGGGATCCCGAATGGTGGCACGGACGATCGGCGGAACCGTGGCGGGGCTGGGTTCTGCGCATCGCCCCCGACGGCACCATCACTCCCGTGGCCTCGGGCCTGCGCAGCCCCTGCGGGCTGGCCATCGACGGCGAGGGCAGGCTGCTGGCCACCGACAACCAGGGGGACTGGATGGCGGCCTGTCCGATCATCCATGTCAAGGACGGTGGGTTCTACGGACACCCCGCATCCCTTCGCTGGAACGATGAAGCACCGGACGAACCCAGCACCACCATCCCCCCCGACCGAGCCCCCGATCCGGCCGCGATCTGGATCCCCTACGCGTGGTCCCGATCGACCGGCAATCTTGAATCGGACCGGAGCGGAGGTCGTTTCGGACCGTTCGAGAATCAACTGCTGGTGGCCGAGCTGACCAACGGCATGCTGCTGCGGGCCCAGTTGGAAGAGGTGGACGGGGTCACCCAGGGAGCCTGCTTCAAGTTCCTGCAACGCATCGGCTCCGCCTGCCGGGTCCTCTTCGCACCCGACGGTTCGCTCATCGTCGGATTCACCAACCGGGGATGGGGCGGCTACCCGCCCGGCCACGGTCTGGCGAGAGTGCGCTACCGCGGAGAGGAACCCATGGAGATCGATCGGGTCTCGATCCAGTCCGACGGCTTCGAACTCGAGTTCACCAAGGCGCTCGGTCCGGACATCGATCCGAAGTCGATCTCGATCACGGCCTACGACTACAACTGGTGGTGGGACTACGGATCACCGGAACAGAACGTGCACACCATCCCGGTCCTCGGAACCGTGCTCTCGGAGGATCGCCGGACCCTCCGGGTCGAGTCGCCCATCGAAGCGGGCTGGTGCATCCGGATGCGACTGGACGATGTCGCCGCCGAGGACGGCACCCCACTGCTCCACGACGAGTTCTCCTACACGATCAACCGGGTGCCCGGCGCAGGGCCGCCGACTCGGACCGTCCTCCAGCGCGTCCAACCGCCCGAACAGCGGGACGACCGCGAATCCGGCTGGCTGCGACTCACCTGGGGAAGCGTGTTCGAGCAGTGGGAGTCCGTGGGATGGACGCTGGGTGAAGCCGAACTGGATTCCGACGATCGGACGCGGTTCACCACCCGCGAGGGCAACTCCGCCATCGTGAACTCCCAGTCCCTTCCGTCCGACTTCACCAGCCGCGGACGGTTCGGAGACATGGAGATGCAGTTGAAGTTCATGCTGCCCGAAGGCTCCACCACCGGAGTGAGACTGCTCGACGGACCGGTGATCGAACTCGGGGACAACAGCCGGCTGGCCGGCTACCCCGCCACGAGCGGAGCCCTGATCCTCGCCGACGGCACCCGGATCGAACCACGGACGAATGCGTACCAGGGAGCCGGCATGTGGCATGAGCTGCGTGCGACCATCCGAGCTCCCCGATTCAACTCCGACGGCGTCCTGACCGAGGAGGCCAGAGCGGAATCGATCTCGATCGACGGCACCATTCTCCATCTGGATGTCCCCCTCGGCCCGGTGGAATCGCGTCGTGCCCCCCTGGCCGTGATCGGAGATCGCGGCGTGGTCGGAATCGCCGACATCCGGATCAAGCCCCTCGATGCCGCATGGAACGACTCGGACGGCTGGAACCGCGTCGAGCTCGACTTGGAAGGCTGGGAACGAACGGACGGGTCCGCCGTGGGCACGGGATCGGGCCCGACCCGCATCACGGACACGCTGCCGGCCAACGTTGCCCTGCGGACCGGGATCCGCATCAACGAAGGCGGTCGGGCGAGACTGATGCTCGGCACCACACCGATCTTCGTCAACAACTCGTTCGCCGCGCACCCCCGCACCGGCAGCATCGGCGATGCCGTCGTGCGGACGGATCTCCTGGCCGCGGAGAACCGGTTCACGCTCGAGATCCGTCGTCGGACGGACGGCGACGTCCAGCACATCCGCACACTGGTCAACGGAATCCTCGTGAATGAATGGAGCGGGCCGGCGGGCGATCCCGGGGATGCACTCGACATCGAGCCGCTCGAGCCGGACACCCGCATCGAGCTCGACGGATTCGAGTGGCGGCCGCTGCCCTGATCAGGTCGCCAGCGAGCGGGCCGAGGGATCCAGCTTGCTGGCCAGGTGCGGCAGCACCACGGCGAGCAGAATGGCACCGATGACGAAGTAGAGGCCGGACAGCAGCTCCGTCTTGATCATGCGCTGCCCCTCGGTCATGACCAGGAACAGCGCCAGACCGAGCACATCCAGCATGGACCAGCGGGCGATCCGATCCACCCAGCGGTAGCCCTTCCTACGGGCGCGTTCACCGAACATGCCGAACCAGAGGGTGATGGCGCCGAGGATCCGGATGCCGGGCAGCACGACCAGGGAGAGCAGCAGCACCGTGGCGATGAAGGGCTGTCCTTCGCTGCGCACCGCGCGGATGACGCCGAGAATGTTGTAGGAGATGTCGGAGAGCATCACCTGGCTGATCCGCAGGAACGGGAAGGCGACGGCGGCGGTGTAGGTCAGCAGCGACAGCACGAGCAGCGCTCCGATGCACCATCCTCGACGCCTCTGGCTGACCACCGGACACCCCAGAGCCCTGGGATCCTCCGGTGGCGACTCGTGGCCCAACTGGATGCTGAGACGGAGCATCATGCTGTGCATGATCTCGGAGGTCGTCATGCTGATGACGATGGCGGCGATGAAGAAGTACACCCCGATCTCGGGTGTGGCACTGATGGCCCACTGCTGGTTGGTCATCGCCAGCAGCAGCGACACGACGAAGATGTCCATAAAGGACCACTTCCCCAGGTTCTTGATGAGCGCCAGGATCCGCTCCTGCTTCTTGAACGATCGTGGACCGAACCAGGCCGTGTACATGCCCAGCAGCTTCAGCAGGGGAAAGATGATCGAGAAGCCGAGAATCAGGATCGAGATCAGATACAGCCCCTGCTTCCACATGAGCCAGACCGACCGGGGAAGATCGTAGATCACCACCGGCTCCAGCAGCATCGAGATCTTCAGGAACGGGATGGTGAGCGCCAGCACGTTGAAGGTCAACGCGATCGTCAGCAGCACGGGAATGAACCAGCCACGGGCTCCGAACCGGGTGCAGAGGCGGACATCCTCGGGGATCTGGCCGTTGGGGGTGGTCATCGGAGCGTCAATCGAACAATTGGTAGCAGAAGAGGACACCGAACACGACCGAACTGATGCTGGCCACGATCACCGAGACGGTCTCCATGTCCCCGCGGAGGTACATCACCCAGGTGATGATTGCGATCACCAGAAGCGTCCACTGCACGGCGGCAAGCAGCTTGGAGTTCATCGGGCCGGCCCCTTCATCGGTCGCTTCCATCATACCTTCGGAGCTGACTCGGATGAAAGGGAGCCGGAGGCACGGGGGCCGGTACCGGAAAGCACGATCTGCTCAGTCGATGGCGCGGGCCAGACGCTCCTCCGCCCAGATCCGGTCCATGTTCACGCGGGCCTGTTCGTTGATTTCGGCCAGGATGATCAGATCGTCGACCTCCTTGCCGAGCCCGTCGTACATTTCACGCATGATGGTGTAGAGCCGTTCCTGCTGTTCGGGTGACATTCGAACCTCCTCGATAACCAATCTAGGCGGCAGCAGGCAGTGATGGCAAGTTGAAAACAAAAAGCCTCCGCCCGGTAGCGAGCGGAGGCTGTCTTGATCATCGCGAGATGCGAAGTGACCCCAAGGGGATTCGAACCCCTGTTTCCAGGATGAGAACCTGGCGTCCTGGGCCGGACTAGACGATGGGGCCGTCTGGAACGGAGCATTGTAGCCTGAACCGCCCGGCCCGTGGACGACGGCCTCAGCCGGCCAGCTGATCCGGCTTGAACTCCGACTGCGGAGCGACCGAGGCCCGCGGCGTACTGACCGGTGCGAGTCGATGGAAGGCCTTGACCCAGTGCCGGGGGATCTTGGTGACGGATCCCATCTCCTCGGGTCCCTTGGAATCGGTGACGGCAATCTGTTCATCGTCCTGATGAACCAGGAGGCCCACGGTGTGGATCACCGGCAAGGGGCGGCGAGCGTACTCCATCATCTCCTCCGGGTCCTGCCAGCCGCTTCCACCGTCGGATTCGGCATCGACCCAGAGCACCGAGACCATATCCCACTCGACGTCCGTGTATCCCTCGAGAAAGGGTTCATCCCGGCCACGCTCCCGGTTGCGAAGATCACTGATGGTCCGCTTGGGTTCAGGCATGATTTGACTCCTTTCGAGGATCGAGGACACACGGAAGAAAGACCGCGCATGCGACACCGTGCCGGTGCCCGGAGGCACGGATGACGAAACCGGCCCGTGCCGAGATCCGCCTGAAATCATGCGCGTGGCCCGCTGAGGATCCGGACGACCCCTCCCCGGGAGTCCCCTGTTGCGTCCGAATCGAGCCACGAAACTATACGCACCGAACCGACCCGAAGTTCCCTTTCTTCGAAACCCCATGACCGATCGATTCGGCATCAGCCTGACAATCCCACCCGGGCCCTCGTCATTTCAACCACCGGATGAATTCACCGGATCCTCGAAAGCCGAAATGGTCCCCGAAAACGAAAAGAGCCCGCCTTTCGGCGGGCTCAAGTGGAGCCGATCGGGCTTGAACCGACGACCTCCTGCATGCCATGCAGGCGCTCTCCCAACTGAGCTACGGCCCCAGTGATGTGATCACCGTTGGTGATCGAGGCGGATAGGATAGCGAAATCCAGCGAAACGAGGTGAAGCCGGTCGTATCGAGCCCCCAGAGGGCTTCAGGGGCGATCGACGTGCTGATCCAGGAAGTCCAGGATCCGTCCGAAGCGGTCCTTCTGTCGATCGCAGGCGGCGTCCCGATCATCGCCCCGGTACGCGGCCCGCTGCACCTCCTTGTAGCCCAGGGAGAGCATGCGGTAGATCAGGGCCGTGCCGTGGTTGGTCACGAAGCCCCCCGTGGATCCGGTCAGAAGCAGCACCGAGGCTTCGATGCGATCGACATGGGCCGCGGGATCGATCTCCCGGGTGATTGAAAGCACCGCCGGATCCTGCGGCAGGCCGCCCAGAAGCTCCCGGAGTACGGACCAGTCGTCATGTTCGGCAAAGCCCGTGGCCACGCTGAAGACCCCGTCCTCGATCACCGCCGCATCAATGGTCGGCATGGCCGCGATCATCCACATGGCCAGCAGTCCGCCGAAACCGCGGGCGATGACCATTTCCCCCGCCGATCCGAGGCGTTGATCCTCCTGGCGAACGTGCTGAAGAACCGCGAAGACATCCCGGGAGGGACCACGGATGAAGTCACGGAAGATGCGCCGACGGACGTCACGGCCGTAGCCGGCGGAGCCTCTGGGATTCACCTGCAACACCGCGTACCCGCCGGCCGCCAGCAACTGCGTCGGGAACCAGTCCCCGAACAGTCCCGGACCGAGCATCGTCCCGGGGCCCGCCCCCAGCCAGATGACGATCGGAAGTCTCGTGTCCTCCGTCGCATCGGTCGGGCGGTACAACCAGTACGGAATCGGATCCTCTCCACGGGGAGTCACCCAGCCGGTCTCCGGCTTCGACACTTCCATCCCTTCGAGCCAGGGATTCGGATTCCAGATCCGGCGTGGTCCCCGTGCATCGAGTATCCAGAGCTCGGACGGTGCATCCACCGTGGTCCGCGCCATGGCCACCACTCCTCCGCCGCTGGCGAACGAGGTGATCCCGACGGGAAGATCGTCTTCGTGCTCCACCAGCACCCGCGGCCCGGAAAGCAGCGTCCGGCTGATGGTCAGAAGATCAACGCCTCCATCGTCGAATGCATTGAGCAGGAGCACGTCCTGACCCGACCGCCAACGGAAGGATCGGACGCTCCGGTCGAACGCCTCCTCACCGGTCAGCCACGCCGGCGACGGCGAATCGTTCGGCCCCAGCTCGAACACGCCCAGTCGACGGGGTTCGAAGAACGACGAACGCTGTGAACGCCCCAGTACCGCCAGCACGCTCCCGGAGGGCGAAACCCGCGGCGACGACAGGTCGTAATCCGGATCCTCGAACAGAAGGAAAGGCTGCGACGCGTCGGCATCCCCGGAGTCCGGACCGCCGATGCCGAAGCGGGCGACCGCGGTGCGCGGGGCGCGACCGGGCTCGGCTTCGCCGGGAAGGACCACCGTGCAGTAGACGGTACGACCCCCGTCGGCGAACACACCTTCACTGCAATCGGCGAAGTCGCCCAGGGGGCCGATGGAATCACGTCGGCCTCCACTCGCATCGAGCATCCAGAGACCACGACGGGCCGAACTCAACTTCGAGAACATCGGGGCATCGCCAATCCGTTCGACCACGGGTTCGCCTACGGCACCGTCCTCCATCCAACCGGTCACCAGCAGGGTGCGGCCGTCCGGCGACCAGACCGGCGGCACCGAGGCATCGACGCCCGAAGGCAGCGCGGCGAGTCCGAAGGCTTCACCACCGCCGACGGGAATGACGTGGGCCTGGTGGAGACCACGGTCGTCGAGACGATAGAACGCGATGGTCCGGGAATTGGGAGCAAAGACCGGATGGCGGTCGTCACGGTCTCCCGTCGTCAAGCGGACGGGTTCGGCATCACGGTTGACGAGGCTCGCGAGCCAGAGTCGGCTTCGTCCGTCGCTGCACGCGTCCCCGACCGAGCAGACGACCAGCCCTCCGTCGGGCGAGACCCCGACGGAATCGATCCGTTGCAGTCGTGAGACATCGTCGATTCCGATGCGCTGACCAGCGGCGGCGGTGAACGTGGCGGCCAGCACCAGCAGTACCGCCACCGGCGTGGTTGCCAGGGCCGACCTAGAGCAGCTCATCCAGAGCACCGGCGAACTTGTCCTTGCCGGAGAGACCGACGAAGGTGTTCTTGATCTCACCGTTGTGGAACAGCAGCACGGTGGGAATCGACATGATCCCGAACTGGGTCGCGACCTGACGGTGGTCGTCGATGTTCATCTTGGTGACCTTGGCCCGACCGGCGTACTCGTCGGCGAGCTCGTCCATCGTCGGAGACAGCATCTTGCAGGGCTGGCACCATTCGGCCCAGAAGTCGACCAGAACGGGCTCCTGGGAATTCAGCACTTCACTCTCAAAGGTATCGTCCGTCAGATTCACGACTGCTTCGCTGGCCACGGTCAGGTTCTCCACGAGTTGGGGGTCAATGCGTCAGTGCAGGTCGATCATGGTACCAGCATCGCGCACCGACTCAAACAACTGCCCCAGCGCGGCCCGGGCGGAATCGACCATCGCCGCGGAGCGGTCCACGACCTGCAGGGCCGCCACGTGGGCGGACACGTCGTGGACCCGGAACAGCCGTACGCCCCTGGCCGCCTCCCAGATCGCGACGGCGACGGAGCCGGCCACCCGGTCCGCCGGCTCCGACTGCTCAGTCACCGCTCCGATGAAGCTCTTGCGACTGGCGGCACACAGGATCGGATAGCCGGTCTCGACGAACGAGCGGACTCCTCCGACGAGCCGGGCGTTCTGTTCGACGCTCTTCCCGAACCCCAGTCCGGGATCGAGCACGATCGCCTCCGGACGCACCCCCCGTTCGACGGCGCACCGGGCACGATCAAGTAGGAACGATCTGACGTCCGCGCAGACGTCTCCGTACTCGGGAGCCGTGTCGTAGGCGTCCGACCACGAGTCCTCCTCGGGGCGGCACCGGCGATGCATGAGGACCAGCCCAACCCCGCGGGCC
>CEUK01183637.1_pt1 | contig 21070 bp, 10 predicted proteins | sample 356451 | NCBI WGS metagenome assembly CEUK01 (sample SAMEA2622843, study PRJEB7988) | marine metagenome | isolation source: saline water (ENVO:00002010), including
TCAGAGGATTTGGGCTTTACAACAGGCCCCCAATTTCTGGATTCGGCCTACGATTTAAGAAATGAATTAAGCCTTAAAGAAATACCTCATACTGCAGACACCGTAACCATCGAATTGTTTGCCAGTGGTGATGATTGGCAAGGTGGTGATAACGCGTCATGGGCAATAGATAATTTTGAAGTAAAGACATTTAAAAGTTCCAATGTTGAGCTGATAAGTTCTGGATCGACTTGGCTGTTTTTAGATGATGGCTCAGACCCCGGGAACGATTGGATTGATTTAGAATTTGATGACGAATTCTGGAGCGTAGGTGATGGAAAATTTGGTTATGGTGATGATAATGAAACCACCACTATTAGTTTTGGAGATGATGCTGATGATAAACACCCAACAACCTTTTTTAGGCATTGGTTTGATGTTGATGAAATTGATAGAGTAGAATCTCTGGAATTAGGAATTTTGAGGGATGATGGTGCTGCAGTTTACATTAACGGTGTAGAAGTGGTTCGTTCAAATTTAGCTCCAGATGCAGGATTTGAGGATTTTTCTACGGATGTTGTTGGTGGAGATGATGAGTTGACCTACTTTAATTTTGATGTTGACTCATCTGTTCTGCGAGATGGTGATAATCTGATTGCTGTTGAAGTGCATCAAACGGGTGCCACTAGTTCAGACCTTGGATTTGATTTAAATTTATCTGCTAAACTTTCTGCACCTACTTCAATTTTGAGTAATGATGTTGATGTTGATGGGGATGAATTAAGTGTTGTTTTAATTAGCCCTCCAAATAACGGGTTTCTGGAATTCAATCAGGATGGTAGTTTTATTTACAGACCAAAATTGAACTATGAAGGAGAGGATAGTTTTGAATATGCTATTTCGGATGGAGAATTTTCTGATACTGCAAAAGTTACTATAGAAATACAGCCAGGTCAGAACGACCTACCGGTATCAGCTGGAGAGGTTTTTGAAGTTGCCGAAGATTCTTCTCTTCAGGTAGAAGCTAGTGAAGGCGTTCTTGAAAATGATTACGATCCCGATGGGGTTGACATGATTGCATTATTAAAAACTGATCCGAAACACGGTTCTTTGAGTTTTTCAAACGATGGTTCCTTTGTTTATGTTCCTGATCCAAATTATTATGGTGAGGACAAATTCACTTATGAGGTTTCGGATTTGGTTGGCAACGCCCCTCCAGTAACAGCAACCATAAATGTTATACCATCAAATGATGTGCCTATTGCGAATGATGATGTTTATTTGTGTCCCCCTAACACAGATTTGATTATCCCAATTAACTCTCTAATATCTAATGACCTTGATCCTGATGGCGATGAACTGGTTGTTAACTTGCTAACGAGTCCTGAAGAGGGGCTATTAACAGATCTGGGGGATGGGGAATTTAAATATACACCAACACCAGATTTTTCCGGAGTTTTGGATTTTGAGTATTTAGTTTCAGATGGTGAACTCAACTCAGAGCCTGCAAAAGTTTCAATTCGTATTAATGATGCGCCTCAAGGTCTGATCAAAAGATATGTTGTTTATGAGGATTCAGTTTTGATCAAAGAAGCCAAATTTGGCCTTTTGGCTAAAAGCTCAGATCTTGAAGAAGATAATTTGACTGCGGTTCTGATTAAAGAGCCTGAAAGTGGTTCTTTATCTTTATCCCGTGATGGTGGATTTACCTATACTCCGAATCCTGACTTCAGTGGTTTGGATACTTTTGAATTTGCTGTTAATGATGGCTATCAAAATTCTCAATCGATCCAAGCACTCATTTACGTCATTGATGTTGATGATGCTCCTGTTTCTGAGGATGATGAATTCTTCGTCTTAGTTGGTCAATCAATTAGCATATTACCAGAAAATGGGCTTCTTAAGAATGATACAGATATTGAGGGTCATTCAGCAGAAGTTTCCTTAGTTGAATATCTTGGTGATGGTGAACTTACTCTCAGGCCTGATGGTTCATTTGACTACAAACCTGCAGAAAGTTTCTATGGAAAAGACTCTTTTACTTACAGGTCCATTGCGAATGGTCAACTCTCCAACATTGCTCTTGTTGAATTGGAAGTCGGGGGTCCAGAAAACACCATTGTAATTAGTGAAATTATGTATAATTCACCCTCGAATGATCCTGGAGAAGAGTTCATTGAGTTACATAATATCGGTTTAAGCCCTATTCCAATGAAGGGTTGGAGATTCACCTCAGGAATCAATTTTGATTTTCCAGATATTAATATTCTTCCTGGAGAATATGTCGTTATAGCTGCAGACTTGGAAAAATTTGTTTTAAATTATGGGGAGGTCGAAAATTTAATAGGTCCGTGGACAGGTCAGCTAAGCAATCGAGGTGAAAGAATCAGAATCAAAGACTCTTATGGGGAAACCGTTGATGATATTACATATTCAGATCAAGGAGACTGGGCAAATAGAGTTGCTGAAACTGATCAAGATATTTTAAGTAATGAAACAGGCTGGAAGTGGAGCTCTTTAGCTGATGGAGGTGGCGCATCTATTCAACTCATTAATAACGCTCTTTCAAATAAATATGGTCAGAATTGGAGTTTTGATAAATCGCCGACCCCGGGAAATATCAATGAAGATTTTTCAGATGACATTGCTCCTCTTATTCTAGACGTGAAGCACAGTCCTCCAGTCCCAAATTCAGAACAATCAGTTTTAATAACTGCAAAAATAAAAGGCATAGAGAATAGCTCTTATAACGCTCATTTACATTGGAGAGTATCCTCTCTTGATTCGGTACCATTCAACGAGATAAAAATGTTTGATGATGGATCTAATGGGGACATTGAATCCAACGATGATATTTTTAGTGCGGTTATTCCACCTCAGGAAGACGGATCAGTGATAGAGTTTTATATTAACTCTACTAACGGCGATTTAACCAGAAAGTGGCCAAATTTCGGTAACCTTGATAATGGGCCTTGTGCACTATTTCAATTTGATGACAACATATATTCTGGCAACCAACCCGTTTATCGACTTGTAATGTCGATAAGAGAAGATAGAGATTTTCGTTTTCGAAATTTTAACAGTGGTAGTGATGCGCAGAAGAACGCAACATTGATTGTCAGGCAGGGTGACGATTTTGATATACGATATCAGTGTGGCGTAAGAGTTCGAGGTGCTGGTAGCCGTACCAGAAATCCCAGAAATAATCGTCTTAATATACCTAGGGATAATCCCTGGAATGGAGTTACCAAAATAAATTTAAATAGCCAATTTATTTACCTACAACTTTTGGGTTCGCGTTTAGCCAGTTTATCTGGAATTGAAGCTGCAGATGCACGGCCAATTCAGTTGAGATACAATGGTGTTAATAGAGCGAATGATAATAACATTAATCGTAGATACGGATCTTTTCTTCATATAGAGGCCATTGATGGGGATTGGGCTGATAATCATTTTCCAAATGACGCTGGTGGGAATATTTATTCTAAAGGTCGGCCAGATGTTAAGTGGGACATTAGATCAAATGAAACTTTGGGTCCCGATCCTGAACGTTACCGAGCTGATGGATGGTCAAAAAACTCCAATGAGGCTAATGATGATTGGTCAGATCTACATAGGTTCATGAGAGTAATAAACAATAATTCGGATGATGATTATTTAAAAACTGTAGAACAGGTTGTTGACGTTGACCAATGGGCACGATGGTTCGCTTTTATGACTATCGTTCTTAGCAGGGAAACAAATTTATCAAATGGTACTGATGATGATTACAAATTTTATAGTGGATTAGAAGATTCAAGATTTAAGATTATTCCCCATGACTTTGATACCATATTCGGTCTTGGAGATACTGATGCTGATCCAGATGATTCAATTTTTCCCGCGATCACTAATTTTGCAGGTCAGAGAATGCCTCAATTGGAAAATTTTTTCAATGATCCCACCATTTTAAGTCTCTATTATGAAAATCTCAGAGAACTTCTTGGGACTGTTTTTTCGAAAGAGAGATTTGATGCGATTGTTATAAATTCACTAGATTGGCTTCCTGAGGAATCAGATGTTATCGAGGATGTGATTTCTTTCATGGATGAAAGGAGAGAGTTTATTAATAGCCAGATATCCAATGAATTTACTGTTCAAAGTAATCTTTCCAGAAGCAATGGTTTTGCCAGAACGAATGAGCCAGGTATTACAGGTCTAGAGGGAACTTTTGATCCGGTTGTGACTTCGGAGGTCAGAATTAATGGATTGTTAGTTCCAATAAATCAAAGAGATGGTACTTGGGATGGTGATCAGCCTGAATCAGAAGTTATTTTTTCTTTGGGTTCAGAATGGAAGTATCTTGATAATGGAACCGATCAAGGTATTGAATGGAGGAATCAAGAATTCGATGATACTCAATGGGTGGAAGGTCCATCAGAATTTGGTTACGGTGACCGTGGAGAAGTAACTACAGTTTCCTATGGAGACGATCCTGATAATAAATTTATCACTACTTATTTTAGGAAAAGTTTCACCATTGATGACGCTAGCCAATATGCCAACCTTAGGCTTGGATTAGTTTATGACGATGGTGTTGCAGTTTATTTAAATGGAACTGAAGTGGTGAGAGAAAACCTTGAGAATGATGCTGGTTATTTGAGTTTAGCTACAGACACAATAAGAAATGCCAACGTACAAAACTTTGATATTAATTCAGGGAATCTCATAAATGGTGTTAATACTCTTGCTGTTGAGATACATCAAAGAAGTCCGAGCAGTAGAGATATTAGCTTCGATGCAGCTCTTCAGGGGCTAGGCGCTGTTCCCTTAATGAGTCCTGGAATTAATCAGGTTAATATCGAAGCAATTGGTTTTAAAGGAGAGATAATAAGCTCTGAGATTATTCCTATTTGGTACGATAATGATACAATTAAAACGGCCCCATCAATTGATGATAATTCAAGATGGACCTTGGATGGTGGACCTTATTTAATCGATGGAGATTATGAAATTCCTGTAGGCAAACAACTGGTTATTGATCCTGGAGTGACAGTTTATTTTACGGAGGGATCTAGATTGACTGTGAAAGGTCATCTGATTGCTGAAGCCACCAAGCTAAATCCAATCACCTTTACAAGTTCTCCAGATTCATCGGGCGGATGGGATGGAATTTATTTTGAAGATACACTTCAAAATAATAAACTAATTCATGTGATTCAAGATAACTCTGATGGGGGTGATCAATCCATTGATGTTTCAAAATCAAAACTTCATCTTGAAAAAGTAAGTTGGACCCGAACTTCCAAGACCATTCTAGAACTTAGCAATCCTCAAGTTGATGTTTTTGAATGTGATTTTCCTTCCACTTCAGGTGAAGAAGTTATCCATGGTGAAAACCTTGATGGTGAAGACTATTTTAATCTTGTTGGGAATGTCTTTAGAACTTCCTCAGGCTATAATGATATTGTTGATTTTTCTGGAGGTAGAAGGCCGGGGCCAATTATTTATGTGATCGATAATACATTTTTGGGTAGCACCGACGATTGTTTAGACCTTGATGATATTGATGCTCACATTGAAGGGAATAAATTTTTTAATGTTCATACAGATGATCCCGATCGCGAAAGTGTTTCTAGTGCCATTGCCACCGATAATAATGCGCATCTAACTATAGTTAGGAATCTTTTCTATGACGTTGACCATGCATTGCTTTTAAAAAACAACAGCGATGCAATTTTTGAAAACAATACAATTGTCGATGTATCAATTGCATCAATTTGTTTTGATGAACCATCTCGGAGTGGAGTTGTTCCAGGTCGAATGATATCTATGGATAGCAACATTTTTGATCTTGATGCTCCTCTTTTTGCGCATCAGTTCTCCTCTGAAGAAGATGAAGTAGACCCTTTAATATCTGCTAACAACAATATTCTTCCTGAAGAACATTTAGAGCTTGGTGATAATAATTTTAAGGATTCTCCATTATTCGAAGATGAATCGTTATTAGGTTTTTCACTTAGTCCCGGATCTCCTGCGGTTGCTAATGGTTTGTATGGTCAGGATATGGGTTGGAATGTTGATCCAGGTGCAATCATAACTGGAGAGCCTTCTGTAATAACGCGAAGTAATGAGGCTAGTTTAACTGTTCACGTCTCGGGTATTTCAGGGATTGAAGAGGATAATAAATTTATTTCAGAATATCAGTGGAGATTAAATGGTCAGGAATGGTCCGATGTTATTCCGATTGAAACCAAAATAGTGCTTAAGGATCTTTCTGAGGGCACTCATTTTGTTGAGGTGATCGCTAAAGATTCCGCTGGGAGATGGCAAAAAGAACCTACAAGATCTCGAAGTTGGACCGTAGATTCTAGTGCTTCAAGATTAGTTATTAATGAGATTCTTGCTGATAACAATATTGCTCATGAGCATGAGGGAACATATCCGGATTATATAGAATTATGGAATGATAGTGATAGTCCCAGGGATATATCTGGCATGGTTATTTCCCAAGAAAATGATATTAGCACTGGCTGGCAATTTCCTGACCAAACAATTATTAAAGCTGATGGCTATGTAATTGTTTATGCGAATGATGCTGATGGAACTTCAGGTTTTCATTCAGGTTTTGGATTGGATAGAAATGGTGAGTCAGTTTATCTTTTTGAATCAATAAAGAGAGGTGGAGAGCTTCTTGATAATATTGATTTTGGTAACCAGTTAACTGACCGTTCAGTTGGCAGGGCAGGAAGAGAGGAAGGTTTTTCACTAATGCTACCGACTCCTGGCAACAAAAATGGTTTAAAATTACCCATCGCTCCAGAAAAAAATATCATAATAAATGAATGGTTATCGAGTCGTGGAATTATTTTTGACAATGACTTTCTAGAATTATACAACCCAAATCAGTATCCAGTTCACTTGGGAGGTATGTTGCTAAGTGATGATCCTAATAATTTACCCTCCAAATATACTATCACTAATCTCACTTATATTGATGCAAAGGGTTTTATAAAGTTCATTGCGGATGATGATTTCAATCAAGGTCCACCGCATCTAAATTTTTCATTATCCAAATTGCAGGATGAAATTGCATTGTTCGATCAAAATTTCAGCGAAGTGGATCGCATTGATTATGCAAATTCCATTGATAATGTTTCTCAAGGTAGAATTACTGATGGTAATTTTATATTGGGATCATTTTCATTACCTACTCCAGGATATTCTAATGAAGTTAATCTAGACGAAGAGTTGAATATTATTAACAGTCTTAGGATAACAGAGATAATGTATAATCCTTCAAATGGAGCAGAAGGTGAATTTATTAAGTTAGAGAATCTTGGAGAAGAAATCATTCAGTTATCAAATGTCCGTTTCGTTGAAGGTATTAATTTTGATTTTCCCGATTCTGTCCTTAATCCTGGCCAGTCTGCTTACGTCGTTCGTGATATTGATTCCTTTAAATCGCTTAATGGTTCAGATCTAAATGTTTTAGGGGAATACAGAGGTAAACTTGATAATGGTGGAGAAAGAGTTCGTCTAGAATTAGCATCGATTTCTGCAGGAATTCTGGACTTTGAATATGATGATGATTGGTATCCAGAAACAGATGGTAATGGATCCTTATTAAAGATAGTTGATTCATCCACTTCCGTAATGAGTTGGTCAAACAAGGACAGCTGGATTGCGTTTATTCCAAAAGAGGAGAATCCTTATTTACAATGGGTCATTGAATATTTTGGTGAGGAAATTATTGGAAAAACAGGAGTTGATGATGATCCTGATAAAGACGGTGTTTCAAATTTACTCGAATATGTGTTTGGACTTAATCCGCAACTAAAACAGCCCGAAGCATTTCTTCCACGGGTTGTGAGGAATGAAGCTGGGCTATCTTTAACCTATAATTCAATACAATCGCTAAGAAATTATGAGTTAAAAGTTCAAGTTTCAGATGACCTAAATAATTGGCGAGATATTCCAGATGAGGGGAACTATGAAGTTATATTTGAAGATGAAATTATAAAAACAGTGACGGTCAAATTAGATTTCGAAGAAGATCTAAATAATGCTTCAACGAGTTTTATGAGATTGGTTGTTGAAAGTAGATAGTTAAAAATTGTTTTATCACTTCATAATATAATATTATGAAATCGTTAATTTTCATTCACTCTCTTTTTTTGACCTTTTCTGTCGGTTCTATTTTTTCCGTCGAGAATCAGGAGAATGAGGCCGATGCAAATAGATCCGCCGTTATATATAATTCAAGCTTCGAAGAGGGAGATGGTGAAGAGGCGCTAGGCTGGGCGTTTACGCATAGCCAGCCGGCAGTTAGGACTGACTCCGACTTTCATACAGGTTCATACAGTGCTTATGTGAATTTAATCAATGAGGGGGAAAAGCCGAGTGAGGCTCATATTGTTAAGAATATTGATGGAAAGCTTCTGGGTGGTCTTAATTATGAGCTTTCATTTTTTGTTAAACAGAAGAAGAAAGGTACTGGTGGTTATATTCAACAATATTTTATTGAATGGTTTAATGAGGATAAGCAAATAGTTGAAGGTACAGGGTTTAAACAATTTAATTCTACGGTCGGTTTGTGGGAGGAAATTATAGTTACAGACATCAAGATTCCTGAAAGTGTTCGATCAGTAAAACTTCTGTTCCGATTTGTTACTGGTGCTACTTCTGGAGGAGGGGGTGAGGTGTTCATTGATGATATAAATTTTAGGGCTGATGACAGTCCAGAGGCTCTATCAACTGCAATAAATCGCAAGGTCGATCAGGCGCAATTTCAAATTGCCTTGGAGTTAATTGATGATTTTCTTACCAAGTATCCTTCTGATCCTCAAAACCTGAAAATAAAAGGTTTAAAAGCGAGGTTGATTAAATTTCAAGATCTCGAAGAATCAAATGATTAAATGAATTTGATTAAGAGATTCCTAATCAGCCAAATCTCTCAGTGAGAATCTTTTTCCTGTAACCAAATATCTCGGCCAGTTTTTTCTTAACGTAAATGGAATGCGCGATATTGCCGATTAAACCAAATGGTAGTGAATAATTTACTTTGTCTTTAATTAAGGTTCCGTTTTCAGTTGGTTCAAATTCATGGAGGTGGTGCCAGAATTTGTAGGGGCCGCTACGCTGTTCATCAATGAATTGTTTTTCCGGGATTACCCCCTTAATTTCTGTTACCCATGTATTCCAAATCATTGGAGCAACTCTTATTTTGTAGGTAATTATTTGGCCATCGTGCATCGGGTCTGGTTTCCCAGATGTGATACGGAATTCCAAATCAGGAGGGGTAATTTCGTTTAAGTTCTCGGGTTTTGAGAAAAATTCCCAGGACTCTGAAAGAGAAATTGGAATCTCTTGAGATTGTATGAGTGTGTGGATTTTCAAGTCTGAAATAAGATCAAATTCGTTAGATAGGTCATATGACCTACCATAATAACGAATCTGCTCCAAAAAAAGTTTTAGTTACTGGTGCCTCCAGTGGAATTGGGAATGAAGTGGCTCACCGTCTTGTCGCCCTAAATCATTCAGTGTTTGTCACTGGTAGAAATGATGAGAAGCTCAATCAGATTGGTGGAGTTTCGGGTTCACTATCCGGCGATCTCACTTTACCAGCTTTTGTTTCTGAATTGGTGCACAATGCTGTTTCATCTTTAGGGGGCATTGATGTTTTTATTCACTGCGCCGGGATAGGGCTTATAAGAAAAATAAAGGACATGACTGATCTCGAATTTGTGAAAGTGACTAACACAAACATGCGTGCAACTTTTTTAATTGCCAAAGAAATTGGAGAGACAATGTCGACCACAGGAGGAGGTCGTTTCATTTACGTACCTGGTATTTTAGGAAAAGCTCCTATGAGCGGTGCTTCTGCCTATTGTGCCAGTAAATTTGGTGCTATCGGTTTTCTTAAGTCTATGGAGCTTGAGTACAGAACCAAGGGTATACAGTTTTCCTATTTCTATTTTGGAGGTGTTGACTCTCCATTTTGGGATGACTTAGACATGAATGTTATGCGTGATAAAATGATACCCGTGAGTTACGCTGCCTCATCAATTATTGAAGCGGTACAGTGTCCTGATCATTTGGTAACAGGTGACGTTGTCATTCAGCCTCAAAGTCATCAACTTTAGGTATTGTTTATTAACCTTTCCAATAATCCACGATAACGTTCTTTGGTGTCGATATTTTTAACCGCCATTGCAGCAGCTTTCTTTTGACCGACTAAAATGACTACTTTACTCCCTCGTGTTATTGCAGTGTACAAAAGATTTCTTTGCAGTAATAAATAATGTTGAGTGCTAACTGGTATCACAACGCAAGGAAACTCGCTTCCCTGAGATTTATGAACGGTAATTGCAAACGCTGGAGAAAGTTCATCCAGTTCACCCGGTTCGAAAGAAACTTTCCTACCTCCACTGAATTGGATTTCAATTTCTCCAGGATCAGTTGAAATCCGGGTAATTTTGCCAATATCACCATTTAATATTTCCTTGTCGTAATTGTTTCTTGTTTGGATTACCTTATCGCCAACTCTGTATCGAGCACCGAAACGCTCGATTTCAAATGTTGATTCATTTGCTGGGTTCAATGAGTCCTGAAGTTTTCTGTTTAAAGATTGAGTTCCTAAGCTTCCTCTGTGCATTGGTGTAATGACTTGAATGTCATTAATCGGATCTAAACCTAATTTTTCAGGAATCCTGCTACTAACGAGATTAGCAATTATTTCTGAAGTCTCTTCTGGTTCATCGCAACTTAGGAAAAAGAAATCAGATTTAGGATCATTTTTTGCGGATTTAGAAAGCTCTTCTGGAATCATTCCCTGGTTAATTTCATGTGCCGCGCTGATAATTCTGCTTTCGGATGATTGTCTAAATATCTCGTTAAGTCTAGCAACTGGTATTTTATTACACATGATCATATCCGAGAGAACACTTCCCGGTCCTACAGAGGGTAATTGATCAACGTCTCCCACAAGTATTAAATGGGCGTCTTCAGGTAGGGCTCGAAGAAATGAAGACATAAGTTGTATGTCAATCATTGATGCTTCATCAACGATGAATAAATCGCCTTTCAGAGGATTATTCTCATCATGAGAAAATTTTCCGGATCGGCCCTGAAATTCTAGTAGCCTGTGAATTGTTGAGGCCTCTAGATTTGTACTTTCGGCCATTCTTTTGGCAGCTCTGCCCGTAGGAGCACATAAAATAGGATGTACCTTTTTAGCCTTTAATATCATTAGGGCGCTACGAAGAATGGTCGTTTTTCCCACTCCAGGTCCACCTGTTATAATAGTTACTCTCTCCTTAAGTGATAGTTCAACCGCTTTCCTTTGACCCTCAGCTAACGGATAGCCGATTTTTTCTTGGCACCATGTTAAAGCTTTCTCAATTTCTATTTCTGGATAGTTCGCGCCTTTTGAAGCTAATAATAATATCTTTTTAGAAACTAATTTTTCAGCTGCTACCAAGTGATTAGGAAAAATCATGGAGACAGAATTAATATCCTCTTTAACGATATCATTATTTGTAATTAGTCTTTCTAGGCATTTTTCAACACTAATTTGGTCTACTCCCAAAAGATCAGTGGCTGATTCAATGAGTTCATTTTCAGGTAATGCGCAGTGACCATTTCCGGTCGCAGTTTGAATTGCGAATTGAATGCCCGCTTCGATTCTTGAACGGTCATCAAATTTAATGCCTAGCTTTGATGCAATATTATCTGCTGTTTTAAAACCTACTCCATGAAGATCATGAGAAAGTCGGTAGGGGTTTTCACGCAATCTTTTAATGCTATCATCACCATAAGTTTTGTAAATTCGGACAGCCCTTGCTGTGCTAATACCGTGCTGGTGAAGAAATACCATAATTCGCCTGACTGATTTCTGTTTTTCCCAAGACGCTTTTATTTCTTTTCTTCTCTTTGGTCCAATTCCATCTACTTCCTCTAAGCTTTTTGATCGGTCATCAATAATGTTGAAAACTTCTGGGCCAAATTTTTCTACAAGCTTTTTGGCATAAGTAGGCCCAATTCCGTCAATTAAGCCACTACCAAGATAACGTTCAATACCTGCAAGATTACCCGGTTCCGAGGTGCTAATTTCATCTGCCTTAAACTGAGTGCCATATTGATCATCCTCAATCCATTCCCCCCTAGCTGCTATATCCTCTCCTGCATTAGGGGCAGCACAATTACCAACAACAGTTAATGCTTTAGTCGCGCCATTTGCACGCACTCGTAAGACACAATAGCCGTTTTCTTCATTATGAAAGGTTACCCTTTCTATAGTTCCACTTAGAGTTTTTTCCTGCACTTCAGGATTATTTTGCCTGAGCTCATCAATAAGTGGTAGTTTTTTTACATATTTAATTATATCTCTTGGTAATTATTATAAAAAAAGTGCTAAGATTCGAATCTTAATATACGTATTTCTATCATCATGAAGATAATGACTTTTGACCCAAAGACGATATACCTGATAATTTTCACGATAATCTTGGCTTTTTCCAATGCTCAGGAAGATGATCCACTTGGTGTTTCATCTAGTAAAGCCCTTCAGAGAGTTCAATTGCAGTTTGGTGAATATTTTGCGGATAAGGTTGTAGAGATGCGTGGAATTCGAGGTCAGAGTCAACCTAGAGAATGGACGATTGTGGTCAATGATGAGCGAAGTCAGTTCAGATTGAGAACAGTTCGGGTAGATGCAGAAAAGTCAATTAATGAAGGTGAGAGCTCAAAGTTTTATCCTGAAAATTTACCGATCGGTTTCGCGTCCTCCAAAAAAATTAAGATTGATTCAACCAAGGCGTTTGAAATTCTTATCAAAGAAGCTCGTGCTGCAAGAATTGGTTTTGATTATGTGAATTACAAATTAAGAAGCCTTGAATTTGGCGACGAGCCTGTTTGGGTTTTATCAGCCATGAGCGCTAAAGGAGTACTTCTTGGGCAGGTAATTATGTCGGCGTATGATGCTAATATTTTCAGAACTATTTGGTATTATCGCGGATCGAGAGGATATGTTAAAATCGTTGACTCAGCTCTTGATGGCTTGAGAAAAAATGAAACAAGCGATGAAGATTTTCCGTCTCCTAAAATTAATGGCGAAACGAAAATCGATAATCCTATAGAAAATCCTCCGCCTGTAAATCAGCCCAGCCCTTCAATTCCTAGTATTGAACCTGGCACCGAAGAGGCTGAGGTAAAGCCGATTGGATCAAATTAAATACACTTAGTGGAAGTGATAAAAAATCTTATCAGTGGTATTAATTCAGTCGTCAATCGACTGGCTTTAGGTATTGTTCTAATACTTATTTTTGCGATATTTATTTACCCATTTTTTTCTGGTGGCAAAGAAGTCAAACGTGTTGAAAATCAAATGGAAATGATTGGTAAAGCATTGGAATCTTATTATGCAGAGAATGGTTCATGGCCATCAGCAGGACCTAGTTCTATTGCAGCTATCCTTAAGGGTTCAGTGAGTCAAAAGGATCCATGGGATAAAGATTATAGATATTTTTTTTCCAATGATGGATATGCTATTCAGTCGAGTGGTCCTGATCAGGTTTTTGCAGAAGGGCAAAAATATGGAAGAGATGATCATTGGTATTCAAAGTCTCTAAGGGAAAAGCGGTAGAAATTATTTTGAAAAAGGCACGTATTTAATTGTTATTAATTAAATAATTAAACCAAAATCTATCATTAGTTTTTTATTAAATTAACTAATTTGAAGTTCAATGTGATTTTCATTAAGTTGCTAAATTATAAAAATGAATATTTGTAAGTTTTTTATTTCCCTATTTTTTGTCATAGAATTGATCGTTTTTTGTATGGCTGAAGATTGGCCTCGATTTAGGGGTGTTAACGGTCAAGGTATCAGTTCTCAGGCAGTGCCAACTCAATGGAGTGAAGATAAAAATATAAAGTGGCGTTGTAAACTTCCTGGCCCGGGTAGTTCGAGCCCAGTTATATATCGCAATAAAATATTTATAACGAGTTTTTCAGGAGTAACCACAGGAGATCAAGATCCTTCAAAATTAGTAAGGCATATCGTTTGTGTTGATAAAGAAAAAGGAACTATAATCTGGAAAGACACAGTTAAAGCAACTCAGCCTGAGGATCCTTACAGCGGCTTTTTGGTTGAGCATGGTTATGCATCCAACACCCCTCTAATTGATTCAGGGAGGCTTTTTGTTTATTTGGGTAAGAGCGGAATTCATTGTTATAGCCTTGATGGAAAAAAACTCTGGCAAAAAAGTTTGGGCACTGGTTCAACCCGTCGAAAATGGGGTTCAGCTGCGAGTCCTATAATATACAAAAATACTCTTATTGTCAGTGCTGCTGAAGAATCTCTTACGCTATATGGACTCAATCCAGAGAATGGTGATCAGAAATGGAAGTCGCAGGCTGATAGTCTGGAAATGGCTTATGCGACACCAGTTCTGATGAAATTATCTCCAGAAAGAGATGATTTAATCTTACCTGTACCTGGGGAGCTTTGGGGGATGAATCCCGAAACGGGTAAACTTAGGTGGTTTACCAAAACTAATATTACCGGCAATGTTTCTCCAAGTCCTGTGCTCGGAAATGGAACAGTTTATATTTTTGGTGGTTATCCGAGTCTTCGGCGTTCGGCTATTAAGGTTGATGGTAAAAAAGGGGAGCTTAAGGAAGAGGCAACAATTTGGGAGGACAATCAATCATCTTATGTTCCGACTCCAGTATATGTGAATAATCGACTCTATTGGGCGAGTGATACAGGTTACGCATGTTGTGTGGATGCCAAATCAGGAGATATGTTATTCCGTGAGCGTTTAGATGCTAGAGGCAAGGGCTCTAAAGGGAAGCCTTTTTACGCTGGATCAATTTTAGCTGGTGATAAGATATATGCGGTCAGCAGATGGGGCGGAACTTTTGTATTCAATGCAGATAAAGAATTTAAGCTGATATCACACAATAAAATTTCTAGTGATGACAGTCAATTTCATGGAACTCCCGCACTAAGCAATGGTGAAATATTTCTACGATCCGATAAATATTTGTATTGTATTTCCGAATGAAAATTTTAACGGATAGTTTTGTTGTCACTACTCATGGCAAAGGTACCTATGAGATCACAACTGAGGTTGAATCGATTGTCTCCAAAAGTGACATTAAGGAGGGCGTAGTTACTGTTTTTGTAAGACACACGAGTTGCTCTCTAATAGTTATGGAAAATGCAGATTCATCAGCTCGAACTGATTTACACGCATTTTTTGATGAATTGGTTCCTGAGGATACTCCTTATTTTGTTCACACTTATGAGGGGGAAGATGATATGCCCTCTCATATCAGAATGTGTCTCACCGATGTAGATAAGAATGTACCAATAATTGGAGGACAAATGGTTCTAGGAACATGGCAAGGTCTTTTTCTTTTTGAGCACCGGCGTGCACCGCACACAAGAAATATTGCGGTTTCTGTCTTTGGTGAATAATTCTGAGAAAATTGATTTTTCATAATCACCTAATTCTGGATATTTCTGGTTATCTTGCTTTAGTAGAATCATGGATTTAACTCATAATGCATTTGGTACATGGAGCGGCGGTCGTTTCATGCATTTCGGTGAATCACTCACTGAAGAACGTTTCATTTCGCTAATTAGGTTGGCTTATGATTCAGGAATTAGAACGTTCGTTACTTCAGATGTTTACGGGGTAGGCAGAGCAGATCAGATTCTTGGGCAAGCCCTAAACGACTTTGACCGTGAATCGTACTGTCTTGTAGGAATGCTCGGTCATGATATCTATGAAGGAAAAAGAGAGGGTTCCAAAGGGTATCCAAGGTTCAGTGACCCCTCTTTGCGTTCTGCCTCAGAGTATTCGTCCTATTTAAAAATGGCTGCGGAAAAATCTTTAGAAAATTGTTCAGCCAGTAAATTTGATCTTGTGATGCTTCATAACCCTGATGAAAAAGGATATAACGATCCAGCGGTATGGGATGCGATGTCAGAGCTCAAGGTGGCAGGGTTTACTGATAGGTTAGGAATCGCTCCAGGCCCTGCTAATGGTTTTACTCTTGATCTAATTTATAGCTTTGAACAATTTGGTGAATTGATGGACTGGGCTATGATTATTCTAAACCCTTTGGAGCCTTGGCCTGGTCGATTATGCTTAGAGGCTGCAGAAAATGCGGGCATCGATATATTAACAAGAGTTGTTGATTATGGAGGAATTTTTCATGGTACGATGAAACCGGATCACAAATTCCGGGATGGTGACCATCGAACCTATAGACCAAGCGGATGGGTTGAGGAGGGTTTGAGTAGGGTCGATAAGATGAGATCAATTATAGACAAATATGATTTGAGCGAACTTCACTTTTCATGTCTTTGGAATTTATCTCATGCCCCCGTTCGTAGTGTGGTACCAACTTTTATTCAAGAAGCTGGTGATGACGCTAAACCTATTGAAGATTTGGTTAGAGAATATGGATCTTTGCCGATAGAGAGTCCTTTCAGTCAAGCTGAGGTGGATGAAATCGCTGCGATCGGTGATAACACTGGATGTATGATGTTGAAGGGTGCCAGTAATCGCCACGCAGAAAGTTTAAGACCTGACGAATGGCCTATGAGACCTGAACTTATGGAACTTGCTGACCGTCACGGCCTTGGAAGCGAATGGTAAATGCTATCATTTGTACACTTATTTTTATGAATTGGGCAGAGTCAGAAAATTTATCTGCACCAATAGCAATTAAGCAGGAGCATGTTCATAATGATCACGGTATACCAAGAGAAGATCCTTATTTTTGGTTGAAGAATCGAGAAGATCCTCAGGTGACAAAATATCTTGAAGATGAAAATAAGTATACAAATCTAATCCTTGAAAAAACCAAAAAACTGCAGGCGGATTTATTTAAGGAAATTAAAGGAAGAATTAAACAGGATGATTCCTCCTACCCGATTCCATGGAAGGACTTTGTCTATTATACACGTTTCGAAATAGGATCGGATTATACGAAGTATTACAGACGCGGAAAAGATGAGGAGAGTAATAACGAAGAGCTTTTATTCGATGTTGCTGCAATGTCATCAAAGCATGAGTATTACGATTTTGATCAGGGTGACGTTAGTCCCGATCAGAACCTAGTTATTTTTTCTACTGACGTCAGTGCTAGGGGTTTCAGAACCATTAAAGTTTATGATGTAAATAAACGTAAGGTACTTAAAGATACAATTAAATCTATTGACGGTGGTCATGCATGGGCTGCTGATAGTAAAACTTTTTTTTATACCAGACAAGATCCTGAGACTTTGAGAAGTTTTCAGGTTTGGAGGCACCAATTAGGAGATTCATCAGAAAAAGATGTCTTAGTTTATGAAGAAAAAGACGAAACTTTTCATTGTTATGTTTATACCTCGAAATCCGGTAAATATGTAATCATTGGATCCAGTCAAACATTGACCGATGAATATCGATTTATCGATTCCACAAAACCTCATGACGAGTTTCAACTATTTGATCAGAGAGTCAGAGGCCTTGAGTACGATATCGATCATATTGATGATCTGTTTTATATTCGTACTAACTTAGAAGCAGAGAATTTTAGGCTGATGTCTGCTACTGAAAAAAAGACATCAAGGTCGGAATGGAAGGAAGTTCTGCCTCAGAGAGACGGAATTCATTTGAATGATTTTGAGGTTTTTCAAGAATTTATTGTTCTCGAAGATCAAGAAAATGGCCTTGTTAAATTGAGGATTATAAATCAACAAGAAGGGACAATTGATGAAATTGAGTTCGGAGAGCCAACTTACACGGCTTGGATAGATGTTAATTTGGAGTCAAATGTAGATTGGGTTCGCTTGGGTTTCAGTTCGCTCAAAACTCCTGAAACCTTGTTTGAATATAATTTAAGAACCAAGGAAAGACGTACTCTTAAGAAGCAAACTGTTCTCAATGATTATAATCCTTCGGACTATGTAACAGAACGACATATGGTTGTTGCGAGGGATGGTTTATCAGTACCATTGTCCATTGTATACAAAAAAAATGCTTTTTCTAAGGATGGAAATCATCCTCTGCTTCTATATGCCTATGGGGCTTATGGTTACAGTAGTGAACCCTCATTTAGAGGTAGTAGAATTAGTCTTCTCGATCGAGGTTTTGCTTTTGCTATTGCCCATGTTCGTGGAGGTCAGGAAATGGGTAGAGCTTGGTATGAGTCGGGTAAATTAATGAATAAAAAAAATACATTTAATGATTTCATTGATTGTGCAGAATATTTGATTACTAACAATTATACTTCTAGCGGAAAATTATGTGCTAGCGGTGCCAGTGCCGGGGGATTGTTAATGGGTGCCATTGTTAACGAAAGGCCTGAGCTTTTTGCATCGGTCATAGCTGAAGTTCCTTGGGTGGATTGTGTGACTACAATGCTGGATCAGTCTATTCCGTTAACTACAGCAGAGTTTGACGAATGGGGCGACCCTTCGCAAAAAGCAGTTTTTGAGTATATGCTAAGTTATTCTCCTTATGATAATGTCAAAGCGACTGATTATCCAAATATGTTAGTGATTGCAGGATTCAATGATTCACAGGTACAGTATTGGGAGCCGGCAAAATGGGTTGCTAGATTAAGGTCTAAAAAAACTGATAATAATTTGCTACTGCTGAAGACTAATTTCGATTCAGGACATGGAGGCGCCTCAGGTAGGTTTGATAAGTATCGTGAGTTGGCAATGGAATATGCATTTCTAATTCACACAGTTTCTAATAATTAAAATTACTGGTAAAATTTTATTAAAGAGTGTTTTCTGAGGTATGAAAAAATATCTTACCTCTTTATTTATTGGTCTATCAATTGGTCTGTTTTTAGAGGCCTCTAACGCTGAGGGAAAATTGAAAGTTTTTATCTTTGCGGGTCAGTCTAATATGGTTGGGTCGGATTCTAATGTGAAAGCAATAGACGATTTTTCTCCCTATGTGGGATACGGAAAAGAGCAACAAAACAATATGTTTTATTATTCTATTGGGCGTGAGAAAAAGTTTAAATCTGAGGGATGGGAATCACTCAAACCCGTCAATAATGTGGTCGGTCCTGAGATCAGTTTTGCTAGGAAGGTCGCTGGTACCATCAATGAGCCAGTTGCTATTATTAAATGCGCTGCAGGGGGTACTCATCTTGGCGGGGATTGGAACCCTGATAAACCCTCAGGATTCAAAATGTATCCTCTCGCTTTGACTTTAGTTAAAAACGCTCTTGATGAATTAAAGAAAAAAAATATCGATTATGAAATTGAGGGTTTCATGTGGCATCAAGGTGAGAATGACATGTTCAATGAAGATTATATGAAAAATTATGGAGACAATCTTCAAAATTTTCTCAAAAGATGGCGTCAGGACTTAGGAGTTCCTAATCTTAAATTTTATGTTGGTGAACTTTGCACTAAGACGATATGGGGGATGGATCTAAGGCCTAGAATGTATGCGATTAGTAAAGGTCAGAGACAAGTAACAGAATCTGACGATTTTGCAGAATATGTGCCAACAGCCCATATAGGCGTTGAGATAGGAGGTGGTGTTGGCCTTCATTATCATTACGGTACTCTTGGTCAGCTTCAGCATGGTATTAATTATGCCAACGCATATTTAAGTTCTTTGGGTAAAGTTGAAAGCGATTCAAGAAAACTTAATAAATGGCCTTATCCACAAGGTGGTATTGTAAAATTATTTATAATGGCAGGTCATCGAAATATGGAAGGGGAGAGAGCCTTTAAAGATGATCTTAAAAGGATAAAAGATAAAAAATTACTTTTAGATAATAATTTAGATGTTGCCTACAAGTATAGTTTAGGAGGTGATTACAAAGTCTCTAAAGAATGGGAGCCTTTGGGTTTGGTTGATTATTATAGTAGCTTTGGTCCTGAATTAAGTTTCGGATCTTTTTTGGATAAAAAAGATATTGGAGACTTTGCAATTGCAAAGTTTACTCATAGCGGATCTCAAATTATAGATTGGACTCCTGAAGGAAGTATGGCCGAATCTCGTAACTTATATGATAAATTCATTAGATTCATAAAGGAGTCAATTAGCGAGATTCGTGAAAAAGGAAACGAGGTAAAGTTGGAGGGTATTTTTTATCATATTGGGGAAAATGACATGTCTTTTGGACCTCACCGAACTAACGCACCTAGGTGGATTAGTGCAATAGTTGAACAGAGCCGTAAGGATCTGAGAAATGAAGAATTGGATTGGTACTTAAGTCAACAACCGCCAACAGATGACAAGAGTGTTAATAGGATAAATGTTGTTTCAGAAATAGAGAAAATGGTTAAGGATGATAATCATCTCTTTCACATTAAGGCGTTTGATCTTGTTCCTCAGGCAAAAAAATTAGTTATTTCAACTGAAGGCATTGTTCAGTTGGGAGAGATTTTAGGAGATTTTTATTTAAACAATACTCAATGATTTTTTGATAACCCTTTAGATAGATTATCGAGGTGTTTTTATTGAGATTGAGCAATCAAGTTTAGTTTGATGATAACTTCATCACGAATGAGGTCATCGACTTTTCCTGCGTAGCTGATTCCAAAATCTTGTCTATTAATATCAAATTCTGCCTTCAATAATACGGAGTTTTCATTGTGAGTTACTTGAGTTGGGAAAGTAATATTTTTAGTTACTCCACGAAGCGTAAAATTGCCTGAAAGTTCGTATTTTCCCTCGGGACCTTTTGAGAAATTTGTGGCTACAAATTTACTCTTGGGATAATTTTCGACATCAAAAAAGTCTTCTGCCTTTAAGTGTTTTGTGAGTCGTTCATCGTCGGACCATGTTGAATTCATATCAATGGTAAATTGACCTGATTGAGGTTCATCATCTTTGAGATCAAAGCTACCTGTAAAATTTTTAAATCCTCCTTCTCGGCTACCTGTAACTTTAGAACCAATAAATCCAATTGTAGAATCTTTATTAAATATATAGGTCTTTCCGTCAACAGAGATTGCTACTTCCGCCTCTTCCGCAATTTTTGCGTCGACTGTTGAGTCTGCTGGATTACTGCAAGAGGCAAGAACTGAAATTAAAAGGGCAATTAGGAATTTCGTAAAAGATTTCATTTTTTT
>CEUK01049538.1_pt1 | contig 21059 bp, 18 predicted proteins | sample 356451 | NCBI WGS metagenome assembly CEUK01 (sample SAMEA2622843, study PRJEB7988) | marine metagenome | isolation source: saline water (ENVO:00002010), including
AGATAATTATGATAGTTTTACATATAATTTAGTTCAGTATTTAGGGGAATTATCAACTGAATATAAAGTTGCTCAGGATATCTTAATTAAAAGAAATGATGAAATCACATTAGAAGAAATTGTAAATATTAAGCCTCAAGGAATTTTGCTTTCGCCAGGACCAGGTAATCCTGATCAGTCTGGTATTTGCTTACCTATTCTTAAACATTTATCTAAAGATATACCTACTTTGGGAGTTTGTTTAGGGCATCAGGCTATAGCTCAGGCATACGGAGGTAAAGTTATAGTAGGTAATCAATTAATGCATGGAAAGACATCTAAAATTTTTCATAAAAGAAAAGGATTATTTCGCGAAATTGAAAGCCCATTTATAGCTACGAGGTATCATAGTTTAATAGTTGATTCTGTTACGTTACCATCATGTTTTGAAGTAACTGCATATTTAGAAGATTCAACAATTATGGGTTTGAAGCATAAAAAATACAGTCATATTCAAGGAGTCCAATTCCATCCTGAAAGTGTTTTAACCCAATTCGGACATCAATTAATTAGTAATTTTCTTAAAATGATTTAATAGGATGTACTAATAATAAAAAGTATTATGAAGATTAAAATTAAAAAACTATTTTTATTTATATTATTTGGATTGTTTAATCCTACCTTATTAAATGCTCAGGAATTACTAATTACGAGTTTTGGTTATAGTAATTTTTTAATTGAAGGCGGTGGATTTAATATCCAATTAAATCCGTTTAAAGCAACTGGCTGTAATAAGAATTTAAAAGAAGTAAACGATATAGAGGTAGATTTTATTATTGCTAGTTCACGTTTAGATGATGAAGGTTATAACCCAGCGAATAAATTGATGTTTTTTAATCCTGGAATTTTTAAAGTTAATAATATAATATTAAGTGGTATCCCAGTCCCTCATGATCGATTAAATGGTAGAAGATTTGGATTCGGGACTGTATGGAATTGGAATCAAAGTGATTTTAAGATAGTTCACATGGCAGGCGCAGCAGGAGAAATTAGTATAGAGGATGAAATATTATTGGCTCGTCCAGATATTTTATTTATTTCTGTTGGTGGAGGTTTGAAATCTTATGATGGTTTAGAGGCTTCAAAAATTGTATTAAGGTTACAACCTAAAATTGTTATTCCAGTCCATTATTTAAAAGAAGGAAATTTGATTGAAAATTGTGATTTATCTACTAAAAACGAATTTCTCAAAAATATGTCAGATTATAATATCAAATATGTAGGGAATTCTTTTGAATTCAATAAAATAAACTTGATTCAGAGATCGATTTATATTTTTGAGTAATTATTTATAGATCTAGTTCACTATAAATATTCCAAAAAAGATTCATTTGTTCTTTAGTGCCAATACTTACCCTTATAGAATTTTCTATATCTTTTTTATTTCCCATATTCCTTACTAGTATTCCTTTTTTTCTTAACTTAATTTCTAATATCTCAGGTTTTTTGTTTGGCCAAATTAAGAAATAATTACCTCCACTAAAATGACTCCTTACTTTTGATTTATCGAATTTGTGCATAATCCATTCCCTCGCATCTTTAACTTCCTGAACATATTTTTCAATATAAGATAAGTCATCTAATGCTGCCAAAGCAGCAGTAACTGCGAAGCTATTTACATCATAAGGGCCTTTTACTTTATCAATATTTCTTATTAATTCAGCATGACCAAATGCAAATCCTATTCTTAAACCTGCTAAACCAGCAGTTTTAGAAAATGATTGGATTGAAATTATATTTTTGTGCTCATTAAAATTTAATTTTTGTAGAAGGCTATCCCCATAGAATTTTTCATAAAGCTCATCTATAACAAATAAAGATCTCTTATTATTATTTGCAAGTTCGACTATTATTTCAGATTTTAAAACAGTACCTGTTGGATTATTTGGATTACATATAAAAACTAATTTTGGTTTATATTTATTTAATTTCAGCTTAAAATCCGCTATGGGGAATGCAAAATCCTCACCAATATATTCTGATGTTATGGTATCCATACCTCTCATTGTTGCGCATGGAGAATAATATCCAAATGTAGGATTAGTTGTTAAAAATAATTCACCTTTTTCTCCATATGAATTAAAAATTGCGTTAATTGCTGCATCTGCGCCATTAAATATACCTATTTCACCAATCTCGAAATCTTTCCAATTTAAATAAGTTTTACATAATTTATTTTTTAATTCATTGTATTCTGGATAAATAGAAATCTCATTAGATTTCATTGCTTGAATCGCTTCTATTACTTTTGGGCTAGGACCAACTGTATTTTCATTAAAATCAAGTCTTAATAAATTTCTTCTATTTTCCAGAGGAGCAGAATAGGTTTGCATATATTTAATTTCTTCTCTTGGCTCTGGAAAAGAATTATTTAAATCTTTTAAATTTGACATTACATCCTTTCTAGAGTTTCAATTCCGAGAATATTTAATCCTAATTCTAGTGTTTTTTCTGTTAGAAAACATAATGCAAGTCTGGAATTTTTAATTGCTGTATCTGCTTTTAGAATATTTAAATTATCATAGAATCTATTAAAAATTTGACACAGTTCAAATAGATAATTACATAATCGATTTGGCAATAAATCATTCTCAACGGAAATAATTATTTCGTCAAATTTAAGTAATTTCTTTAAAAGTGACCATTCTAAAGAGTTTTCAAAATGTATATTGTTGTATTGAATTGGATCTTTTTTTAAATTATTTTTCCTATTTATTCCTGAAATCCTAACTAATGAGTAAAGTAGATATGGAGCAGTATTTCCATTAAAAGCTAGCATTTTTTCAAAGCTAAATTGATAATTTGTAATTCTATTTTGACTTAAATCTGCGTATTTTATAGCACTTATTCCAATAACTTTGGATGTATGCTCTATAAAATCAACCTCCTCTTTTCGATTTTCATTCGATATGCGATTAATTAGGTCTTTTTTTGCTCTTCTTACTGCTTCTGATAATAAATCTTTTAATCGAATTGTTTCCCCTTCCCTAGTTTTAAGCTTCTTTCCATCAACTCCTTGAACTAGGCCAAATGGCACATGATTAACTATGCAGTTTTTTGGAATCCAATTTGCTTTATTCGCTACCTGAAATATTGAGGCGAAATGAGTTGCCTGACCATGATCAGTAACATATATTATTCTATTTACATTATCTCCATCTGGTCTTTTTTTGAATCTATACCTTATTGCAGCAAGATCTGTAGTAGCGTAATTATAACCACCGTCTTTCTTTTGAATTATGAGGGGTAATGGTTTCCCTTCTTTGTTTTTAATCCCTTCTAAAAAAACACATTGAGCTCCTTGATCTTCAACTAAAATTTTTTTACTTTTAAGTTCTTCAATAACATCTTTTAGAAATTTATTATAAAAGGATTCTCCTCTCTCTAATATATTGATATTAAGGATTTCATAAATACTATTAAAATCCTTTCTTGATTCATTGCATAATAATTTCCATGCAGATATTGAATCCTTATTACCACTTTGTAATTTTACAACTTCTTTTCTCGATTTTTCTTTAAAAGCCTCTTCATTATCAAATCTCTTTTTTGAAGTTTTATAAAATTCAACTAGATCTCCTAGATTTATTTTATTTGCATTATTAAGTGCTTCTGGAAATACATCTTTAAGTTGAGTAATTAACATGCCAAATTGTGTACCCCAATCACCAATATGATTTATTCTTAATACTTGGTAACCTCTGAATTCAAAAAGTCTTGAAAGTGAATCACCGATGATAGTTGATCTTAAATGACCAACATGCATTTCTTTTGCAATATTTGGACTAGAAAAATCAACTAATATCCTATTATTTGTTGTTATGAGTGGGATTCCTAATTTTGAACATTTAGAGTTAGAAATTAATTGATTAATTAATACTTTTTCTTTTAATTTTATATTAATAAAACCAGCTCCTGCAATTTCACAGCTCTCGCATAATTTTTGTATTCCTTCAGTTTTCCAAACAATTTCTAAAAATTCCTCTGCAATTTCTCTGGGATTCCTCTTATAAATCTTTGATAAAGTTAAACAAATATTTGATTGGAAATCACCAAATTCTTCTTTTGAAGAATTGGTAATTATATTATTTCTGATATGTTCAAACTCAGAGATTTTATTATTCCTTAGAAGACTCTCTTGAAGCGAGCTTTCAAAATATTGTTTTAAATCATGATAAATTACTAGCATTTAAATTAAGATATTGTGATTTTTTGTATTCATTTAATTAATATAACGCATGCTGAAATCTGACCAATTACTCTTGGTCGTGGCAGAGCTAGTTGAAATATAATCAATTCCATCTATTAAATAATTTTCTATTTCTTCTGGTTTTATACCTGAAACTTCTATCACAAGTCTTTTATAGTTTTTGGTTCTCATATTATTCATAGATAAGCTTCTTAATTCTTGAATTGATTCTCTTAATTTTTTTGGATCTATTTCGTCCAATAAAATACTATCTGCACCTGCCAAAATAGCCTCTTTTGCCTGATTAATATTTTCTGCTTCAATTATTATATGAGTAGTAAATGGACTTTGTTCTCTGATTTTATTAACCGATCCTTGCAAATCATCACTCCAAGCTATGTGGTTTTCTTTGATCATTGCCGCATCATACAGTCCCATTCTATGATTAAATCCTCCTCCGCAACGAAATGCATATTTTTCAAAGTATCTTAATCCAGGAGTGGTTTTTCTTGTATCAGCTAATTTGATATTTGATTTGCTTAATTTTTGAGAAAGTAATTTAGCATAAGTAGCGATTCCAGATAAGTGCATTGCAATATTTAGAGTTATTCTCTCACTTGCTAATAAACTAACTGTTGGCCCATTTAACTCTAAAAGTTTTTGATTCTGAGTAAAACTCTCGCCATCTTTAATTAATAAATTTAGTTCAATTTTTTCATCAATTTTTCTTAGAATTGTTCTTATAATTTCGCATCCACAAAAAACTCCCTCTTTTTTAGCAATCCAATTTGCCTTACCATATTTTAAGGTAACTGCTGGATGCGTTAAATCTCCATTGCCAAGGTCTTCTTCAATCCAAATATCTATAATTTTTTGTAATTTGGGGGATTGCCAGTTCACGATAAAATATTTGACTCATATTATTTTAACTTTAAAAATATATTTAAATGTTTTAAACATTAATAAATTATCCCTATTTCCCAATACAAAACTTTGAAAATATATTATTCAGTAATTGTTCGGTTAATTCTTGACCTGTTAATTTTGAAAGATTTTTAATCCCTTCTCTTAATTCAATAGAAAGAAGATCAAATGGTAATTGATTATTAATTATTTCATCAGTATCATTAAGATTCCCTAAACAGTCTTTAAGGTTAGCAACTTGACGCTTATTTAAGAAAATCTCAATATTTTCTGTATTCTGTTTCCCACATTCTTTTATTATTTTTTTAACTAATTCCATTTCTCCATATCCCTCCTTTGCGCTAATTTCAATAGTATTGCTCAGATCATTTTTGTAGGCACTACTTTTTTCTTTGATAAGATCTTTTTTATTTCCTAATATAGTTATTAATTTATGTTTAGGTATTTTGTTTATTATATTTTCATCTTCCTTATCAAAACCTTCGTTTAAATCATAAAGATAAATAACATAATCTGTTTCAGAAATCATTTTCATACTCTTTTGTATTCCAATATTTTCAATTAAATCTTCAGTCTCCCTGATTCCAGCAGTATCAATTATTCTGATAGGAATATTTTCTAAAACTATATTTACTTCAATAATATCTCTTGTTGTACCTGGGATTTCTGTAACGATTGCCTTATTTTGTTTTGATAGTAAATTTAAAAGAGAACTTTTTCCTACGTTTGTTTTCCCTATGAGTGCAATTGATATTCCATTATGTATATATTCATTTCTTTGAGAATTTTCTATAAGCACTCCTATTTTTCTTTTGATTAATTCAAGATTTTTATGGAATTCTTTATAATTAAATTCTTCAAAATCCTCATCAAAATCTACTCTTGCTTCTATTTCAGTTAATTGATTAATTAAGTCTTCCTTAATATTTGTTATTTCTTTTTTTATCCCTCCTCTAATGCCATTAAACGCTATTTCTGCAGCACGTACATTTTTTGAACATATTAATTGATTTATTGCTTCAGCTTGGGTAAGGTCAATTTTCTCGTTTAAAAATGCTCTTTGACTGAATTCGCCGGGATTAGCGATTCTTACTTTCTTATTTCTTAAAAGTATTTCTAAAACTCTATTCACGATAATAATTCCACCATGGCAATGGAGTTCAACTATATTTTCACCTGTAAAGCTATTGGGTGCATGCATTGTCAAAATTAAAACTTCATCGACTAAAGTTTTTTCTTCATGATCATTTATGTATCCATGAAATACTCTATTAGGCTCCCATGCATAAATAGAATTGGTTTTTACGATTGATCTACATGAGCTAATCGCATCTTCTCCAGAAACTCGAATAATTGCAACGCCGCCTTGTCCTAAAGAAATTGCTGATGCTATTGCAGCAATTGTGTCTTCACTTGGCATTATTGAATTCATTACTCAATCTTTATAATTATTAAGTAGTATTATCTAGTGGATTTTCTTTTAAAAAAATCATCAAAAATGAGAATAATAAAAGATTTTAATTTTAAAAAAATTCTATCATTAATTTGGCGTAAAGATGGGTCTCCATTGTTTAATGCAAAAGGAATTGCTGTTGGCGTATTTAGTGGATGCTTCCCTTTCTTCGGGTTTCAAACTTTAATTGGAGTATTTCTTGCTCAATTAGTAAATGGCAATATAGTACTTGCAGCTATTGGAACGTGGATTAGTAATCCATTTACCTATATACCTTTGTATTTTCTTAACTATAAAGTAGGTTTATACTTTTTTAGTAATTCATCAAATTCTGTTTTTAATCCAAATTTAATAAAAGAAAGCTTTTGGCAACAGGGTTGGTTTTTTACCTCTCGTTTAATTCTCGGTTCAACTTTAGTGGGTTTATTTTTTGCTTTAATATTTGGAACTATTAGTTATTTTTTTTATAAAAATATACTAAGTAAATAAGTTATTAGAAAAATTTAACATGATCTTTAAATGAGAAAAAATTTAATTAGTAATTATTTTTATTATGATTATTTCTTTGAATCAGCTCAACTCAACCCTTGCAATGTCAATAACATCAGCCATTGATTTTATTTGTTCAATAGTTTTATTAAGTTGATTATAACTCTCAAGTTCAACACATAAATTAATGATAGCTGGCTTACCTAATGCAGTTTTTACTCGAGCGTCACTAACATTTATTCCTTTATCTGATAATCTCATCAAAATATCTTTTAATACTCCAACTCTGTCAATAACTTCAATTTTTAATTGGACAGGGAATTTATTTATATTAACTTTATTACTATCATTCCAAGCTACAGGTAATCTTCTTTCGATAGGGATTGGATTAATATTTTCACAATCTCTTCTGTGAATAGTAATTCCATGATTACCTAATGAAACCGCTCCAACAATTTGTTCTCCTGGGAGTGGACTACAGCATTTTCCAATTCTAAAATCTAAACCCTCTATTCCTGATATTGGAGATTTTTGCGAACCTTTCGTTTTATATCTATTAACATTGCTTTGTTCTTTGAAATTTGAAGATAATTCGCTAACACTATTGTTCTTAATCTCTTCACTCTGTACTTTTATTTCTTCTCTTAATCTATTTAATACTTGATGGAGTGTAAGGCCTCCATAACCAAGAGATGCAAGTAGATCTTCAGTCGTTTTTAAATTACATCTTTGTGCAACTTTTTTCATTGCATCACTGGATAATAAGGCTTCGAAACCATTCCTACCTACTTCTTTCTCCAATAAATCTCTGCCTCTTTTAATTGTCTCTTCTCTATGACTTTTTTTATACCATTGTCTTATTCTATTTTTAGCTGTAGGAGTAACAGCAAAATTTAACCAATCTAAACTTGGAGTTGAGTTATTACTTGTTAAAATTTCTACAAAATCTCCGTTCCTAAGAAGTGTTGATAGAGGTGATAATTTCTCATTAATTCTGATGCCATTGCAATGATTACCTATTTCGGAGTGAATTCTATAGGCAAAATCAATTGCAGTGGATCCTTTTTTTAAACTAACTACATCTCCTTTTGGAGTTATAACAAATACTTCTTCATCAAAAAGATCCTCTTTTATTGAAGTTAAATAGTCATTATGATCTCTCTCATTACCCTCTTGTTGCCATTCAACTAATTGCCTGAACCAATTGAATCTCTCAGTATTTCCTGCTGCTGGAGAGCCTCCCTCTTTATATTTCCAATGTGCTGCAATTCCAAATTCTGCAACTTGATGCATCTCTATAGTTCTTATTTGTACTTCTATTGGGCGATGCTTACCAATTACTGCAGTATGCAAAGATTGGTATCCATTTGGTTTTGGTAATCCTATATAGTCTTTAAATCTCCCAGGAATGGGTTTAAAAGTATCATGAACAACAGCTAGTGCTCTATAGCAACTGTCTGTGTTAGATACGATAATTCTAAGCGCTGCTACATCATAAATTTCATGAAATTGTTTTTGCTGCCTTTTCATTTTGCTCCAAATACCATAAAGGTGTTTGGGTCTTCCTGATATATCAAATTGATCTAAACCAGCAGCAAATAAATTTTCCTTTATAAGATTTGAGGTTATATTAAGTCTTTTTTCTCTATCACTTCTTTTTAAAGAAAGTTGGTTCTTTAAATTTTCATATTCTTCTGGTTCTAACAGTTTAAATGCTAAGTCTTCTAGTTCCCATTTAAATCTATTTATTCCTAGTCTGTTAGCTAAAGGAGCATAAATTTCTCTGGTTTCCCTTGCAATTCTTTTTTGTCTTTCCGCATTTAACCACTCTAATGTTCTCATGTTATGAAGACGATCTGCTAATTTCACGAGAACTACTCTTATATCTTTAGACATTGATAAAAACATTTTTCTAAGATTCTCTGCTTGAGCTTCAGTTCTATTTGTAAAATGTATTCCACCTAATTTAGTTACACCTTCAACAAGTATCTTTATCTCTAAACCAAAATTACTTTCAATATATGTCAAAGGGATTCCAGTATCTTCCACTACATCATGTAACAGGCCTGCAGCAATTACTGCGGGACTTGCGCCAATTTCTTTAAGTAGATCGGCAACAGCTACAGGATGAACTATGTAGGGTTCTCCACTAGCTCGAAATTGCCCATTATGCTCCTTATGTGCAAGTTTAAAAGCTTTAGCTATAACTGAATTATTTTTTTTGTCATTACTATCTGAACTTATTTCATTATTAATTTCTTTAGATAACCAATTTGGCAAATCTATACAACTTTCAGATGTTTCACTTTCAAAAATTTTATTTTCAGGCACAATATACCTTGGACCCTTACGGTTTTCCTTTTCGTTTGAATTTGTTTTTGCTTCAAACATACAAATCGGCCTTTAATTTATTTTATTGAGGACTAGTAAACTTTGCTACAAAATTATGAAAATAAATTCAAGAAAAATTGTTCAGGTTAATAATCTTAGTGTTAGTTATTCAGAAAATCTTAAACCTACCTTAAAAAATCTTAAATTAGAGATTAATCAAGGAGATCATTTAGCCGTAATTGGATCTTCTGGATGCGGTAAAAGTACTTTTGCTAAGTCAATTGTACAAATGCTCCCTAGAGGATCAACTTGCAAAGGTGAATTATTAATAGCTGGGAATGATCCCAGAGAAATGAATAATCAAGAATTAAAAGATTTTAGAAGATCAGTATTTGGATTCATATACCAAGATTCAATAAGAAAATTAAATCCACTTATGACTGTTGGAGATCATTTATTTGAATTATTAAAAATGCATTGGAAAGATAAATCCGATCATTTTTTATACCAAAATGTTGAGAAAATTTTTGCTAAAGTTGGTATAAGTCCAGAAAGAATAAATTCATTTCCTCATGAATTTAGTGGGGGAATGCGACAAAGAGTTTGTATAGCTTTAGCTTTTGCATTGAATCCAAAAATAATAATTGCGGACGAGCCAACTACAAGTCTTGATGCTTACACAAGTTATGCAATCATGAAGGAACTTATATCTTTATGTGATCAATTTTCTAGTACATTAATTTTAATTAGTCACGATATTAGCCTTGCGGCAAAATGGTGTAAGAAAATTGCTGTTATTGATAATGGAGTGATATCTGAGCAAAGTCTAATAAAGGAATTTATTGAGTTTCCAAAATCAGATATAGGCAAAAAAATAATTAAATCCAGTTCATTACAACTTAAAAATTTTTTTACTAAAGATATTAGTTCTAAAGTTGTAATGGAAGTGGGAAATTTAAGATATTGGTATAGATTGGATTCTTCTTTTATCAAACCTAAATGGAATAAAGTTCTTAATGAAATTAGTTTTAAATTATTTAAAAATGAGACTTTAGGTATTGTTGGTATATCTGGTAGTGGGAAAAGTACTTTAGGAAGAGTTTTATCAGGATTATTAAAATATAGAGGTGGGTTTATTAAAACAGGTAGAGATAATTTCTTAAACAAAAGAGATAGGAAGATAGATAATTCTAAAAATATACAAATGATTTTTCAAGATCCCTATTCAAGTCTTAATCCAAAAATGACTATTAAAGAAACTTTAGAGGATATTATTGATATTCATAAGAAATTTAATAGGAGTGATATTGAAGATGAACTTACTAATATTCTTCATAATTTAGATTTATCCTCAGAAGATAAATTTCTTAATAAATATCCCAACCAATTATCAGGAGGTCAATTGCAAAGAATTTCAATAGCAAGAGTTTTATTGATAAAACCAAAAATTCTTATTTGTGATGAAAGTTTAAACATGTTAGATGCTCCAATTAAGATTGAAATACTTCAATTACTTAGAAAGATACAAAAGGAATTTAATCTATCTATTATTTTTATTACACATGACTTAATGCTGGCAAAAGAATTTTGTAATAGATTATTAGTAATAAATAAAGGAAAGATAGTTGAGCAAGGAGAGACCTGCGAAGTTTTTAAATTTCCCAAAAATAGTATTACAAAAAGGCTTATTAAAAGTAGTTTTAATCTTTAAAGATTTTTTATTAATTTAAGTAGCTTTTTAAACTCATCTGGAAAATCGGCTTCAAAAATCATCTCTTCACCATTAATAGGATGAATAAGTCCCAATTTATTAGCATGTAGTGCTTGACCAGTTAGATTGCATGGTAACTTTTTGCATCTTCCATAAAGTTGATCACCCAATATTGGATGTTTAATATGAGCACAATGAACTCTTATTTGATGAGTTCGACCTGTATCTAATTTAAAACTCATTAAAGAATAATTTTTATATTTTTTGATTAATTTCCAATGAGTGCATGCGTATTTTCCAGAATTATCATCAACTACAGCATATTTCTTTCTGTCTGAAGAGTGTCGGCCAATATTGCCTATTATTCTTCCCGCATCACTATTTGGACATCCATGAATTACTGCTAAATAATTTCTAGAGGCTATTTTATTTTTAATTTGTAATTGTAAATTCACTAAAGATTCTTGATCCTTTGCTACAACGATACATCCTGTAGTATCTTTATCCAGTCGATGAACAATGCCTGGACGCAATTTCCCATTTATGCCAGGGAGATTAATGCAATGATTCAATAATCCATTTACAAGCGTTCCGGATTTATGTCCTGGAGCAGGATGCACCGTTAATCCAGCAGGTTTATTGATAACAATAATATGATCATCCTCAAATAATATATTTAGATCCATTTTTTCTGGTTTTAGGTAGGGTAGAGGTTCAGGCGGCAGAAGCCAAATTTGTATGTTATCTCCCTTCTTGACAGGTGTTTTTGCTTTAGCCGTTTTATAGTTAACCAAAATTAATTCGGAATTGATCATGTTCTGAATACTTGATCTACTTTGTTCTGGTCTTACACTCACAAGCCATCTATCTAATCTCATAGGCAATGACAAATTATATGTAATTTCGATAAGTTCTCCCTCTCTTGAACCAAATAAAGAATTATTATTTATTGTCATTTGGGTACTTCTAGGCAAATATTGCCAAGCATTTGAGTCCTAAAATCTTCTAATAGTTTATTAGCCATCCTCCGTTTATTTCCAGAAGTATGCTTTTGAGACACAAGATTTATCCATTTTTCAGGATCTTCAAATCCTTCAGAGATATCCACTCCATATCTTTGTGAGATTTTTGATAAGGAAATATTAGATAATTTATTTTTGTGCAGTTTGCCTATTATTTTTATAAATTCTATTGCTATGGTTCCATAATCATAAGATGCTTCTCCAATGTCATCGCAAAAGGCCAAATTAAGAGCGCAATATTGGTTCTCTATACTGGGGGGGATTACGCCAGGTGCATCTAATAAATCTATACCACTTCCTAATCTTATCCATCTAAGATTTTTAGTTACGCCTGCTTTTCTTGCACTCATTGCAACTTTTCTATTTGCAATTCTATTAATTAATGCAGATTTTCCAACATTTGGAAATCCAAGAGTTAAAGCCCTAATTGGGCGGATTTTCATTCCCCGAGATAACCTTCTATTATCAATTGATTCTCTTAATTCTGTAGCAGCTCTATAAAGCTCCTTTATACCGGTTCCTTTTTTAGAGTCACACCAAAATGGATAAATGTTTTTATTAATAAACCAGTTTGTCCAGCTTTCAATTGATTCACTAGATATCATATCTTGCCTATTAAGCACTAATAGATGTTTTTTATTTTTAATCCAGTTATTAAGATGCGGATGTCCAGTAGATAAAGGTATTCTTGAATCCCTCACTTCAATTACGAGATCTACTCTTTTAATTGTTTCTGATAATTGTTTCTCTGCTTTCGCAATATGGCCTGGATACCATTGAATTTTTGCTATTTCCACAATTTTAAATCAAATAAAAAATATGAAGTTTGGGATAGAAATTAATAGTCATCTAATGATTAGTTTAAGAGGTTTTTAAAATTTAAACTTTTTTGCAAGATTTGATAGAAGCATTAATTTTTAAATTTTATTAAGCCATAACGACTTCAGACAATATTTTTACCCAATAATCTTTAATTAACGTTAGGGTTGCAAGGTTGTTTAGTAGTTATCATGGCGAAATTATCTCTTTCAAGTCTTAACAAATCAGAATTAGAAGGTAAAAAAGTATTAGTGCGAGTGGACTTTAATGTTCCACTCGACGATAATGGAGAGATAACTGACGATACTAGAATTCGAGCAGCAATCCCAACTATTGAATATTTAATAAATAATTCAGCAAAAGTTATATTAGCAGCTCATTTCGGTAGGCCTAAGGGAAAAGTTAATGAGAAGATGAGATTAACTCCAGTCGCAACGAGGCTAGCTGGTTTATTGAATAAAAATGTCCCCCTTTCTGAAAGTTGCATAGGTGAGGATGCTGCAAAAATATCAAATTCATTAAAAAATGGTGATGTAATGTTACTAGAAAATGTAAGGTTTTTTGAAGAAGAAGAAAAGAATGATTTAAATTTTGCAAAAGAGCTTGCTTCTATTGCTGATATGTTTGTAAATGATGCCTTCGGAGCTGCTCATAGAGCACATGCTTCTACTCAGGGAGTAACAAAATTCTTAAACCCATCAGTTGCAGGCTTTCTATTAGAAAAAGAATTGAAATATTTACAAGGTGCAATTGAAAATCCAATGAGACCTCTCGCAGCAATTGTTGGAGGATCTAAGGTAAGTAGCAAAATTGGAGTATTAGATTCTTTGCTTGATAAATGCGATAAAATTATCATCGGAGGAGGGATGATATTTACTTTCTTTAAAGCAAGAGGCTTAAATGTAGGGAAAAGTCTTGTTGAGGAAGATAAGATTCAATTAGCCAAAGATCTTGAAGAAAAAGCGCGAAATAAGGGTGTAGAACTTTTGCTACCCACAGATGTAATACTTGCCAATCAATTTTCACCAACTGCGGAAAGTAAAGTTTCAGGAATAGATTCAATAAGTGGAGATTGGATGGGTTTAGATATTGGTCCAGAGTCAGTTACTTTGTTTCAAAAAGCTCTGTCCGATTGCAAATCAATTATTTGGAATGGACCTATGGGGGTATTTGAATTTGATAAATTTGCTAATGGTACCAATTCAGTTGCAAAAACTTTAGCTGAATTAGGTTCTTCTTCAGATGTGTGCACTATTATTGGTGGAGGAGATTCGGTAGCAGCAGTTGAGAAAGCAGGATTAGCGGATAGAATGTCGCATATTTCCACTGGTGGAGGAGCTAGTTTAGAGTTGCTTGAGGGTAAATTATTACCTGGTGTTGAGTCTCTGGATAATTGCTAACAATCAAAACTCTTCGAGTATATCTACTGTTTTTATAAATGAAATTAAACCCTTAGGGTGAGCAATCATACCTGACCATATTTGACTCCCTGGTTTTGATGGCGCTCTAGTCACTTTATATAAACCGCCTGATGATAAAGGTTCTAAAATTATTGGTTCGTCAAATAAAGAGTCTTCTTGATATTCCTTAATACCACCCGCAATTATTGAATTATCTAAAGGATTATTAACTATAATATCCAAATAATAATTTGAGCCAGTCAAAACTTTATCAGGAATTAATATGTCAATATCTAGTTTGTTTTTATCATTCCTTACAGTAGTGAGAAGGTTTTTAATGACTCCGTTCGTTATTTTTCCGTTTACTAGGATAAACTTATAATCAAAGTTTGAATTTAATATATATTCTTTATTATTAATGACTTTACTTCCAGAAAATTTAATATGAAAAATATAATTATTATTTTGATTTGCATCAGAAATCTTAATAAGCCATTTTGCATTTGGAAATTCTTTTATTGTTTTTGAAAATTTATCTTTTAAGTTAATTATTTCATTACCTTCGAAATATTCGCTGATAGATTTGTAATCTCTATTATTCAATCCATTCTGAATATTTATCAGAATATCGTTTTTAAAATTTTGGCTAATTGCTAAATTTGGAAATATGAGATAGAAAAAGAAATAAAGTATCAATCCGATTCTTGGTAATTTATTTATTCTCATCATTTATTTAATTTTTTAGTTTACTAAATTTATCTTTTATGTCTAAAGTAGCAAATAATTTGTTAATAGCGGCAAGTGGAACTGGCGGACATATATTCCCAGCATTAACTATTGCAAATGAAATAGAGGATTTATGGGATATTACTTGGTTAGGTATTAAAAATAGATGTGAAGAAAAACTTGTACCAAAAAGATTTAATTTATTTACATTAAAATTTGCAACACCCAAAAAAAATATTTTTTTGGTTTTCCAATATCTAAGGATTCTCCTTGCTACTTTTGAAATTATTAAAATTATAAAAAAAAAAAATATAACATTAGTCTTTACTACGGGAGGCTATATTTCAGCCCCTACTATTCTTGCTGCCAAAATATTAAAAATTCCAGTTCTAATACATGAATCAAATATAATCCCAGGAACCGTTACAAAATTTTTTGGTAGATTTTGCAATTTTGTTTTGATAGGTTTTAAGAATACTGAAAAATACTTAAAACACTTAAATATAATCTATACCGGAACCCCTATTAGAGAACAATTCTACTCCAAACAAAAACTACCTCCTTGGGTTCCGAAAGGTGACACACCACTCATACTAGTTATGGGTGGAAGTCAGGGGGCTCAGGCGATTAATGATATGCTAGAAAATTCTTTAGATTTTTTACTATTCAAAAATCTAAGAGTTGTGCATATTTTGGGAGATTCTAAATCTCTAGACTTGGAATATTATTCATTAAAAAATTATATTCAGATTAAATTTACGAATGAAATTCCAGCTTTAATGCAAAACTGTGATTTAGTTATCTCAAGATCCGGAGCTGGGGCTATTAATGAATTAATGTGCACAAAAAAACCTTCGATATTAGTTCCTTACCCAAAGGCTAAAAGTAATCATCAAGAAAAAAATGCTTTATTATTAGCTTCAATTGGTGGGTCAATACTTATTAATCAAAGTTCAAAATCTAAGATTTTCCTAAAAAATATATTAACTAGAATTTTTGATTCAACAGATTTTTCTGCAAGTAATAGTGAAATATTAGCTTCTATGAAGCAAAATATGTTAAAAATAAAATTCAAAGATTCAAGAGAAGAAATTAAAAAAATTATTAATCACTTTAGGAATGAAGATTGAATTTCTTTTACTATTTTTTTGTTTTTTATATGAGTCTGAAGACTAATTCTTGCCCATTTTTCATTCAGAGTTCTAAATGAAGCACATTCTCTGATGATAATTCCTTTTCTAGCCAAGTAATTAATATTATGATTTAATGCGAAGTCACTCTCTATAAGAAAAAAGTTTGTCGACGAATCATATACTCTAAGATTATTAATTTTTTTTAATTCTGGGTAAATCCATGATTTTTCCTTCAAAATCCATTTGTGTATTTTTTTAATCCATTTCTGATATTCATCTTTATGATTTAGTAACGTTATGCCTGCTCTGATAGCGAAAGAATTTAATGGCCAGGGATCTCTTTTCTGATTAAGTTTCTGGAGGGTTTTTGCTGGCCCCAATAAATATCCAAGTCTTATACCTGGAATACTGAATAGCTTAGTCAAGCTTCTTATTACAATAAGATTATCAAAAGATTTAATAAGAGGAATTAATGATTCTTTCTCTCCTTTAGGGGTAATTGATAAGAATGATTCATCACAAATAACAAGCTTATATCTGTTTACGATTTTTTCTAAAGAGAATCTATTCCATAACTGTCCTGTTGGGTTATGAGGGTTTGTTATCCAAAGAACATCACAATTCGGATTGATCGGAAATTTATGTGATGTATTCCTAAAGTTATTAAGTGGAAGATCACTATATATATATTCTGCGTCCCATGCTTTTAATGACCTTTCATAATCAATAAAACAAGGGGATGGAAGGCAATTTTTTCCTTTTGAAGATGCTTCTAGTCCAACCCATGTAATTAATTCTGAAGCACCATTACCAGGTAAAATATTCTCCGAGGGAATATCATGAAACTTGCTTATGACTTCTTTAAGTTGTTTTAGATTAATCTCTGGATAATAACGATAAATACCATCTTTTATCTCTGAAATAAGAGTATTAACTAAATGAGAGGGAGTTTTAAAGGGAATTAATGATGCACTAGAGTCAATTATCTCTGAAACTGAGATATTAAATTTCCTCGCATGAGAAAATATATTTCCACCATGTTGATAATTAAATTCTTCCAACTTTTAAGAGATATATTTCTATTTTAAGGTTAGTACAAGTTTTTGAGCATTTTATTTTTGCCATTTTAATTCTGAACCTATCGCATCTTGAATATTTCTTAAATTATGAATCTTTATTTGATTAATAAATCCCTTTAAAATCTCGGGAACTAATTGTGGACCCCTATATATCCACCCTGTATAAATTTGTATCAATGATGCTCCTGAACATATTCTTTCCCAAGCAGATTCAGGGGAATCAATTCCACCTACCCCAATTAGTATAATTTTTTTATCAATATTATGAATATATCTTATGATTTCATTAGCTTTTCTCTGTAAAGGTTTTCCACTTAATCCACCCTTTTCTTGACTTAAGCTTGATCCTGTCTTTTCAATAATTCTATTTTCAAGACCTAATCTATCTAAACTTGTATTGGATGCAATAATTCCATCTATTCTTTCATCAGAAATTATTTGGCATATTCCATCTATTTCTTTGAAATTCAGATCTGGCGCAATTTTTATAAATAAGGGAGGACAATCTTTAATCTTTTTAATTTCTTTAAGCAAATCTCTCAATAATTCGGGGGATTGTAATTTTCTTAGTCCAATAGTATTTGGTGAACTTACATTTATAGCTGCATAGTTACAATAAGGGATTAAAAGCTTTAAAGATGAAATATAATCTTCGGTTGAGTCTATTAAGGGTGTTATTTTTGACTTCCCAAAATTTATTCCCAGACATAAGTTTTCTCTTCTTTCTTTATATTTTATATTTTGCTTTATTAGATTTTTTTCTAAATTTTTAGCCCCATTATTATTAAAGCCCATTCTATTAAGTGCAGCTTGTTCTTTTGCAAGTCTGAATAATCTTGGCTTAGGATTACCTTCTTGTGGGAATTTTGTAACTGTTCCAATTTCAGAAAATCCAAAACCAAAATCTTTCCATACTTTTGCGCCAATTCCATTTTTATCAAAGCCAGCAGCAAGCCCTATAGGATTTGTAAACTCTATTCCGCAGATTTGTTGAGTTAATCTTGAATCTTTGATGCAAAATTCTTCTTGTATATTTTCAAATAACTTCGCAATGAGTGGCCATTCTCTATTCCTAGAACTAAAAGCTATTAAATTTAACGATATATTTGTAAGATATTCTGCATCAAGTCCAGAATCATTTCTTAAAATTGGATGAAATAAATTCTCATAAATTCTCGATATTGGACCTGTTTTTTTTGTCATGAATGATAATCTAATGTTTGTTTGATTCAATTATTTTCCAGAAATTATCTTTCATGGGTTTTATTATCCAATTCCTCCATTCAAATTCTTTGAAATTTCCAAGGGTTTTCTCGTCATTAATAGAAAGTAACTCACATAGTTCTTGAGTATTTAATAAAAAACCTTTAGTCGCAAATTCACTTACTAAATCTAATCTTGAGAACAATTTTTGTAAATTTTTCGGAGCAATATCACCTTTAACTAAGTTTTCATTATTCTTTTGGAACTTATTATTCTTCGTAGCAATTCCTTTACTATAATTAGTCGCTATTTTATCTACTCTTTCATTGTAGATATCACCATTATGACCTTTTACAAATTCCATATATAGTCCATCAATTCTTAGTGAATCAATCTTTTGCCATAAATCAAGATTTTGGACTGATTTACCAGTACTTGTTTTCCATCCATTCTTTTTCCAATTATTTATCCAATTGGTATAGCCTTCAATAACGTATTTACTGTCTGTTCTTAATTTAAAATCTTTTTTTAACTTATAATTTTTTAGTTTTTCAAGAGTTTTTATTGCAGCAGTAAGTTCCATTCTGTTATTAGTTGTGTGTTTTTCTGCACCTCCGAGTTCTATTTCATTGCCATTTTCAAATATGATTATGCTTCCCCAGCCTCCATTACCAGGGTTCCCACTGCATGCCCCATCTGTAGCAGCTTCAACTGCAATATTATTTATGCTATTCATGAGAATTTTGCCAATAACAAATATTGGCTACAAAATAAACGATTAGTTTATTTAAGTGTAACTTTTCCTCCAGCTTCTTCAATCTCTTTCTTCAAAGTCTCTGCTTCCGCTTTAGCTACGCCTTCTTTTACAGTTTTCGGAGCTGATTCAACGAGAGCTTTTGCATCTCCAAGCCCTAGCCCAGTGGCATTTCGCACAACTTTTAGGACTTTTATTTTTGCAGCAGCATCGAAACTTTCAAGAATTACATCAAATTCGCTTTTTTCTTCAGCAGCAGCAGCATCTCCATCTCCTCCACCTGCTCCAGGTGCGGCCATTACAACTCCAGCTGAAGCAGCTGCAGATACCCCAAATGTATCTTCAATCTGCTTCACAAGTTCTGAAGCTTCAAGTAGTGAGAGTGATTTTAATGATTCTAGAATTTCATCAGTTTTTGCAGACATTTTCTTTAGTGAATGAATAATTTAAATTTTAAGATTCTGAACTTTCAGAATGCTGTTTGAGTGATCTTGCGAGTCCAGATGGGACTTCATTGATACTAATAGCAACTTTAGAAGTAACACTATTTAATGCTCCAGCTATTTTTGCCATTAAGACTTCTTTGGTGGGAAGACTTGCGATTTCTTTAATTTCGAGGTCGCTTAAAAGTTTTCCTTCGAATAAAGCACCTTTTGTCTCGGATTTATTTATTTCTTTTTGAAAAGATTGGATTGCTTTTACAGCACCACCAACATCTTCTTTAATTAAAACAAAAGCATTAGTTCCAGTTAGTAAAGTACCAAGATCAGCCCATTTTTTTTCTCCATCAATAGCTCTTCGCATTAAGGAGTTTTTTGTGACTTTACATATGCCGTGATTTTTGTGTAATCTTGCACGCAGATCAGACATCTCTTTGATAGTGAGACCTTTATAGTCAAGGACTAATGCCATTTCCGATTCGATTAGAAGAGATTTAATCTCCTCTACAATTTGTTGCTTATTCTCTAGTGTTCGGCCCATTGTGAATTTGTTGGATCGTAAGTTAGGAAGAGCAGGAAACGCGACTTTTTAAGAAGAGAGGGAGTCGCTTAAAACTTGACCCAAAAGGAAAAATATAAACGCAACCTCGGTAGGAATTAAGGTTTAGTAAACTAACCTACTTTCTTTGGTCGTATTATTGCAATTAATATTGTACTACAACATGTTAACTTTCTGTTTGATAGTCCTGTAATTCGCCAATATCAATTTGTATAGATGGTCCCATCGTGGATGTCAAAAACATTGTTTTCCAATATTTACCCTTAGCACCACTTGGTTTATTTTTATCTATAGCTTCTTGAAGGGTTTTTAAATTTTCGAATAATTGATCAGTTGAGAAACTAGCTTTCCCAAATCGAACGTGTACAATACCAGCTTTATCTGCCCTAAATTCTAATTTTCCAGCTTTGAATTCCTTAATTGCATTAGATATATCATTTGTTACAGTTCCCGCTTTAGGATTTGGCATCAATCCTCTAGGCCCTAATACCCTTCCAAGTTTGGCAACCTTAGGCATCATGTCTGGAGTTGCTATAAGTAAATCAAAATTCATATTTCCTTTATTTATATCCTCTACTAAATCTTCTTCTCCAAATAAATCTGCACCTGCGGACTTTGCTTTCGCAACGTTCTCACCACTTGTTATTACTGCTATTTTAATAGTCTGTCCTGTTCCATTTGGCAGAGTCACTGTTGTTCTTAGTTGTTGGTCAGTGTATTTGGGATCAATTCCTAATCTTATATGGGCTTCAATAGTCTCATCAAATTTGGCAGTTGCACTATCTTTG
>CEUK01056404.1_pt1 | contig 20967 bp, 15 predicted proteins | sample 356451 | NCBI WGS metagenome assembly CEUK01 (sample SAMEA2622843, study PRJEB7988) | marine metagenome | isolation source: saline water (ENVO:00002010), including
TATCATGACAGGAAAAGAATACCGAACCATTACCGACGTCAAGGGACCACTCGTTTTCTTGAACAAGACCGAACCAGTTGCTTTTGGTGAAATCGTTACCATCCGTCTTGCAGATGGTTCCATCAAGAACGGCCAAGTTCTCGATACTTCAGACGATCTCGTTATTGTCCAAGTTTTCGAAGGAACTGCAAAGATTGACCGAACTGCTGGTGTAACCTTCATGGGCGATGTTTTCAAGCTCCCAGTTAGCAAGGACCTTGTCGGTCGAATTCTCGATGGTGCAGGGCGACCTCGTGACGGTGGACCTGACATCGTTGCTGAAGAAAACGCTGACATCATCGGTGCTGCAATCAACCCATACAGCCGACAGAGCCCACACGATTTCATTCAGACTGGAATTTCTGCAATCGACTGCTGTACAACACTCGTTCGTGGACAAAAGTTGCCAATTTTCTCGGCTTCTGGTCTTCCGCACAACGACATTGCACTGCAAATCGCTCGACAAGCAAAGTTGAAGGGAAGCGATGAGCAATTTATTGTCGTTTTCTGTGCAATGGGTATTACCGCTGAAGAATACAATTTCTTCCGTTCCGATTTGGAGCGAACCGGTGCGCTTGAGAACGCTGCATTGTTCGTCAATCTTGCAGACGACCCTGCAGTCGAGCGAATCATTACGCCTCGTCTTGCTTTGACAGCTGCTGAATACCTCGCATTTGAGCACGACTACCACGTTCTCGTTATCTATACGGACATGACCAACTACTGTGACGCACTTCGACAAATCGGTGCAGCACGTGAAGAAGTTCCTGGACGACGTGGTTACCCTGGTTACATGTACACGGACCTTGCTATGCTTTACGAGCGTGCTGGAATTGTCAAGGGCAAGAAGGGATCGATTACTCAGTTCCCAATTCTGACCATGCCTGGTGACGATATTACCCACCCAATTCCTGACTTGTCTGGATACATTACCGAAGGACAGATTGTTATCTCTCGTGAACTTCACCAACAAGGTATCTATCCGCCGATCAACGTTCTTCCATCACTTTCGCGATTGATGGGTTCCTGTATCGGTGCTGAAACAACCCGTGAAGATCACAAGTCTGTTTCCGACCAAATGTATGCTGCATATGCTCAAGGTCGTGAACTTCGTGGACTTGTTGCTATCGTCGGTGAAGATGCATTGAACGAGCGTGACAAGCAACTGCTTGACTTCTCAGGTGTCTTCGAAGACCGTTTCCTACGTCAGTCTCGTGATGAGGACCGTTCCATCGATGAAACACTCGACCTCTGCTGGGAATTGATGTCATCCATTGACACCAAGTATCTCGTCCGTCTTGACCAAAAGTGGATTGAGAAGTACCATCCTGACAACAAGGCTTGAATTTTGAGGTGAAACCATGGCGCTTGACATCAAACCTACCCGAAGCGAGTTGATCAAACTCAAGGGTCGCATCAAGCAAACCAAGAACGGTTACAAACTCCTCAAGATGAAGCGTGATGGTCTCTTCCATGAGTTCCGACAACTGCTTGCTGAAATGATTGAAGCAAAGCGAGAGATTACTGATGCGTTCCGTCTTGCAAAGCAACGAATCGATCTTGCAAACGCCATCGAAGGTGGACTTGCAGTCCGAGCAGCGGCGATCGCCAACAGTGCACATCCTGAAGTTGAAGTCGAGCGACGAAACATCATGGGTGTTGTTGTTCCAAGCGTAAGTGGAACCAATCTCAAATCGACCTTTGCTGAACGGGGTGTCGGTTTCATCGGTTCATCCCCATACATCGATGAAGCGAGCGACAGTTTCAGTGAATTGATTGAGAAGATTGTCAAAGCAGCTGAAATGGAAGCAACACTGAAGCGACTTCTTGAAGAAATTGAAGCGACAAAGCGACGTGTTAACGCACTCGAGTTCAAAGTCATTCCAGAGTTGGAGGAGGCGAAGGTCTTCATTCAACTCCGTCTTGAGGAAATGGAACGTGAGGAAACGTTCCGTCTCAAGCGATTCAAGAACAAGTGAGACTCGTCTTCACCCTGAAAAAAGGGCATGATTGATGTGGGAGTAGTGGCCAGTTCTCATCAGGGGGCCCGATTTTCATGCGTGAAGAAGATGGAAATCAAGCAATACCTCTCTCCGTTCACAAGGATGCATGGAGCCAAAAAGACCTGCTTGAAGGTATTGTGGGGCGCTATCTAACCGTACGTTCGCACGTTGGAGGTTTGTGGCCAACATGGGAAGTTGACTCCGATGAACTGGATGAGAAGTTTGAGGCATTGAATCAATATCTTGAGCGCTTAGGATGGATGGCTCGACTCTACCGCGGCGAAGTAAACCAACTAACAGCACTCCCATTACCACATCGTCAATTCCCTGGCTCAAGAATTCACGTCTACATGTGGACAGCTTCGCTCATTACCCTCATTTTGTCCGCAGTTCGTTGGATGGATCAAGGGCGTCCTGAGGGTGGATGGTTTTCTGAATCGATCTATCTTGATGCACTCATCGGTTTTGCATTACCGATCCTTTCAACACTCGTCCTTGCATCATTCATTCAAACGAGAATTGCAGCAAACTATGGTATGCGAAGCGGACATATCTTGCCAATACCTGATCCATCGGTTCTACTTTGGCTGTTCTCAGGATTGTCGACTTCGTATTTCATTTGGCCATTTGGTATCTTCTTCATTCCAACCCTGCCAAGGATGGATGCAAGACCATGGCCCAATTCCAAATCGCTTGCTTGGACCTCAATATCCGTCCCGGTTGTAATGCTTCTTTCTGGATTCATATTCTGGGCGCTCGGTTTTGCCTTTACGGCGAGTTCCTACGATTTGACTGGTGAACCATATCGAGCAAATGCGCCATTCCTGATTGAATTTCTTGCAACAATTTCACCGCTTTCAATCGAACATCTGGATTGGAGTCATCCATTCTTTTTCGCTGCTGGATTCTTGACGCTTGTTGGTTGGTTGCTCATGCTACCAATCCCTACATTCCCCGGCGGTCGATTACTCGTTGCACGCATGGGCATTGAAGAAGCACGAAGTTCTGGAACACAAATTCTCATGTTCATGATTTTGATCAGTGCTGCCTACTTCCTTTTCAATGCATTCAATGGATTCACTATCTGGATTCCAGTTCTTTCAGTTCTCATACCACTCCTGCTCTTCATGGGCAGTGATGCCCGCATCCCTGTCATGCTCGATGGTGATTTGCCTCTTGATGAGGATACTCATCGTCGACTTGGAATTATTCTTTTCGTTGCTATTTTGTTTGCAATACCGCCTGAATTCCCCGTAGAACCGATCGAGCGTTGGGATGCTGCTGCAAGCTACTCGCTCGATGTTGATGAATTCGCAGAACTCTCCGAAGATTGGAAAGCAACGCTTGTCGTCGAACTGACAAACCCATCCATGCAGGATCGAGCCTATACCATGACTGCGACGATACTTGGTACGTCATTATGGAACATGGACACATCTTGCGAGAACACCGTCTGTGAAGGAATTCTGCAACCCGGGGAAAGCAAATCAATCGATGTAATTGTGACCCATGAGAACACAACACATCAGCCAACATTTGCTAAATACCATCTCGAGATTAATTATGATGATGCCCATACACATGCCGAAACCGGCACGATTCATCCGCTTCTCGATGCATCTGTAGGTGCTGAATGGTATCACGTTCGAAACACAGAAACAGTACTCTCTTGCCTCGATGTTTATGTTCAAGAAGGGACAACTGCAGAACTTTCCTTCCCTGATGTAGGTGATGAATGGCTTCCCTATCTTTGGCTTGATGGTCAAGCAGGTTTGACACAATCCCTTACTTCAGAAGATACGATTGTCTGTTTGGAGGGGGTTGATCAGGCCCTTCCTGTGAATGCTCAATCGATGATTCAGAATGTACAATTAGGCAATGCAACATTTGCTGTTGGTTTTGATACAGCATGGCCTCATGTCGTCTCAGCTTCTGAAGAAGGTTGGCTCATTGATGAAACCCATCCATGGGGTCTTCCCTTTGCAAATGGTGGAACTCTGTATCAAGAGAACGCTTCATCCTGCACCGGAAATGAATTCCCGCAAACGCCGCGTCGTTCAAACGCTTCAAATTGGACATGGGACATGACCATCTGGCCCAATCAAGCACTACCTTCCATCGAAGAAGGTGAGCGACTGTATCTCAAACTGGCACCAGATACCTATGTTCATTGCAATCAGGAAGAACGCAAATCAACATCATTCGTTGTCGAAGAAGGCCCGAATTTAATCCTCCATGATGGAAACGAAGCCATACGGCTTTGGGATGCGCCAAGGACGACATCCTCGCAACAACTCGAACTTATGATTTTCAACAGTCATGAAGATGATGTTGTCTTACGTCATGACGTCCAGGGGGATGAAACTTGGAATCTTGATCTTCTCCCAGACGCCCTCGCATCGGGTTGGAATAATTTCACCATCGATGTCCCAACTTCCATGTTGAACACCTATCAGTTAACGCATCAGGATGGAGCAATTCTCATCACCTTTGGAGCCTACATGGAGGTCCAATCTTGAGAATTGGAATCGTTGGTGCTGGTTCAATCGGTTCACTTCTCGTAGGCTGTTTGTCGAAAACATCCGCAGAACTTCTTGTTTACGGACGAGGTCTCCATGCAGCCCATCTTACTGCATCAGGCCTTACACTCCATATTGATGGGAAGGATGTTGTCGTATGCAATCCAAACGACTGGGAAATGCTCCTTGAGGAGCAAGGTTTGCCCGAATCCGTACAATCGTCTTGCGATGCGATCATTATGACGGGCAAAGCATCTGCCTTTTCCGAACATCTTGAAGTTTCAAAACACCTTCTTCGTAACAACGGCCTCATTTGTACACTCTCCAATGGTTTGGGGCATGAAGAACGGTTGGTACAGGCCTTTGGAGCGCACCGTGTGCTTGCTGCAACAACAACTCATGGCGCCTACCGTCCTGAGCCTGGACAAGTAAAATGGGCAGGTATTGGTGAAATCAATATCGGCCCTTTCGTACATCCTCATACTGAAGATTCGGTCAAAACGTTTCTTCAATTCCTTGCTGATGCTTCGCTTGAACCGCGCTGGGAAGATGATGGAAGGGCATTGTTATGGAACAAAATGTTGCTTAACATCGCCATCAATCCAATCGCTGGATTGCTTGGAAAGGAAAACGGTGCGTTGTTGGAATTGACCATCTTCGAATCAGTGGCGAGTGTTCTGCTTGAAGGTGCTACGATTGCTCGAGCAGAAGGGGTCCGACTTGATGACGATGCAGTCCTCATCGATCGATTACGAAACGTTCTCGACAAGACAAGAACAAATTATTGTTCCATGTTGCAAGATATCAAAGCAGGACGTCCTACGGAAATCGAATCACTCAATGCAGAAATTTGTCGTCGTGGTGAAATGTTCGGGATTCCTACACCCTTAAACGAATTGCTTTCAACGATCATTCAGAACCTTTGATGAGGTCCTTATTAAAATGCAGGCCTCTGTTTTCTTGACGACCATTTGCATCTTTTGCGACAAGAATTCCGACCAGAATCATGTTCCTTAATTCGACGATTTCTCTTGATGGAAGACTTGATTTCCAAATTGCATCAATCTCTTGCTCGAGCAGACGAAGACGTCGAATCGCCCGTTGCAATCTTGAAAAACGTCTCGATACGCCTACTTCAAAGCGCATGGTTTGATTCAAGGTCGCTCGGTCATGGGCAATTGGACCATGCTCTCGTAGTTCATCAAGACCATCGGATCGCCAGCTTGGAGGTGATGCACTGACTGCAGGAATTCCCTTTTCGATGAGATGGGAAGAACAACGATGAGCAAAAACAACTGCTTCAAGAAGACTGTTTGAAGCCAACCGATTTGCTCCATGCATGCCAGTACAAGCGACTTCGCCAATGGCATACAACCCTGGAATTGATTCTGTTGATTCCTTTTGTAGAGCCGACCCGACTTCGTCAACTTCAATCCCTCCTACGATGTAGTGTGCTGCTGGAGCGACAGGAAGTGGGTCAATTCCAAGTTGCAAACCATCTTTTTGTAACCGCTTGGAAATCATTGGAAATCGGTTGTCCAAGTGTGCTTTATCGAGATGTTCGGTGATAAGATAGACATGCGATTCACCGGATTCAGCACATCGTTGATCGATTGCTCGAGCCACAACGTCTCGTGTTGCCATCGACCCGAGCGCTGAAGCTTGGAGCGTAAAGGAAAACTGAGCAGGATCTGTTTCTGATGAAGCCTTCCACGACGTATAGCCTTCCCGATCGAGAAGAACTGCTCCTTCTCCCCGTAGTGCCTCTGTAATCAAAAATGGTCGTTCTCCTTGAACAACAAGCGCTGTAGGATGGAATTGAACAAATGCCATGTTCACAATGGAGGCACCCGTTCTATAGGCCATGGCAATACCATCGCCAGTCGAGACAGAAGGATTGGTTGTCTTCTCCCACAGTTGGCCAGCACCACCGGTTGCTAGAATGACGGCATCGCCTTGAATTGTTCGCACTTGATTCGTTTCTTGATCAAGTGCCCATACGCCACAAACGCCCTTCTCGGGAAACTTGTGTTGACGTTGAATCAAATCGATGGCAAGCGTATTTGGACGCATGGATATCCTTGGATGCTCTTGAGCTGCTGTTGTGAGCGCCCGTTCAATCTCCTTTCCAGTAGCGTCTTTAGCGTGTAGGATTCGTCTTGATGAATGACCGCCTTCTTGAGCAAGTTGGAACTCACCGGATTGATTTCGTTCAAACTCAACACCGATTGAAAGCAAATCCCGAATCCGCTCTCCAGCCTCTTCGACCACCATTCGAACAACGTCTTCATCGCACAGGCCATCGCCCGCATCGAGCGTATCATCAATATGGCCATCGATGGCTTTGAGGTCTGTTTTGTCCAAAATGGCAGCAATTCCACCTTGTGCCCAATTCGTTGAGGAATCCTTTGGCCGTTGTTTGGTGATGATTTCGACTTCAAAATCTGCGTTGGCCAGCCTCAATGCTGCGAAGAGGCCAGCAATGCCTGTTCCTATGATGAGAACACGAGGCATGACCATGCCAGAGGTTGTTTGTTCTTGATGACATCGGTTCTATCAGCGACAGGGCTATTTGTAACCGATTCCAGCGGAGTTCATGTTGCGCAAGGTCGTTGGCTTGCTTGGCCTAGCAACGATCGTCTTTGTCATTGCAAACGTCCATTTTGGAATGGTAGCGGACAACGTTGTGGAAGGAGCAGGTACGGCAAGGTTGGACGTCTTACGTCTCGCAGATCCGGGATGCACGATTCCTGAGATGGAGAAAGAAATTCAGGAAACAGGCACTGCATTTTGCCTTGGTGAAAAAGGGACCTGGGGTGCAGCCGATATCTTCCTCCTGTTTTGGGGTATCCTCATCGTCACTGCAGGTCGGTTTCGAATGCCCTCGGATCCACGCCTTGCAAAGCGAATCCGTCGCATTATGTTCGTATCAGGAGCAGTGTTGTTCGCTTTAGCTCTCCTCGATCGTTTTGAACTTCTCCCGACTTCTGCAAACTCGAGTAGTATCTCTGACATCATACCGTTCCCTCTGGATGCATGGATGGTGCAGATTCTCTTCGCAATCGTTGGTGCGATGCTGATGCGAGGTCCGAAATATGAACTCTCTGAATTCGAACAAAACTATCAACGCTTGGAAAATGAGCGAGAAAAAGAGCGACGTGTGCAGCAGGTCTTCAATGAAAAAGCACGTTCGATGTCCGCATCACGTGAAGGTCTTGCACGTCGTAGCCGATTGCTCGACCGAGATGCCCATTTGGTTCCATTCCGTACACGTAATTCTCCAAAAGTTCGAGCAACCTGTCCATTCTGTAAAGGAGCCGGCTGTAAAGAATGCCGATGGACGGGTGTTGTTTGAACAAAACGGCACAATTTCTCAACCTCAAAAACGAGTTGCTCCGACGCATAATCAACCGATTGTTTAAATGTCCTCGATGTCCGGTGTTTGACCTAAGGTCAATTTCGACCAAGAGGGATGGGGATGTTTCTAAAAGCGTTAGAGATGGAGAACTTCAAATCGTTTCGCGGCGAGGTCGTTATCCCTCTCGATCGTGGATTTTCTGCCATCACTGGTCCGAATGGTTCAGGGAAGTCCAATTGTGGGGATGCGATTCAGTTTGTTCTCGGGCCAAAATCAACACGAACCATTCGCGCTCAAAATACAAAGCAACTGATCTTTAACGGTGCAGAGGGCTACAAACCGGCTCGAGGTTGTGTCGTAACACTCGTCTTTGGCAATCCTGTATTGTCGAATGGCCGTCGCCGACTTCCTATCGAGAACGATGAAGTTCGTATGACCCGTTCCATCCGTCTGACCGCTTCGGATAATGTCGTATCGACCTATCTTCTCGATGGTGAAGAATCATCCCAGAAGTCGTTCCACCGTCTACTCAATGCTGCAAACGCTCGTCCGGATGGCTACAACATTGTCCTTCAAGGCGATGTCACAGGACTTGCTCGAATGACGCCTATTGAGCGACGTAAGGTCCTCGATGGTGTTGCAGGTGTGACCTCTTACGATGATGAAATTCGAAAGGCGAAGAAGCAGAAAGAAAGCGTTGATTCATACATTGAACGTATCGGCATGTTGCAAGAGGAGCAACAAGTTCGCCTCAAGGAACTTGAACAAGAGCGAAAGGTTGCCATGAAGGCGCAATCGATTACGGTTGAGTTAACGACATCCCGTGCACAGCGCTATCAAGCAATGTATGCGAGTCTTGGGATGGAATTGGAACACCAAATTGCTGAGCAACTTCGGTTTGTTGAAGAGGCAACAGACCTTGAAGAACAGGTAAAGGCAGGAAGCAAAACCTTGGTTGAACTCGACGATCGAATCGGCGAAATTCAGAAGCAAATCGACGCATTGCTTGGTGATGAAGGCGATGGATTGTCGAAGGCTATCCATGATTTGAGAGTTCAACTTGATCGAGATAAGGACCGAATCGAGGATTCTCTCCAAGCCAACATCGATGACGGTGATGAGCGAGAGCAGGTGCTTGCACGCTATGAAGAAGCAGAGGTTGCATTGAATGCCTTGCTCGAAGAGGCAACCACAAGTCAACACCAGATGGAAGAAGCACAACGTATGCTGGATGAAGCCCAAGCCGAGGAAGAGAAGGTACGGGCGCTTCTTGAAGGCTCTGGAAAGAACCATGCTGAACTCAATCGTTCACTCAGTGAAGCCATTGCAGGCCTTGAGAAAGCCAAGGAAGCGGTTGCAGCCGCACAATCGGATGTTGACCGAACGGCGGCGCAAGCAGAGTTAGTCGAAGCCAACCTCGCCAAAGCACAAGAGGCAGCAGAGGAATCTCGCCTCGAACTTGAAGAAAAGGAAGCAGAATTCAAGGCATTGGCTGGTGGAAAGAAGGTTGATCGTTCCTCACTCACAAAGAATATTCTCGAAGCGGAACGTTCTGAGAGCCGCCTCTTGGAAGAGGCTGGCGCCGTCGAGCGAAAAATGACCGAGACGGAACGACAACTTCGTTCAGCTCGTGCTGAACTTGAGAACAAATCCAATTCGAAGGGAATGGCTGGCGGTGCAGCAGCAATTCTTGGTGCACGAGACAGAGGTGAAATCAAGGGTATCATTGGAACAATTGCTGAGTTGTGTGCACCAATCGATTCGGAACATGAAACCGCTCTTGCTACCGCATTCGGAGGAGCAATGACGTCGGTTGTTGTCGATTCGGACGAAGTTGCTGCAGAAGCGATTCGTTGGTTAGCGCAACGAAAAGCGGGTCGTGCGACCTTCCTACCACTCAACAAACTCACGACAAGTCGTGCAGGTGGAAAGGCGATGATGGTTGCAAGGAAACCTGGCGTGATTGGATTTGCGTATGAGTTGCTTGAATATGATGCACGTATTGATACGGCCATTAAGTTCGCTCTGCGTAACACATTGATTGTTCAAAACATGGACATTGCCCGCCAAAACATGGGTGGTGTTCGCCTTGTCACCATGCGTGGCGATGTGACCGAAGCAGGCGGTGCGATGGTCGGCGGTTCTCGACAGCGAATGTCGGTTAGTTTTGGTGGCGGTATTGCAGGAGCAAAAGAAGTTGAGCGACTCACTGCGGAAATTGAACGTCTTCGTTTGATTTCAGATACTGTTTCAGCTGCACTTGCAGATGTTCGAAAAGAGCAACAGACGTTACGTCAGCAAATTAACGAACTCGCCAACGAAGAAGGTGCAATCCAAAGAGAGACTTTGCGTGCAGAAGTTACGACCTTCAAGAAAACCCATTCGAAAGCCATCGGTGTTGTTCAAGGTTTGAAAGAAGATCTTCAACGCTTGGAAACCTTGGCAAGTTCTCAACTTGAGTTGTTGGATGAGGCTGAGTCAAAGGTTGCTGATGCAGAAGTTTTACGCGCAAGCGCTCAAACTGCGCTCGAAGATGCAAGTCCGCAACATCTCAAAGATCGATTGCATGAGTGTACTGTAAAACGTACGCAAGCAGAAGGTATTCGTTCGAATGCTGATGTTTCACTTCGTTCTATTTCAGAACGTAAAAATTTGCTTACTTCTTCGGTATCCTCCGAAAAGGAACGTCTCGGTCAAATCGATATGGCCGTTAAGGAACGCTTGGAAAATATTGCAACACTCAAGCAGAATGTTGCTGAAAATAACGAAGTTCTTGCTGAAAAAGAAGCAGAACGTGCTCAGTTCCTTGAAGAGAACAAAGGCTTGGAGGATGAACGGATCGAACTGGTCGAAGAACGAGCAAGCTTGAATTCGACACTTACGCAAAAGGCTTCACAGGCTCGAAGCCATCGTACGCTTTCAACTGAACTTGAGCGAACCATTCAAGCAAAGCGAAAGGAGCTGTATGATGTTGAAATGGAAATGGGGGCAGTTGGTATTCAAGCTCCTGAAGAAGGAACTGTGTTGGATTCTGTCGCCGATATCGATCGACGTATACGCCGTCTTGAGCGTCGACTTGAGGAATTTGGAGCAGTCAATATGCGGGCGATTGAACAGTACGATGCTGTTGAACAACGTTTGGAGGAAATGGAAGGAGATTTCAAGAAACTCCAAGACCGCAAGAAGCATCTCATCGATGTAGCAGAACGTCTCGAAGAACAACGAAAGGTTCGCTTAATCGCCGTTCTTGAAAAGGTGAATGAGAATTTCAAGAAGGTCTACAAATCGCTTAGCAATGGTGGCCGTGGTGAACTCTATCTTGAGAACAAGGAAGAACCATTCAAAGGAGGACTCGAACTATGGGCGCAGCCAAAGGGCAAGTCATCCAACGTTACTCGTCATCAACTTTCAGGTGGTGAACAGTCCGTTGCTGCCCTTGCACTCATCTTTGCCATCCAGGATTACGACCCAAGCCCATTCTACTACTTTGATGAAGTTGACCAAAACCTCGACAGTGTGAATGCGGAATGCATCGCAAAGATGTGTCGAGAGCGAAGTAAGGCTGCCCAATTCATCATGGTCACGTTGCGAAAGGTTTCACTGCAACTTGCCGATCATCATATTGGAATTACCCATGGTGGCGATGGATGTAGTCGTCGAATCATTGATTTCGATCAGGAGCAAGCCATCGCTCTTGGAGAACAAGCACTCAAGGAAGCGGAATCAGCTGCTGCGAAGAATGCACAACGAGCGAAGGAAGAAGAGGAAACGCTGGCAGAAATGCCTCGTGTACCTGAAGCACTTCCTGCTCCGAGCAGCCTCGGTGGTTTGCTCAAGCACATGCAAGAGGATGAGAGCCTTTCATCGCTGGCTGAGCGAACTGCTGAAACCAATGAAGACATCGAAGAGCGTTCCGCCCTTGTCGATGCTCTTTCAGAACTTGAAACTGAGGAATCGGATTCACAAGAAGCGACTGTAGAACTTGATGAGTGAGGTGAAGAAAATGGTGCAGCAAGGACTCGATCAGTGGTTTTTGCGCCAGGATGTTATCGATCAACTCTTACAAAGTGGTGATGATGACCTTGAGGGAATCAGTGCTTATGCTGACCGCATTCTTATGATTGCACAGACTGAGGAAGCAGAGCATCAGACACTTGAAGACCCCTTCGACCGTAGTGTTGCTCTGGTCTTATCACTGGTCAATAGTGAAGGTCTGGACGCATGGAACATCGATTTGACATCTTTCCTTCGTCAATTTACCAAGCGAGTCAAATCACAGGCGAAAAATCTCGATCTCCCTGCTTGTGGACGTCTCATTCGAATGGCCTGGGAGGTTCTTAATTACCAGGCAGCACATCTGTTTGATCGCATTCAGTATCAAGATATGGAGGATGAATGGGACATGGATTTCGAATTTGGCTGGGAGGCTGAATACGATGACCATGAATTTCATTTCACCAACACAGTCCTGCAAGGTGGTGCTGACGATGTGCTTGAGACACTCTTTGATGAACGAGTGCGTAGGGATGAAGGCCGGCCAGTCACGCTCGGTGAACTGCTCTCAGCCCTCAAGGACGCAGCAGATGATGCGGATGCCTTGAAACTACGAGAAAAGAACCGCGTTGCACATGCTATCGAAGTTGAAGAAATGATTTCCAACGTCGGTGGCCGAATGCATAATGAGGATCTCGATGGTGACATCGAACGTTGTTGGAACGCATTACGGCAAACGACTCAGGATATGGACTCGAGCAATGTTCCGCTCAAATCGGTCATCAAAACGATGATTCCTCTTCTTGAAGCAACGTTTGGTGAAGTACCTGAAGGCTATGGTGATGATGCACGTGTAAGCTCGTTCATAGCAGGCCTTTTCCTCACGCACAAGGGTCTTGCTTCCATTACACAAGGGAATCAGATTGATGATGTCATCATGATTGAGGACTTGTGGCCACAATTGGCAACGTTTGAGGACGTCCTTGCCGCAACAATCGAAGCCGATCAGCAGGCTCAAGAAGCACGTGAATCATTAAAAACGGGTTCAACGTTGCATGCTGAGCGACTTCAGGAACGTGCTGAAAAGGCACGACTTGCTGAAGAGAAAGCAAAGGCAAAACTCGAAAAGGAACAAGAAGAAAGCAAACCTGATTTTGAAGAGCATGAATGGTTGGTAGAATAGGTGGTACAATGACTGAACTTGCACTAGAAACACTTCTTGAAGCAACCATGTTTGGTTCGGGTAAATCTCTCTCAGTCAAAGAATTGTCAGAAGCGCTTGGTTATGAGGAAGAGGAGATTGCAGAAGCGCTTACTTCACTGCAAACAACACTGAAGCGAAGGCGTGGAGGCGCTTTACGTATTGTTGAGATTGGTGGCAAGTGGGCGATGGAAGTACGTTCCGATGTTGCAGATCATCTGCCAAAAGAAACCAAGACTGAGATGCCCAAAAAGCTCCTCAAAGCTGCAGCGCTTATCGCTTATCATCAGCCAATGCCTCAATCAAGATTGGTTGATTTACTCGGTCAGAAGGCCTACGATTATGTTCGTGAACTTTCACAATATGGAATGATCATGCGTCGACGTGATGGAAATACCAGAAGGCTGACGACAACTCGACGATTCTCTGAAGCGTTTGGCTGTCCTCATACCGACCTGAGAAAAGTCCGAAAATGGTTCAGAGAACAAGTTTCTGATGCAGGGCTATTCGATGATATGGACTCAGAAGCACTCAAGGATGTTGGAGAGGATGGATTGGTTCAAGCCACATTGCCTCTAGAAGAAGAATGATTACTTCCTCAACTCTTCGAGGATTTCAGCCACTCTTGTCTGCGTTTTCGGACCTTCTTCTGTGATGAGACGTTGAGCGACGATTTCGATTTCATCGCCAATGGCTCCTGCACTAACGGCCATGTTCTTTGCATGCAGGCGCATGTGTCCTTTTTGGATACCACTGGTTGCAAGAGCGCGAAGTGCTCCAAGATTTTGTGCTAAGCCTGCTGCGGCCATAATCGATGCTAATTCTTGTGCGGATTCAACGCCTAAGATCTCCAGATTCGTTCGGGCAACTGGATGTACTTTTGATGCTCCACCAACAATACCGACCGCCATCGGTGTCTCGATGGTTCCAACAAGGTTGCCGTTTGCATCCTTTTCCCAATGTGTCATTGATCCGTATCTTCCTTGATGAAATGCCACATAAGCATGGCAACCTGCTTCAACGGCTCTCCAATCCTGGCCACATGCTACTGCTACAGCAGAAATGCCGTTCATGACGCCCTTGTTGTGCGTAGCTGCTCGATATGGGTCAGCCATTGCGAAGTGATGTGCTTCGAGGATTCCATCGATAATCGAAGAACCCTCTCCAGCATCGCCAGAATTGCTCATTTCTTCTGGCGTAAAGGTCGCAGATACGCGAGCAAGTCGCTGCGTTGCAAGATTGGAAAGAATTCTCAACAATGAACGGCCGTTCGTGATGTTTTCCAATTTAGGTGCAAGAAGTTCTGCCATCGTATTGACAGCATTCGCTCCCATTGCATCGCGGCAATCAACGTGGATATGGACGATGAGCATCGGTCCTGAAAGGGTTTCAATTGACCGAGTTGTAATGTCCTTACATCCTCCTCCCAATCGAATCATTGTTGATGGTAGGCTGTTTGCTAAAGCCATCAATTCGCTCTTTTGGTCCTCAATTTGTTGGACAGCAACCTCATGATCCTCAATATCGAGAAGTTGAATTTGTGCAATCATCATTGGTCCGTCACTACTCGAAACGAATCCGCCTGAGGCATGGCATCGCTTTGCCATGTTTGACGCAGCTGCAACAACACTGGATTCCTCGAGACAAAATGGGACGACGTAATGCTTTCCGTCGAGAATAAAGTTCGTTGCAACACCCACTGGTAGGGACATTGTCCCAATGACATTCTCAATCATTCGATCTGCGGCGGCATCATCCAATTCTCCATTGCTTGCAAGAGCCTCAATTTGCTCATCGCTAAGATTTGCAAGTTTCGCAATCATCGCTCGACGTTCCTCAACATCGAGTTTGTAGAAGCCCTTGAGGCGGCTGTTGTCAACAGGCATGGTGTCTCCTCTTAATCGATACCAAGTGTTGAGGGTGAATGAATCAATCGGATGAAATTAACGGGATTAACGCTTTGATTAACGCGTTATATTTGCGTTAGGCATGCGTTATTTAAGCCCAATAATGCTTGATGGCAGTACGATTAACGTCTCATAACAGGTTTGTACAACCTCGTATCTTCGTGAAACGTCATATACTTGTTCGAAGTTGCTCGGTCATGCATGGAAATACCATCGATTTTGGCTTCCCTTCTCTAAGCGAAGATCCATTTTCATCAAGTCCACTCGATAAGGATGAACTCGATTTACTCGTAGGTCGGCATGGTATGTTTGAGGAACTTGAACGAAAGATTACCTTCAAATCAGCAGATCGGATGTTACTCGTTGGTGAATTTGGATCTGGAAAAACCTCGTTTATGCAGTGCTTGAGTGTACGAACAAACCTTCATTTGAGCATCGATCGTATTGCTCTCTCAGAACCCGGAATCGAGTTGCTAAAGGACATGTATGCCCAATTAATCGATGGCTCACCCCCTCATGATTATCAGAAATTGAGCCGTGATTTGCAACGTATGCTTCATGATTCACGCCAAATGCTTCCACTGATTACCATTGATGCTGATATGGCTGATGTCTCATCTCTGGAAGCGTGCCTTCGTTCATCATTGCCGTTTTTTGAACGGCTTCCTGCACTTATCCTCATCGCCATCAATCCACGGCAACAATCGCTCATCTCGGAACAACTTCTGCAACGATTCGAAGTACGCAACATGGCGAGTTTGGACATCGATGGAATCAAGGCCCTCGTAGAACGAAGGATTGCAAAAGCCTCTTCTCAGCCTTATTCACTCACTTCAGAGGATGCGAATCGACTGCTTCAATTGAGTCAAACAGGCCAACCTGGAGCGATTATACGAGTCCTACGTCATGCTGTTTCTGGAAATTATGTTGCTCCACAGCGAACTGAACCGGTTCCGATGGAATCCTTGCCCCAAGAAACAACCTTGCCTCTTGATGAGGTTGAAGTTGAGCAAAACATTGAACCAATACTTGACGATGTGATTCAAGATGCTATTGAGGATGATGAAAATGAACCTGATTCAGAGGATTGGGAAGAAACACCGGGCATGACACAAGCTACTGGATTTGATCTTGATTTCGGTATTTTGGATGAACCTGTTGAAGAACCACTTGAAATCTTCGACGAACATCCTGAAGAAGCGCCTGAAGCGTCCGTTGATGATGCCTATGTTACCGAAGAGAGTCTGCCCTTCTCTGGCGTTTTTGGAGGATTGAGGAACAGGCGACGAATTGTGAACAATGACTTGCAATCAGCACCAGAGGGTCAGTTTAAGGCAACAGAAAAGGGGACTGCGTTTTGGTCGGCTGAAGAATCGAATCTCCCTGAAGAGGTTCTCGAAACCAGTGACGAGGTTGCTGATGAATACGTTCCTGAATTCGATGAGCAAATTGATATCGACGACGAGGTGGACTTGATCGGTTTGCAAGAGATTCATGCTTCTGAAACCGTCGTTTCTGAATCAGCTACAATTGAGACATTTGCTCGACTTCTATCGCAGTTGATTCAGCCATCGAATCAGGGGCTCGAAGGTGATAGCGATTTAGTCGATCGTCTACGTGCTCTCTCAAGGCCACGATTTGCGCAAAAGGAGGAGCATGTACTTGATGTTGCAGTTCTTAGTTCACTCACATCATCTGAGTCCATCGTTGTAGCAGAAGCCAAGAAACGAAATCTTTCTCCTTCGGACATTGCGCTCTTGAACCGACTCTCAATCAAACGTGCGCGTCTTTCTCAAATTTGCAATCGATTGCATAAGGCAGGAATCCTTCATGCTCGCATGGCGGGTCGTTCTCGAATGTTTGGACTTACACGTAGCGCCCTTGCCCAATTGATTGCTTGGGGCCTTGTTGGAGGTGATGAATGATGACTTGGTCGGTAAGTTGGTCATGGCAAGCACCATCGAGAATTAGTGCAATTGAATCTGTAAGTGGACACCTGTGCGTGGCATATGGTCTTGAATTGACGCTCTTCGATGCGAAAAATGAGATTCAATGGCAACGGAGTATGCCGTTTAAGGCTCATGCTATCTGCAACGGCGATGGGCGCATTGGCGTTCTTGCTGCGCATGCATTCTATTTGCTTAACACAGTTGATGGTTCAATGGTTCATGAAGGTCGTTCTTGTCCAGGCGGTTTCCTTCATCTCCTCAATCGACCGGGTGGTGGCTGGGTCGTATCCGGACGAGACGGGAATTTGCATCTCTTCGATGCGAACGGTATCGGTATTCGACGTATTCAATCTGGAATCGTTCGCCGCTTAATCGGTTGGCTTGACAGAGAACATCTGCTATGGCAAGATGCCAGTGGTGTTGTCTATTGTGGCCAAATTGCGCAACAAGACAAGCGCAGAGTGGTTGATTCAACGGTTTGGAGTTGGGTTTCACCATTGATCGATGGGCGAACACTCCTGCAATCTGCTGATGGTCAATTGTGGGATGGCATTCCACATCCTTATGGATGGGATCGCCTCGAACGCATTGAAATTGACTCTCTTGAACCATTGATGGCGACACGCGTAGCCGATGGATGGTGGGTGTTAGGAATTGAAGGCCACCTTGACCATATGACCTCGAGTTCTGAAGAAATTCGGGTTGGAGAAGGAATGGAACTTGGAGATCTCTTGGTCCGTCTTGGTCCAAATTCGATGGTGACTTGTCGTCGAGATGGACTCGTCCGTCGATGGGTCGCTCCTCATCTTGCAGAACAACAACGCCGACATCGACAGAAAGAGGCAGCTGATGCGAAGTTGGCCCGCTCATGGGATGAGCGACGTCAGTTGTTTGAACGAGCGCAAACCGCTGAAGATGAGGGTCGCCTCTCCCGTGCAGTAGAATTGTATGAAGCACTCGGCCGAATGGATGATGTTCAACGCTTGTTGCGACGTCAAAAAGGAGGTGGAGATACTGAATCCTGATGAGACGTTGACAATTGAGCGAGTAAAGCACTATCTTTCGATTACTGCAAAAGCAAGAGACAAAGCGACTTCACTCGCATCAAATCCAGATGAAGAATCCATGCTCAATACATTGCTTTCAATGGCTGATGACTATGCAAATGATGCTCAGTACTTCCTTGATCAAGGTGATCTCATTCGTGCTTTTGGTGCAATCAATTACGCACATGCATGGATTGATGCTGGCGTAAAACTACGCCTTCTTGACGGCCATGGTGATGATGTACTGTTCACGCTGCCGTAAAGGCTTGATGTTGCGTTGTTTCAACTTGACCAACCAATTCACGTATGGATTCAACATCGTTGAGGATCTCATTGGCCCGCTTCTTCGCAAGATTGACAAATGGTTGAATCGATTGTTCGAGGCTCATGCGCAATCGATAAATGTGTGCAGGGCGCCCTCGACTTGATTCTGTACGAGAGGAAAAGTGCACGAGATTCATATCCCTTAGTTCCGATATTGCCAGGCTGACATCGGGTTGTCGAATGTTGCAATGACATTGCAAATCTTTGGATGAAGCGGCACCATGATGGTGCAAACAGATGAGTACACTTGCCGTGTTCTCGTTCGCTCCGAGTTGAACGAGTTTCTGCCACAAAGAAAACTCTGAAGTGCTCAAGGTATGTGGCGACTCGGAACCCATGGCATTAATAGGAAAATCCGAATATATAATACAATCACCGACGTTTTATTGAAAATATAAATTAAAATAAGACAATGTAACAATGAGGTATTATATTCGCCTCATGATAACTTACAATCCATTGACAAAACGGATGTTTTTTCCCTTAACAATTTCAAGTATACCTACGCCTGCATCGAGGGATCTGCGTTTAAGATCCGCATCAACAGTAAGGATTGGAATGTCTCGCTCGATTGCGATTTGCAACAAAGCATCATCGGTATGGGTCGGGTTGGAATCAACCAGTGTTGAACGCTGAAGCAAAAGGTCGAGCATGAGCTTCTTCCCTCGAGGACGACCCGATTCAATCGCCTCCAATTCATCGAGAACCAAATCAACGAGAATGAAATGTGGTGGGCCTACCAGTTGCGACAAGGATGCATCAATGTTGAATGCACCATCGACCAGTGCAACCCAGCCGCAAGCATCGATGAGCACATCGCCCATAGAAGCACCTCAAAGAATGGTACCATGGCCGATGAGTCGCCATCGAGCACCAACACGACGAGAGAGCGAAACTCTCTGCCCTTGATCAGCACAAATCGGTAGACGAAGTTGGAGGTTTGCTTTTCCTTTTTCAACACCTTTGACAACACCAACCGATGTGGATGTAGCAACGTTGACCATCAGCATCTCGTTGTTTCGAAGGGGATGAATCGTATCTGGCTCATCGTCAACTCCAGCAACCATGTTCTTCATCAAATGAATTTCAATGGCACATTCTGAACGAACTTCTGGGAGTTCACCTTTCTTTGCAAGAACTTGACCAGAGAGGTTGTCAGCCGTAGTGATGGATGGATCGAGGAGTGTTCCAAATCCGCACAAACCTCCAGCGGTCATCTCATCACGCTTACCACCGCCTCCTTGCATGCTTGTAATCGTGGTTTCAATGGGTTCCCAATGGGATTTGTTTCCATTTTCGATTTTACGTCCAGGTCCGATGATGATTTCATCACCCTCTCTGAATGTTCCTTCAACGATTGAACCGCCAATGACACCACCCGTCAATTTTGTAGGGCGTGTTCCTGGTCGATTGACGTCAAATGAACGTGCAATGTGCATCACTGCTCGCTCATCGGATTCTCGATCTGGTGTAGGAATCGTCATTTCAATGGCTTCGATGAGGATATCGAGGTTCACGTCATGATGCGCTGAGACTGGAATAATCGGTGCCTCTTCAGCGATGGTACCCTTGAGGAATGTCTTGATTTCATTGTAGGATTCCATCGCTCGTTCCCTTGAGACTAAGTCGATCTTGTTCTGAACGATAACGATGTTCCTGATACCAGCGATTTCGAGTGCCATCAAGTGTTCTCGTGTCTGTGGTTGTGGACATGTTTCATTGGCAGCAACCATGAGCATAGCTCCATCCATAATCGAGGCACCTGTGATCATAATCGCCATCAGTGTCTCGTGACCAGGTGCATCAACGAAGGAAACAACACGTTGGAGTTCATTTTCAACATCCTTTCCACCTTCTGGATGGCGTCCTGTTGCATAATATTGCCCAGAACCCGTCTTGTAGAAGGCTGTATCAGCATAACCGAGTTTGATGGAGATTCCACGGCGCCGTTCTTCGGAATGTGTATCGGTCCAAACTCCAGACAATGCTTGGGTGAGCGTTGTTTTTCCGTGATCGACATGGCCTACAAGACCAATGTTCACTTCAGGTTGGGATGGAAGGGTTCGTGCCATACTTCCCTTCCTCCTTGTTCACCGATTCAACCCTCTCGGGTTTCACTCCGCTGCAGCTTCTTCCTCACCGAGCAACTTGTCAAGGCCGATGTTTCCGGCATCAACAACTTTGAGATTGATTTGACGTGTATCTTGTGTGATGGTGTTTCCACGGAAAACACGTCGCTTACGCATACCTTCTGGCTTGTATCGGAATCGCTTCTTTTCGCCCTTCTTGGTCTTGGAAACGAGGTTGTGACCCTTGAAACCGGTTGAAGCGGTGACGAGAATTGCTTGGCGAGAACCGCCTTCGAGATCTCGACGCATCGGTGTTCCAGTCTTGTCGGAACCGCCGGTAATCTCGAGTTTGTAGCCAGTCAAGGTCGATTCACCTTCTCCAACGAAGATTCCATCGATGACATCGCCAATTTTCTTACCGAGTAATTGAGCGTGATTGTTACCCGAAATCACCGTCTTGTACGATGGGGAGTATGTCTTCTCCTTACCGTTCTTGGTGGTACGAGTTAACTTCGTTGTGGTATCGTTGACCACTGCAACAAATGAATTTCCATCAGCC
>CEUK01354182.1_pt1 | contig 20927 bp, 17 predicted proteins | sample 356451 | NCBI WGS metagenome assembly CEUK01 (sample SAMEA2622843, study PRJEB7988) | marine metagenome | isolation source: saline water (ENVO:00002010), including
CCGCCTTGCCAGCCAGGATTATTTCTTAAAATTAAACATATTTTATTCTTATTCATTTTAAAAATTTATTTTTTTGAACCAACTTATATATTCTTTAACTCCTTCTGATATTTCGAAACTCTTTTGAAAACCAATATTTTTTAACTTAGAAATATCTGCTCTCCAATTTAAAGGCATTCCATCACTATTTTGAAGATCAAAATTTATATTTTTTGTGGATTTCAAAAATTCCGAAAATTTGATGGCAATTTCCTTAATCGAAATTTCTTCTCCAGATCCAATATTATATATTTCAAATAAATTATTATTATTTTGAATAATTAATTCAATAGCTCTACATAAGTCATAAATATTAATGAAGTCTCTAGATTCATCTCCTGAACCTCTTAAAAAAACTTCTTCATCTTCTTCAAATTTTTTAGCTAAATCATAAAAAATCTGTCTTTTTAGTCCTGGACCGTATACTGAAAAAATCCTTAAAATTACAATATTTAAAGAGTAAATTTCTGAAAATTCCTTGCAAATATTTTCAGAGATTAATTTGTGATATCCATAAGGAGATATAGGATTTATAAAATGAGATTCTTTTATGGGTAAATAATCAGGGTTTCCATAAACTGCAGCGCTAGAAAAGAAATAAATTTTACTTTTAGGTACATAATTCTTTATCCAATTTAGTAATTTAAAAGTAACATATGTATTATCATTAAAATCTTTTAATGGATTTATAATTGAGGTTTGAATTGATGAACTTCCTGCACAATGAAATATAAGATCAGGTTTTAATCTTTTTAATAAATGACCCATCTCTTTTTCCATTAGATCATTATTTATATATTCTACGAAGTAATTTAAATTCTCTTTTTCAGGTTCTGATCTACTTATTCCAAATATTTTATAATTTTTTTTAAAAAAAAACTTTGCTAGATTTCTACCAATAAATCCATCAGCGCCAGTAATAAATATTGACTTCATATTAAAATTAAGTATCTTTACTATAACCTTTTATAGTTGAATTTTTTATTATTTTAATTTAAATTTTTTTTATTAATATTTTAAGTTATTTTTATAATTGTTTATTTTTAAATAAAGAATATTATTAATATCCATTTGGATTATTAATTTGCCATTTCCATCCATCTCTACACATATCATCTAAATTTCTACTTGGAGACCAATTCAATAAATTTTTAGATAATGAATTATCTGCAATAACAATGCCATGATCACCCTTTCTTCTTTTTGTAAATTCAAAACTTATATCGACATTATTTACCTTTTCAAATTTATTAATTAAATCTAAAACACTTGTTCCCTTCCCTGTTCCTAGATTAAGGTTTAATAGCTGGCATTCATTCGCCTGCAAATATTCTAATGTTCTTACATGTCCCTCTGCCAAATCCATTATATGAATATAGTCTCTAACTCCTGTACCATCATGAGTAGGCCAATCATTACCAAATATCATTAGTTTTTCTATCTCTCCAATTGCTACTTTTGTTAAAGTTGGAAAAATATTATTTGGATTACCTATTGGATTTTCACCAATCATTCCGGATTCGTGAGCTCCAATAGGATTGAAATAACGTAAATTTGCAATTCGCCATTGTTGACTACTACTTAAAAAAATATCATTCAACAGTTTTTCAACAACATACTTAGTTGTACCATAAGGGTTACAAGGATTGATAATACTTTGCTCATTTAAAACTAAACTACCATTTAGGCCATAAATTGTTGCACTACTACTAAATACTAATGTTTTGCAATTATATTTAGCCATCAGTTCGAATAGATTAATAGAGCTAACAACATTTGCATGCCAATATTTAAATGGATTAGAGAATGATTGAGTAACGGATTTAAGCCCTGCGAAATGAACAACTCCCCATATAGGCTTTTTCTCTTTTGATATTTCTAAGAATACTTTTTCAAGATTTTTTTTATCTCGTAAATCACATTTAAAAACCTGTAATTTATTAGAACAATCTATGCCTTCATTTTTTAAGCATTCTAGTAATCTTTTTATTGATTTTGGAGAACTATTTATGAATGAATCTACTATGAATACTTCATAACCCTTTTTTAATAAAGATAGACATGTATGAGAACCAATATAACCAGCGCCTCCAGTAAGAATTATACGTTTCATTTAATCTTAATTATTCTCTTTTTTTAATATCAAATTATATTAATTGATAATATTAATTATAACTTAAAATTAAATTTAACTAACAAATAAATAAGGACTATTAATTTAATGCACACAAAAGTTTTAGTAACTGGAGCTGCTGGTTTTATAGGGTTTCATTTATGCAAGAGATTAATTGCAGATAAATATAATGTCATAGGAATCGATAATATTAATGATTATTACGACATAAATCTTAAAAAATCAAGATTATTAGAAATTGAAAAATCATTAAATACTGCTAATAAAAATTGGAATTTTATAAAATTAGATTTAGAAAATTATGATTTATTAGATAATATCTTTGATCAATTTAGGCCAAGTATTGTTATAAATCTTGCAGCTCAAGCGGGAGTAAGATATTCTATTATTAATCCAAAATCATATATAAACTCAAACTTAGTAGGTTTCTTTAACATCTTAGAGTTATGTAGAAATTATAAAGTATCAAACTTTATTTATGCCAGTAGTAGTTCCGTTTATGGTGGTAATATAAATCTACCACATCGAGAAGTTGATAATGTAGATCATCCTATAAGTCTCTATGCTGCAACAAAGAAGTCAAATGAAATCCTTGCACATTCATATAGTCATTTGTATGGTATACCATCTACAGGTTTAAGATTATTTACTGTTTATGGACCTTGGGGAAGGCCCGATATGGCTCCTTTTATTTTTACAAAATCGATTATTGAAGGAAAACCAATCAAAATTTATAATCATGGGAATATGAAGAGAGATTTTACGTATATTGATGATGTAATTGAAGTTATTGTTAAATGTACTAGAAAACCCGCAACTCCTGAGATAAATTTTAAAGGAAAGTATCCTAAACCTTGCAATTCATTAGCGCCATTCAAAATATTTAATTTAGGAAATAACCTTTCAATTGATTTAATGGATTTTATCAAAATTATCGAAGATGAATTGGGCATAGAAGCTCAAAAAGATTATATGAAAATGCAAAAGGGGGATGTAAAAGAAACTTATGCTGATATAGAGAAGCTGAATGAATGGATTGGATTCACACCAAATACCCCAATAAAAAATGGCATTAATAAATTTGTAAGTTGGTTTAAATCTTATTATAAAATATGAATAAAAAATTTTAAATTTTATTCTTATTTGATTTAATTAAATTCTAATTATTAAAAAATAAGTTATATTTTTAAACTCAAATTTAAGTATTTAAAATAATAAATTACAAATATTTTTTATTTTTATAAATTGATAAGATTATGATAAATTTAATATATGAAATCTGACTATGTAATACCTGTTATTCTTGCTGGCGGAAAAGGATCTCGCCTTTGGCCTCTTTCGCGGGAAAGTTTTCCAAAACAATTTTTATCATTTGACTCTTTCAGTGATAAGACACTACTTCAAAAAACAATCGAAAGAGTAAATAAAATAAAAAATATTACAGATCCAATCATAATTTGTAATGAAGACTACCGTTTTATAGTTGCAGAACAAATCAAACAGATAAATGTTAAAGCCCTATCAATATTGCTAGAGCCTTACAGTAAAAATACTGCTCCAGCTATTGCGCTTGCAGCTCTTAAATCTCTAGAGATAACAGATAATCCAACACTTTTAGTAATGTCTTCTGATCACTATATAAAAAATAAAGAAAAATTCACACAAGTTATTGAAAATGGGATCAAGTATGCAGAAGAAAAACAACTAGTTACATTTGGGATAGTGCCAAACGCTCCTGAAACTGGTTATGGATATATAAAATCAGAGGAAGAATTAGATCCTATAAAAATAAATGGAGAAAGAATATCTCAATTCCTAGAGAAACCTGATCTAGAAACTGCGAAATACTTTATTAAAGATAAGCGATTCACATGGAATAGTGGAATATTTTTATTTAAAGCAAATATATTATTGAATGAGATGGAAAATTACTGTTTAAATATAATTACTAATTGTAGAAAATCTTTTAAAAATAAATTGAGTGATTTAGATTTTGAAAGAATTGACAAGAATTCATTTAAAAGTTGCCCGAATAAATCAATAGATATTGCTCTAATGGAAAAAACAAACAAGGGTATAGTTTTACCTCTTGATGTTGGTTGGAGTGACATAGGAAGTTGGTCATCAGTTTGGGATATTTCTGAAAAAAATAAAGATGGCAATTTTACAAATGGTAAAATCATTTCTCATAATAATAAAAATTGTTATTTAAGAAGTGAGAATAAATTGTTAGTTGGGATTGGTCTTGAAGATCTTATTGTAGTAGATACAAGTGATGCAACATTGATAGCAAAAAAAGATTTCTCACAGGAATTAAAAATAATCGTTAATGAACTTAAAAGTAAAGGTATTGAGGAAGGGACATCTCATAAAAAAGTTTTAAGACCCTGGGGTAATTATGAATCAATTGCTAGTGAGAATAGATGGCAAGTAAAATTAATAACAGTACAACCTGGTAATAAATTATCTTTGCAAATGCATCATCATCGAGCTGAACACTGGATTGTTGTAAAAGGGACTGCTAAGGTTGAAATTGACGAGAAGGAAATAATTTTAGGTGAAAATCAAAGCACTTATATTCCACTTGGTAGTAAGCATAGGCTAATAAATCCAGGAAGAATTCCATTGATATTAATTGAAGTCCAAAGTGGTGCCTACCTAAAAGAAGATGACATAATCAGATTTGATGATACTTATGGAAGAATTTAACCTCTTATATATTTCTTGTATTATAAATATTAATCTTATCAACCTAATTTAATTGCTCAATAGTTTTACTTTCATAAACTAATAATTTTCTGCATAATTCCACTCAGGCACTATTTTTGAAAGAATCTTAAAAACTTCTTCTTTATTAAAATTAAAAAGATATTTTATTAACTGATTAATTTGATCATCAATTAGAGCATAATCTAAAACTTTTTCAGATGACTTAAATATCAAGGGATGTTTTGTCTTTTCAGAATTTTTTTCTATCAAAAGTTCTTCATATAATTTCTCGCCTTTCCTCAAACCTGTAAATTTAATTTCAATATCACCATCTAACTTTGTCTCATCTTTTATAAAATAACCTGATAGATTAATCATTTTTTTTGCTAAGTCTAAAATCTTTATTGGCTCACCCATATCAAGAAGAAATATATCTCCACCTTTAGATAAAGCTGCAGACTGAATTACAAGAGACGCTGCTTCTTCAATTGTCATAAAATATCTATTTATATCTGGATGCGTAACTAATAAAGGACCTCCTTTTCTAATTTGCTTCTCAAAAATAGGTACAACAGATCCTGAAGATCTTAATACATTCCCAAATCTCACTAGAGAAAATTTAATATTTTTAGATCCCATATCATTAATATTTTTACTTACAAAAAAAGCCCTCGATTGAACAATTAATTCACATACTCTTTTGCTTGCACCCATTATACTCGTTGGTCTTACTGCTTTATCTGAAGAGATTAATACAAATTTTTCAATATTAAATTTCAAAGATAAGTCGCATAAATTTTTTGTGGACAAAACATTATTTAAAATACCCACGATTGGATTACTTTCAACAATTGGAACATGCTTATAGGCTGCAGCATGAAAAATTATATTTACCTGATTTTTCTTAATAATTCTAGTAATCAGTTTTTCATTAGAAGCATTTCCTAAAGCAAATTCTATATATATATTCTTAGAGGAATGCTCTTTCAATTCTTCAGAAATTTTATGAAGGCTAGGTTCACTAATATCTAGTAAAACTATTTTGCGAGGATTTCTCTGAATAATTTGTTTGGTTATTTCCGATCCAATTGATCCACCAGCTCCCGTTATTAATATATTTTTATCATTAATGCTCTCTTTTAATAAATCCTCATCAGAATCTACTTCATCTCTTCCTAATATATCCTCAATTTCAAGAGGTCTAAACTCATTTAAACTAGATCTTCCGCTTGCAATTTCAGAAAGACTTGGAACTTTTAATATCTTAAAACCAAGTTTACTAATTTTTGAAAATATTAATTTATAGCGCTGTTTCGAAAGAGATGGAATAGCTAGATAAATAGTTTTAGAAATATTTTTAATATTAATAAGACTATTAGGCGATTTTATTGGAACTCCATTTATAGATCTACCCCATAAATCTTTATCATCATCTATAAAACAAAGGACATTTTTAAAATTATTATGTTTAAGTGATGTTAAAAGCTCAACACCTGTTTCTCCAGCACCATAAATTACTGCATTTGAACTAGAAGTCTTTGAATAATTGTTGTTTAAAAGATATATAAAATCTCTTAAAACAAATCTTATTCCTCCTGTAGTACATATTAATAGAAGCCATAAAATAATAACTTTGTTAGATAATACAATTTTTATATCTAACAATTGTGAAAATAATAATATTAAAATAACAAATATAAAATTCCGAAGTGATAAATCATAGGCTGTTTTACTAGTAGCATATCTTGTTAAAGATTTATATTGCCCTGTAACTGCATATAAAATGATTCCAATGAAGGAAGTTATAAATATAAATAAATATGAGTTAGAAATAAAACTTTCTTCTGAAAATTCAAGAAAAACATCATTTACTACGTATATTGAAAAACCTATTAAAAAGAAATCAACCACAGCTAATATAGCTCTTCTTTGAGTACTGGAAGAATTATTTAAAATAGAAAAATTCATTTTTCATAACTATAATGGCTAAATATGATCTACCTATATTTTATTTAAATTCATAAGTAGAGTAATTAATTAAAATATTAATCTAATTTAAACAAAATTCATATTTTTATCAGGCTATAAAATAATTTTAAAAAATTATAAAATTTATTTAACTATTAAAATATCATTCAATGCCTTTATTATTCTAGTTGCATGATCTTCGGGATCAAAATTTCTATAAAAATGTTCGACAATTAACATTTTGGAAGAAGTATCAGATTTAATTTTCTTATACATAATATTAATCTTATCAAGCAATAGCTCTTGATCCTCAAAATCTACAAAATCTGCATATTCAAATCCTAATAAACACTCTGATTCTGGCATTTGTATTTTCATGTTTTTAGTTGTGATTATTGGAATACCTGCTGATAGTGCAGTACAAACTGAAAGACCTAAATTCCTAGGACAAACAAATATATCACTAATTGATAATATAGATTTAATTTCAGATTGATTGTATATCTTACCAAAGAAATGTATCTTATCTAAAACATTTAGTTTATTTGCTAAATCATATAAATTTTTATATTCATCCCCTGAACCAATTATCATAAAAAATAATTTACTCGCATCTTCTCTACTCAACAATTTAATAATTAAATCAATACTTTTTGCTTTAGTTAATCTTCCTACAAAAGAAATTATTATTATATTATTTCCAAATTTATTATTTAAGCCATATTTCTCAAAGATTGATTTTTTATGGATCTTATATGATTGATAATCAAAGAATTCAAATTTAGATTTATCTAATAAAATAGAATTTCCAATAGTAAAGATTTCTTTTTTGGGTAAAAATTTTCTAGATATAGAAGTACCAAAATGACCATAAATCAATAATTTATCAGCGAGTTTATAAAAAAATATTCGCCATTTTTTCTTAAAAAATGTTTCATTACCATAAAAGCCATGAGACCAAAGTACTACTTTTACTTTTAGTAATTTGGAAAGTAAAAGTAATATTAATGTACTTATTCTATGGGATTCTCCCCATGCAATTAAGATTTGTGGCCTATGTAAAATGAATCTTCTTATAATTCCTAGCTGAAATAATACTGTTTTACCAAGATAAAAATTTTTAACTTTAAAAATCTTATAATATTTTTCTAATTTATCTAGTTTTGGTATAGGAATTCCAGTAATATAAAAATCCTTTGGATCATAAAATAAATATAAACTTTTCCTATATCTTTTTAATTTCTTGGCTAATTCCAGAAAAACAGGCTCTCTATAATGGGCTAATCTATCTGGTAACAAAAAAACTTTTTTATTAAACTTCATTGTGGAATCTGTCTAAATTTATTATGCAAAGCTAATATATTAAATGAATAAAAATAAATAACATAAAATCTTGGAATAAATAATGTGGCTGAACCAAATATCAATAGTATCAACCCAGCTAAATAAAGAGATGCCGAAATACTATTTATTCTTTGCAATAATATAAAAATTGATATATAAATAATAATAAATAAGATAAAAAGAATAAAACCTTGATTATAAATAAAGAATTTGACTCCTACATCAGCATTTTTCAATACATTACTTCTTGAAAAAAGATAATTAAAACCAGAGCTTAAGACTTCATTTATTACTCTAAATTGACTAGGTCTTGAGGTATCTGTTCCAGTAAGTACAGGTAAAAAAGTAAAAGTTCTTACAATTAATTTTTCTAAAGTCCCAGATGCATTGGAAATATAATTTAAAGCGGATACAAAAAATGTTGCAAAAAAAACAATCACTAATAATTTAGATTTTTTAATAACAGTTGGAAAAATATTTATTTTGAAATTACTTTTTAAAACCCTTAAGGTAATATATGATAATGAAAAAGCCAATAAAATAAGGAGTCCACCTCTTGAACCGCAAAATAATGTTGCAGAAAGGCAAGAAATAATATCTACAAAAATTAAAACTCTCAATAAACGATTATTTCCAAAAATATACAAATCACTTGAATTAAAGAAAATATAGATCAATCCAATAAAAGCGCAAGCCATTGCTGGTCCAAATACATGTGGATCAATCCCTCCTGCATATAAAGGGAAGCCCATTCTCCATGATATTCCTAATAAACTTTCAGTTATAGCCCAAACTGAAAATATCAAAGAAATTGCTATGAAAGGATAAATCAAAAAATAATTTAAATTTGATTTACTTTTATTTTTTAAGTTACCTAATAATATTAAGTCAAAAAGCATTAAGCATGCGTTAATTCTAAGATAAATAGGTATAGCAGAAACTATAAATATAATTCCTTCAAAATACAAAGAAAATAACTGAACTGTGCTAATTAAAAAATATATTAGTATAAAAAATTGAATCCTTGAAAAACGTTTGAGATTACAAGTTTTAAATATCCAGAATGCAATTGAGATTAATAAAAAGGTATAGTCAAATAAAGATCCTTCATAAAAAGGAATTATTGGAGTAAATAAAAATAAAAATGAAACGAAAAATAAAAAAATATTTTTAATATTTATCTTTACCATAATAATTACATAACAATTTAAAAATTATTTATTAAATTTGAAATAGTATTATTTATTCAATTTTAAATCTTCGAGGCTTATTTCTTCTAATCTTTTATTTTTCATTACATATAATTTATCGCAATTATAAAGTGTATTTAATCTGTGAGCAATAATTATTATTGTAATTTCTTTATTAGTTTTATATATATTATTCATAAGAATCTTTTCTGTCTCATTATCCAAGGCGCTAGTTGCTTCATCAAGAACTAAAATTTTCTTCTTATTATATAAAGCTCTTGCAAGCGCAATTCTTTGTCTTTGACCACCACTAATTAAGATACCTCTTTCTCCCACATATGTTTCATAAGAATATTTTGTACTTTCTATAAATGAATCTATTTTTGCAATTTTTGCAGCAAGTTTAACTTTATCAATATCTATTTCAGCATCCTTAATCCCGAAAGCTATATTTGATTTAAAAGAGGCATCTAGCAAATAAGAAGACTGAGGAACATGAGATATTAATTGTTGCCAAGCATTGATATTTAAGCTGTCAGATGATTCCATTAAGTTTGTATTATCCACATAGAAGCTTCCTGAACTTGGTTTTAATAAACCAGTAAAGATATCCAAAAATGTACTCTTACCAGAACCTGTCTCTCCAAGGATTCCGATTCTATCTCCTTTACATATAGTTAAATTAAGCCCCTCTATGACGTTAACCTTTCTAGAGGAATAACTAAAAGATATATTTTTTAATTGAATTTTGTTTTCAAAATTAATATCGGGAGTACCATATGTTTTTATTTTAATTAAGTTTTTAGTTTTTACTAATCCCATCAGTTTATCTAATGAACTACTAAAGGAATTTATACTTGCCCATCCATTATAAACTCCTTGAAATGAAGGCAGTAATCTTTGAGATCCTAAAGCAATTACACCTAAAATTCCAATAATATTTTTACCATCACCGATGATAACCAAATAATAAGCTATAACAGCAATTGTCAGAAGACCTACACCCTCTAAGGCATATCTTGGAAAAGTTGAAAAGAACTTATTATTAGCTTGACTTAATCGCATAGAAATACTTGCTTTTTGAAAGTCATCAACATAAATCACATATTTATTTTCTAAAATGATATCTCTTATCGCCCCAAGGCCTTCATTTACGAATTTGACGAGTTTAGTAGATTTAGAAGTTATGTTTTTGCTATTTTTTAATAATGTTTTTTTACTGATTTTTGCTAAAATTAAATAAGAAGTAATAAAGCTTATTGCAGCTATTATTGTCGCATTTTTAGTTATAAAAAGCATTATGAAAGTAATACTTATAGAAACTATTATTCCTGTAAAAATTTGTAAGTAACCATTTATTGCGGTAACTGCTCTGCTAGTTTCATTCGCTATCGTATTAACTATATATGAACTATTTCTATTTAAATGATCTTTATATGGTGTTAAAAGAGATTTGTAATATGCATTGCAACTTAAGTCAGAACCTAAATGTGCAGCAAAATAACCACTAAACCATATACAAATTATTCTCACACAAGAAGTTATTATTATTATTAAGCAAAAAATTAAGGTAGTAGCCATAACGAAATATTCTTTATCATTATTAATTAAAAATAAAACTATTTTCTCAAATATATTATTTTGAACTAATTTATCTGTATTTGAAATAATATTAATAAAAGGGATAACTGCTGTTAATGTAATGATCTCTGTTAAAGCGCTTAGGATCATTAGTAAAAATAATCCCACCAATTGTATTCTTCTTTTTCTTTTTACATATCTAAAAATACTAAAAAACTGAAACTTATATAAAAATTCTTTCATCGAGAAAAATACTGGTTTAAAATCCTTTAATACCAATTATAATTAAAAATTAGTTTTTAATAAAAAATGATAAAGAATATATTTGTAAAAATAAGTAATTATATTAATTATTATCTTTTTTACAATGTTATCTCTTAGCTTTTTATTTTTTTCTTTTAACACGAATTGATTTTTTAAGCAAACATTCATAATCTCTAAAATTAAAATTAATATTTAATTGGATACTATTAAAGTAAAAATACATTATTTAAATTACTGCTATAATAATTAGGATTATTTAAAAGATAAAATGGTTAATGAATTAGATGATGTTGAAGAAATTGTCGATGAAATAAATATTTATGGATATAGTAAAATAAATTTTTTTGACAAAGAGGATGAAACATTCAAGGCATTAAAGCGTATACATTTTCTAGATGGCAAAACAGATATCCCAGGAAGAATCGATCAGTATAAAGGTGGTTTTGCAAAATTTTTTACTGCTGAAGATATTAAAAATTCATATTTTGAAGGTATTAACTATTTTGAAAAATGGCTTAACCAAAAAACATTAAAGTTAATTCTTGAAAAATTATCTACTAATAAAAAATATGAATTAGATCACATGTATCAAACATTAGATACGCCAGATTCTAAACATATTGCTCAAGATCCTCATTTTGATAGAATACCTACCTTAAAATTCATGCTATATCTTAATGATATGGATGAGACTAATGGATCCTTTGTCGTATCTCCAGGAAGTAATAATTGGGTAAAAGATAATTTCAAAAAAAGAGGCCTTTTTGATGATAATGATTTTCTAGAAAAAACTAGAAAAATTCCTAAACCTATAACCAAAAGATTAATAAATTTAAATGGAGAAGCAGGAACTTTGATTATTTTTCATACAGACTGCATTCATATGCAAGGAATAGTAAATAAAAACGAATCTAGAATTTTTAGAGCAGGTTTTCGTATTAGTGGCGAACATAAATTAAAAAGATTTGCAAGAGTTATTAAATCTAAAATCTTTAAATGATTTATTAAATGTAAAGATTATTAATTTTTAAATGAATACAATAGAAACCTATCAGATATTAGAGGAACTTGAAATTTACATAAAAGGTAAATTAGAAAAAAGAAATAACTATTTTTGGCCAATTATAAAAAGTTGGGTTTGGAGATATTATTTATATGGAAATAATAAGCAAACTAAAAAAGAACAAATATCGAGGCACTTTTTAGAATATTTTATTATTTTTTACAATACCTTATCTAATATTTTTTTCTTTAATTTAACTAAAAACAATAGCAAAATTAAAATACTTTTTATTACTAGAAAAGTTTATGAAAGGAAACTGAAAAACGGATTATTTACTGATAGATTAATTAATCCACTAATCAAACTTCTAGAAAATGCAACTGCTCCACAAAAAATTATTATTGACAAATATTTTCCTAATAATTTAAGTCAAATAAAGCATTTAATGCCAAAGCCTGGTATCTATTATAAAATATATGGATTAGTTAAAGCTTATAATAATAAAAAATTAGATCAATTTATTGGATTAATTTTAAATAAATTAGAGATCAATAACAAAACTAATTTAGAATCTATAAAACTAGATTTTGCCTTTTATTATTCATGGCACAAATTAAATAATAAATACCTCGCAAAATTTTCAAAATTAAATAAAATTGTATTACTAGGTTGGTATTTCCCTGAAATGATGGGTATAATATCTTCTGCAAGAGAAAATAATATAGTTTCATATGATTTACAACATGGCAAGCAGGGACGTTATCAAGCCATGTATTCTGGCTGGAAGAATATTGCTGAAATAAAATTTTATCAGAATATGCCCAACTACTTTTTAAATTGGGACGATTATTCAAAAGAAAATATTTATAGATCAGATAGGTTTAGGAAAGATCATATACCATTAGTATTTTTTAATCCTGAAACTTATTGGGATTATTTATCAATTAAAGAAATTAAATTTCAGAATTATAAAACTTGTAAAAGACTATTATTTATTGGCTCTATCCAAGAAGGTGAAATAGAAGATATTATGCCAATTGAGAATATTTTATCTCTAACTAAAAATTTAAACTCTAAAGTTAGTTTAAGAATAAGATTCCATCCAAATACTCCAAAAAGTTTAATAAGAAGAAATCAATCTAGAATCAATAATATTAAAGAAAAATTTTTGAATATTGATATAAGTATTAGTGATAAAAATAATTCTTTTTTAAACGAATTGGAATGGTGTACACATTTGCTTACTTTTTATAGTACTTGTTGCTTAGCAGCTAATAAATATGAAAAAGGGGTATGTGTTGTTGGTAATGATGCCAAAGAAATTTATTCTGAAAAAATAGATCAAAAAAGATTTATTTGGCTTGAAAATCTAGATTTAAAATATAGTAAGTTTTTTTCCAATTGGTTAAAATCATCATTTAGAGAAAGAGAAATTTATGATAATGAAGAGATGAATACTATTGAAATAAAAAACAAATTAAAATTATTAATTAAATAAAATAAAAATTAAAAATTAAATAATATAATCTTAATAATTAATTATAAATAAATTATGTTATGAAAATAATCAAATTTAATCTTAATAAAGTAAGTTATTTGGGAGAGTATAGAAATGGAAGGATTTTTCCTTTAGAAAAAAATAATTCAAATTTTCTTCTAAACCCTTCAAAAATTTATAGTGGACAGATTTTAAATGAAAAAGATATAGAGATTTTACAACCTTTACCATTCAATAAGACCGTTTATGCAGTTGCAGAAAACTATAGTTCAAAAAAATCCCCTTTAATTTTTTATAAAGATAAAAGTAATAATGCCGTCATTTTAAAGGAAGAAATCACAATAAATATTCCTAGTGATATAGAAAATTTGTGGGTAGAAGCTGAGCTTGGTTTTATTGTAGCTAAAGATATAAATTATAAAAGTAAAAATATAATTGATAGTTCCTTTATCTTTGGTCATTTTTTAGCTAATGATATTACTGCAACATTTAAAGATGAAGATCATCATTTATTATTTTCTAAATCTACGCCTGGTTTTCTTCAAATTGGTAAAGTTATTCATAAAAATTATCTAATTAAAGATAACTATATTTCTTTAAAGCAAGATAATTTACTCTTGAGAAATGGAAAAATTTCTTCTAGAAAATTGAATGATATAGATATCCTAAATTTCTTGAGAGAACATATTGAGATAAATGCTGGTGATTCAATATTAACTGGAGCCCCCTCTAGATGCAGAGAACGGTTATATTTAAAAAATAATCATATAATAGAGTTTAATATTGACAACTTAGATTCTATAAAAAGTAGATTTATTATTAACAGTTTCTAAGAGAATTATGAAAAAAGCTATTTGTATGGACTTTGATGGAGTTTTTATTGATAGTACAAATGAATGTATAAAAACTGCTTTAATATCATATAAAAAATTATTTTTTAATCACAACATAACAAATGCCGATATTAAAAGGCTTAAAAATATTAGACCAATGGTAAAGGGAGCTAATGAATATCTTTATGCAATAAAAATGGTGCTAGATAAAAAAAAATATATTACATATTCTGATTTTGATTCAGAAAATTTCAAACAAATCTTTTCTTATAATTGTATTAATGCATTTGTAAAAAATTTTTATCAGGTAAGAGCTGAACAAATCACTAAACATAAAGATCAATGGATCAAAAGTCATACCTTCTTTAATGATTCATATAACTTATTAAAAGATTGGAATAATTTTAAAAATAAAGAAGTAACTTTTTACATAATTTCTCTAAAAGATAAAAAATCAATAGAAATATTAATAGAAGCAAAAAAATATCATGAAAAAGTAAATATCTTAGATAATCTAAATATTAAAAGCAAACCTGATGGATTAAATATTATTTCTAAAAATAATCTGATCAAAAAAGAAAATATAATTTTTATAGACGACAACCCCAAGCATTTAGAGCTATGCATTGAAAATGGTTTTAAAAACTCTTTTATGCCAAAATGGAACAATTATTGCTTAGCTATTTCCAAGGATTTCCCAAATATAAAAACAATTGATAAAAAAGGGATTGATACTTTTCTTAATCAATGAAATTGATTGAATGTTATTAAAATATGATTTATCAAGAATATTAATTATCTAAATGAAAATCCATATTGGTATACCTGCAAGATATGGCTCTACAAGGTTTCCTGGTAAACCACTAAAAATTATAGAAGGATTAACTATGTTAGAACATTGTTATCAAAGAGCAAATTTAGTAAAAGATATCTCATCAGTTTTTATCGCATCTGCTGATGAAAGAATTAGTAGTTTTTGTGAAATGAAGAATCTTAACTATATTCAAACAGAAAAAACAATACAAAGACCTGGACTAAGGGTACAGGCTGCTGCAGAAACTTTTAATCCAGATGATAATGACATCATAATTGTTTGGCAGGGAGATGAGCCTTTAATACATCCTTCAATGGTAGAGAAGGCGATTCAACCTTTAATTGAATCACCTAAAGAAATTTTTGTATCAAATATGATGGCATACGCAACCCCTGAGGATCTTTCTAACCCTAGTGAGATTAAAGTAGTTTTGGATAAAAATAAAAATGCATTATTCATGAGTAGAGCTTCAATTCCATCTAAATTTCATGAAGAAATACCTACAAAAGCCTATAAACAAGTATGCGTTATGCCTTTTAGATGGCATTTTATGAAAAAGTTTAATTACTCTTTAAAACCTTCTCCTTTGGAACTACAAGAATCAATTGAAATGCTTCGTGCTATTGAAAATAATTTTAAAGTTGCCATGGTTATTTCAGAATTCAATACAAAATCTGTTGATACCCAAGAAGATTTAGATGAAGCAATTTCTATTATGAATTCTGACAAAATCAAAAATGAATATATTTAATTTTTAAAAATCTTTTCTTACTGATTAATTTTTTTAAATAAATTTTCATCTAAGTATTACTGTATATTTAAGAAATAATTTAGTATTTAAAAATGCCAAATATCGTATTAGTCCCAGCGAGATCAGGCTCAAAGCGTTTTATCAATAAAAATGCAAAGCCTTTATTAAATCTTCCATTATTTTTATGGACAATTAGAGCTGCTGCTAATTCAAAAAGAATTGATAGGATAATATTTTCAACTGATTCAGATGAATATGTAAATTTATGTTTATCAGATGCTTCCAAAAGAAATTATAAAATTTCTATTGATAAAAGAACTGAAAAAGAAGCCGGCGATAAAGTTAAAATATATGATTATATAAAATCTCAAACTTTTTTAAGTAGAAATAATATTAAAGAAAATGATAATTTGATATTACTTCTCCCAACTTGTCCATTAAGACCTAAATGTCTCATTGATGAAGTTATTGAAATCTCAACTATAAAAGAGAAAACAGTTTTTACTTGCTGTGAATATGATTTTCATGTAAGTTTTGCTTTCAGTTTAAATATTTATAATGAATTTGATCCTCTTTTGGGAGACAAATCACCATTAAAAACAGGCTTTACAAGATCACAAGATCAAGAAGTTTTTTATCGTCCCAATGGCTCAGTAGTATCAATACCATATATTAATTTAATTAATCCTGAAGCATCTTCGATTTACTTTAATTCTTTAGCTTTTAAAATGGAGAAAATTTTTTCTTGCGATGTGGATACGGAAGAACAACTAAAAATAGCAATTGCTACAGCAGAATTAGTTAAAGAAGATTTAGAGCATATTTTGAATTAATAATACTTTTTAAAAAATTAGCTAAAATTTAATATCAAAATAAGTTATCTTATTAAGGTTATTTAGTATTAATAAAGGATTTATATGTCTGAAAAATTTTTCCAAGATAATATTTATAAAAAACTTAAAATTAACAAAGATACTGCTTTTGGGTTGTATAAAGAATCTAGACTAAATATTATTAACTACATCGAGAGGAATTTAGATATCAAATTAAATAGTAGTATGCGTATTGCAGAATTAGGTTGCGGAACAGGTTATTTTTCAGCTTATATTTTGAGAAAATATAAAGATGTAAATTTAGATCTATATGATATAAGCAGTTCAGTGAAAGTTGCAGTAAATAAAGTTATGGAACTTTCAGGTATAAATCCCAAAAGATATAATTTTTACTCCTCTGATACTAATCAAAGTTTTGAGAAGAATCATTATGACCTAATATTCACCTGTGGATCATTACATCATTCTTATTGTCTTTATAAGTATTTTAAATCAATTCATAAAGCACTTAAGCCAAATGGATTATTAGTATCACAAGAACCTGCTTATTCAGAAGAAATAACCGGAGAAAAACTAAGTAATTTATATAAAAAAAGACTAAATATAAAATTTATTGAAGATAAACCAATATATGAAAGATATGATTTCTTTTTTAGACTTTCTGAGTATCTAGTAACTTCAAGATTTGCAGGCTTAGATCTGCATCACCTTAAGGAATGGGACCTTCATAAAAATCATCCTGAATTTTATGTAGGAAGCAATAAATTTGATTTACCTATAGTAAGATTTCTAAAATTCCTTATCAAAATACCATTAAATTTTTTCAGAAATAAGAAATATTTCATACTTTCGAAATTTAGAATATTACCCAGAAATTATTTATTAATATTTAAAAAACCTGATTGCAATGATCTTAATAATTGGAAACCTCACCTAGATATTTTGGGAATTAAAGAAGAAAAATAGAAACAAAAGATTTTATACTATTTCAAATTTAGTTATTGAAAATAATAATATTTCTCAAAATAATTTATTCCTTTAAGATTTTATTAACTGAATTATTATTTAGATTAGTACTCTGACTAATTCTAATAATTTATCAATATACTCTTCCTTAGTATTTTCAATACATAATTTTTTTGTTAAATCTTCACATTCAAAAGGCTGGCATTCTTTAGGCAATAAATAATTAGTATTTTCATCTAAGAAATTTTCTTTATTTGAAAATATTCCATAGGTTTCACTTCCTGAATAAACAGATTGTACTATTGCAGTACTTAAATAAAAAATATAAGTCTTCTTGGTGGATTTAAAATTCTCAGATTTATTAATATTTCCATAATCTATTTTTACATTTTTAAAATGCTTAAAAACTGTTTTACTATAAAAATTTAAATCTAAATGTTTTATTCGAAATAATGGCGCTTCAGAGGTTGATAAAATATTCTCAATAATATCTAACATTTTTATCATTTGAACTTTATAATCATTTTTTGTCATACCCCAATAAGAAGAAAAACATCTTGGGATGTCAAAACATGGTACCTGTGGCAAAACCAAAGTTTCTTTTATAAAATTATTTTTTTCAGCACTTTTATTTGCATACATTGTTCCTACAAAGAAATCCTTTTCATAAAAAGACTCCGACCATGTAGCGAATTTATTAGATACATATCTTTCCCAAATTACTTGACCTATACAAATTAAATGTTGATGACCAAATCCTGCTTGCAGGGCAATTATTGGAATATTTGTTTGTGTGGCAGTATAGGATATTAATAATCTCGAAAGGTTTGAGTTAACCCAGGAATGGGCAGAAAATAGCAATAATTTAGCTCTAAAATTTATACATTTTCTGAAGTTTATAAAAAAATTTATAGCCGTAATTAATTCTTTTTCAAAAGTATTTGTTATTAAAAAAGGACTTCGAAAATAATTTTTTGCATTTAATTGAATAGTTAATTTGTTGATTTTATTATTATCAATATCAACAATTGATTTTCTTTTCTTAAACTCATTTAAGTAATCATGATGTCTAAAAAAGTAATTTAAACTTAAAATCTTTGATTTATCTATATTATTATCTTCGAAGAATTTATCAAACAAAATTTTATGATCTATCTTTTTTCCTGTAGAACTTATTTTAGATAAAATAATTTTAAGGAAGTTTATTATTTTTCTCTTTATTGAAAAGCTATCTTTAGAATTCCTATAAATCTTTCTTGCCGAGACATAATGAAAATAATCTAGTTCAATCAGTATGGGTAATAAAAAAGTATAAAAGTATTCGTATTCTTTATGGTCAATATGAAAACTGCAATTTTCTAAAATTGAATTAAAATAAATTCTTGTTCTTACTATCAGCCCTTTTTTAAAGTCTATAAATTCATCCCTTGATAAATAAGATTTAAACATTAGCTAATCATTGAAATTTTTTACGGCCTCATTATAAAAGCTATAAAGGGCGTTTGAATCTGCTAGGTAAGCTATAAATTCAAAACCAATCCTTTTTAAATATTTAGCATCTTCTATGGATCTGGTGAAAGTTCCTGCAAATTTTTTAGAGGCATGGATTATATCTAATGATTCTTTTAAAGCTTTTATACATTTTGGATTTGAAATATCCCCAGCTAAATTTAGCGATTGTGCTATGTCGTAAATACCTAAATAAATCATATCTAAGTTCTCAACTTTGCAAATTTGACTTAGATTATTTAATCCTTCAATTCCCTCAACAAGTATACCTAAAAATGTATCCGAATTTGCGGCATCTAATGAAGAGCTTAGATCCTGATGATCATAATTATGGCATCTCGTGTAAGGTGATAATCCTCTATTACCTAAAGGTTTGTACTTCGCTGATGAAGCAACTTTTTCTGCCTGCTTGAGAGAAGAGACATGAGGCACAAGAATCGCCTTTACATTAGTTTCTAAAGCATGCAATATTGTTTGTTCTGAATCATCAGTAACTCTAATAATTGGGAAAGTATTATTACATTCGGCAGATCTAACCATTCTTTCTGCAGTTTCCCAATTCATTGTCCCGTGTTCCATATCAATTACAACAAAATCAATTCCTGTCTTACTGATAACATCGATTGTGAAATCGCTAGGCAACATACACCAAGTTCCAAAAACATGTTTTTTTTCTTGGATGGCTGAATTTAAATTTTTGTTAATATTCATTAATACAAGATTATTTTACTAATGCTGAGCATAATCAGGACAGATTTTACAAGGGAAAGACTCGTTTACATTTGTAAAATCTTTAAATCCATTTATTAGTTGTAAATCACTAATTTCTTGTAAATTAGCTTAATCTAGCAACTTTTTAATTTTTAAAATTATACCAATAGTTAATTTTTTACGCAAGAGGTGATTATTAGTTTTTACAACACAGTATTGATTAACAATGGGAATAATTGCTAAAATATTTGGTGATCTATTTACAAATAAATAAATTGAGACCATCTAGATTTGCCGATATGGCTAATGATAAATACATTTATATTATTGCTGAAATTGGTATTAACCATAATGGATCCGTAGATATATCTAAAGAATTAATTGACTTAGCAGTGGAGGCGGGTTGTGATGCAGTTAAATTCCAGAAAAGAAATATAGATATAGTTTATGGTGAAGAAATTTTATCCCAACCACGTAAGAGTCCTTGGGGAAATACTCAAAGAGATCAAAAGCAGGCTTTAGAGTTTTCTATTGAGCAATATGATGAAATAGATTCTTATTGCAAGTCAAAGTCAATAGATTGGTTTGCATCATCTTGGGATGAAGATAGTCAAATTCAAATGAGAAAATATAATTTTCCATTTAATAAAATCGCTTCTGCAATGGCAACTCATACAACTTTTCTAGAATTGGTCGCCTCTGAGAGAAGACCAACTTTCGCTTCAACTGGGATGACTGAAATGGAAGACATTGATAAACTTGTTGAAATATTTAAAAAAT
>CEUK01034292.1_pt1 | contig 20734 bp, 18 predicted proteins | sample 356451 | NCBI WGS metagenome assembly CEUK01 (sample SAMEA2622843, study PRJEB7988) | marine metagenome | isolation source: saline water (ENVO:00002010), including
ACTTTGGTAAATTTTAAAAGGCGATTGTCTGTTATTTACCATGAGCTTCCTATTGCCCCGATTTCCCATTCCTCAACTAATTCAGCATCAAAGTCTTCAAGAAATCTGGATGGTCGTTGCATAACGTCGCCCGTTCGTGAACTTGGCCACATATATGGGTGAATAAGGTAAAGTTCATCCTTTGCTCGGGTAATTGCGACATAAAACAAGCGTCTTTCTTCTTCAAGGCCAGACTCTTCATCATCATCTTCTTCGATGACTCGCGAGTTAGGAAACATTCCGTCTGTTAGCCAGATAACAAAGACGGCTCTCCACTCCAATCCTTTGGCTTGATGTACCGAGGATAGGGTTACGGCTTCTGATTTATCTTCGCGCTCGTTGTTTCTAGTCGGCTCTCCTTCAACACCAGATAAAAGCGCAAGCTGACTGAGGAATTCAGCGGTATCCTCAAACTGTTCACTGTAACGCTTTAGCTGTTCTAGATCTTGTATTCTGTTGTCATAGTTGGTGAATTTACTCCTCATGTAGTCATCATAAACACCGCCTAATACCGATGATATCATTTCCCTTGGAGAAGCCAGTTCACCATCAGGTGCCATTTCATCCATGGTATAACCAAATTGAATCCAAGTATTCCTAGATTTTGAGGGAACTTTGAATTTCTCTAAGTGGTCAGAGAATGACTGAGGGGGATTGTCACTTTTAACGATCGGTGATTTCAACCATTCGCCCCATAACTTTGACGCACTTACGACCCCTATCCCAGGAAGCATTCTGGCAATTCGCTTGAAAGCCACTTCATCTTTTCGGTTAACGGCAAGCTTCATGAAGGCCGCGACATCTTTAATGTGGGCCTGTTCAAAGAACCTTAATCCACTGGTAATATTAAATGGAATACCTCTATTGGTTAACTCCATCTGTAATTCCATGGCCTGATAATGAGCTCTATACAAAACGGCAATTTCTTCTAACTCAATTCCTTCGTCTCTAAGTTCTAGAATTCTTTGTGCGACAAACGAGGCCTGAGTATTGGGATCATTGACGGGAACTAATGCGGGTAATTGTCCTCTTTTAGGTCTATTTGCTTTGAGGTTTTTCTTAAACTGTTTTTTATTAACTGAAATGGCCTGATTGGCAAGTTCCAGGACTTCTGGGACTGATCGGTAATTGGTTTCAATCTTGAAAGTTTTTGCTTTTGGGTAGGTTTCTTCAAATTGAAGAATGTGTTCAAAATCGGCTCCCCTCCATGAATAGACTGATTGAGCATCATCTCCCACGACCATTAAATTTTGGTGCTTTCCAGAAAGAAGTGAAATTAATCGTGATTGGACTTCATTTGTATCTTGATACTCATCAACAAGCACAAACTGAAATTGATTCTGATAAATCTCTAGTAAATCTTTGTTTTCCTCTAATATTTTAACGGCGAGAATGAGCAAGTCATCGAAATCAGCAGAATTAGTTTCGATTTTTCTCTTTTGGTATTCTTTGCGTACCTTGTTTATTGGTGTCTTTAGATCTAAAAAGTAAGGGTACCGATACTCTAGAATATCTTGCATAGACTCTCCTGTATTTTCGGAAAGACTGAACATCGTTGCCAGTAATTCAGGTTTTGGGAAGCGAACTTCTTTGGTGTTTACTCCTGATGAGGCTATGCAAGCAGACATTAAATCCTTTTGATCCTCGCGATCCATTATGGAGAATGATCTTGTCAGGCCAACCTTTTCAGAATGCCTTCTCAGAATTCGATTTCCAACTGAATGAAAAGTTCCACCCCATATAGAAGTTGTGTCAAAAGGAACAAGATCTTCGACACGGTCTAACATTTCTCGAGCCGCTTTGTTTGTGAAAGTTAATAGAAGAATGTTTTCTGCAGATATTCCATTATCTAATAAATACGCTACCCTGTATGTTAAGGTACGAGTTTTGCCACTACCCGCACCTGCGATAACCAAGGATGGACCCATGAGAGCTGTCACCGCGGCATACTGCTGCTTATTCAGTTCAGATTTGTAATCGATGTTACTACTTCCTTGAGGAGAGGATGATTCTAAATTGTATCTTCTAGGCATTTAAGGGGTTTTAAGAAGTAACTATTTTGAACTATCAACAGTGCGGACATGATCTAAATAAGATGAAAGCTCTCTCTTTACCACTTTAAGAAGAAAATATACTCCGATCAGGTTTGGAACGACCATACAAAAGAAAAGTGCATCTGCTAGCCTGATAACGTTACCGAGAGAAGCCGCAGCTCCAAGGATAATAAAAAGGCAATAAATGAATTTGAATGAAATAATAACATCATTCCTCTTTCCAAAAAGATATATGACTGCCTGTTCAGCATAATACGACCAAGATATTAATGTTGAAAAAGCAAAAAGGATAACCGCAATGGATAATAGATAAGGAAACCAGCTGATAACGGTGGCAAAGGCTTCTGAAGTTAACCAAATTCCATCGCCACCTCTCATTTTGATGTCATCTGACTTTACCCAACCGGTAACATCTTCTTTAAAAACCTTTACCTCAAGCCATTTTGTTCCTTGCTCCGACTCGTTGCCTGTAAGATTAAATTTTGTGCCTGTTTCGACTGTAGATACAATACTTTGTGATTCCGGTGCAGTTACAATATCTAATTGATTTATTGCATCAGCTTTGACATTCCACATCCCAGATGAAATGATGACTAGAGCTGTCATTGTACAAACAATGACGGTATCAATGAATGGTTCGAGTAGAGCAACAAGACCCTCACTCGCTGGTCGATCAGTTTTAACAGCCGAGTGGGCTATCGGGGCAGACCCAACACCGGCCTCATTTGAAAATACTCCCCTTTTAATACCTTGTATAATTGCTCCAATTACGCCTCCTGCAGCAGCTGAACCTGAGAATGCTTCTGTGAATATCAACGCAATAGAAGATGGAATTTCTCCAGCATTAACAATAAGTACAGTCACTGCAGCCAGCATGTAACCAGCGCACATGAAAGGTACCAAAAACGAAGTCACCCTGGCTATCCATACGATGCCTCCAATGATTACGATTCCAACAACCAAGGCAACGATGAGCCCAAACTGCCAACCTTGCTCAAGAATACCGAACGTATCTGAAAATTGTTGATGAGCCTGATTGGCTTGAAACATGTTTCCGGCCCCTATCGCACCAGCAACACAAAATATAGCAAAGAGAATTGCAAGAAATTTACCAATTTTAGCCATCCCCATTTCCTTTAACCCGTCCTGTAGATAGTACATTGCCCCACCCCTTGTTTTACCATCCGCATCAACCTTTCGATACTTAACACCCAAGGTGCATTCTGTGAACTTAGTAGTCATTCCACACAAGCCGACCAAGATCATCCAGAAAGTGGCGCCAGGTCCGCCAATGGCTATTGCCACAGCTACGCCAGCAATATTACCAAGACCTACGGTAGCTGAAAGTGCGGCTGAAAGTGCCTGGAAATGGGTAATCTGACCCGGTGCATCCTTAGCGGTATATTTTCCAGATATTGTACGGGCGGCAACTCCCAAGGCTCTAAAATTAATGAAACGAAAATAAATTGTTAGAAATAGAGCAGTAGTACCAAGAACGATTAAAACAAGAGGTATCGCTTTTCCTCCACCGATAGGCATACTCCAGAAAACTACTGATTCTGCGATATTAGCAGCAGGCTCAAGGACTTGATCTATTTTTTGGTCCACTGACATTGAAGATTCTGCATTTAGAGGCAGGCAAAATGTAAGTAGAAAAAGATTCAACAATATAAATAGATAGGATCTGGAAATAAAACTGGCTTTCATTTTTATACGTATTTTACAGAGTAAGATTGATGTATTGGCATATTTATGTCGAGATTATCTTAACAAGCCTAAAATATTTGAAATTCATGCCCGAGAACAGTCTACTTTGCTTGCAAAGTGTCCTCCAAAGGATTATTGAAACACTGTATTCGAAATGAATATTACCGCTAATTCATTTATAAAATTCTACAAATCTTCTATAGGAAAGAAGGTAGTGGTAGCTGTTACTGGATTGGCACTGATTGGTTTTCTTCTTGGTCACATGATAGGTAACCTGAAAATTTATGCTGGTGCAGATAAGATAAACTCCTACGCCGCATGGCTGCATTCAATGCCTATTGTTCTTTGGGGAGCAAGAATCGGATTATTGGCCTGTTTTTTTGGACACATTGTTACAACAATAATGTTGGTTATTCAAAACCGACGATCTAAGGGCAGCCAGTATGTTTACAAACACACAAATAAGGCCTCAGGTGCATCTAGAACAATGATATGGAGTGGTATTATTATTATCTGTTTTGTAATTTATCACATACTTCATTACACGGTTCGCTTTGCCAATGATTATGATTCATCAGCTTACATTGATCCAAATGGTAACCACGATGTTTACAAAATGCTCATCGATGGTTTTAGTTGGTGGCCTGCTAGTTTGTTTTACATTTTTTCAATGGCCTTACTTTGTTGGCACCTTAGTCATGGTTTCGCCAGCGTGTTCCAAACCCTTGGTCTTAGAACTGATAAAACTTGGACAATAATTAAAGCTACCGGATACGCCTATTCGTTAATTATATTTGTAGGAAATTGCTCAATACCTGTTAGTGTTTTAGCAGGTTGGCTTTCTTAAATAAGATAAATGAACCATAAAGAAACAGAATCCAAAATTAAGAGTTCATCTGTCACAGGAGTTGCTGTCAAAGAATTGAAAAAAACGAGGCCTAGGAACAGGACTACCACTCCTGATTCGAAAATTCCTTCAGGTTCAATTGATTCAAAGTGGACGAAGCACAAAATGGATTCTGCGCTAATTAATCCAGCGAACAGAAGGAAATTTACTGCGATTGTTGTTGGTTCAGGTTTGGCTGGAGGTGCGGCAGCAGCCACACTTTCCGAACTGGGTTATAATGTTAAATGCTTTTGTTATCAAGATAGTCCAAGAAGAGCACATTCGATTGCCGCTCAAGGTGGAATTAATGCTGCCAAGAATTACCAGAATGATGGTGATAGTGTTTATCGATTGTTTTACGATACGATCAAAGGTGGTGACTTTCGGTCACGTGAAGCCAACGTGTACAGGCTAGCTGAGGTTAGTGCTAATATTATTGATCAATGCGTTGCGCAAGGCGTTCCTTTTGCCAGAGAATATGGAGGTTTGCTAGACAATAGATCTTTTGGAGGAGCACAGGTGAAGAGAACATTTTATGCCCGTGGTCAAACTGGCCAGCAACTTCTTTTGGGCGCATACCAAGCATTACAAAAAGAGATCAACAATGGTGGAGTGGAGATGCATTCCAGAACAGAGATGTTGGATGTTGTCTTAGTAAACGGTCACGCCAAAGGAATAATTACCAGGCATATGGTTACAGGTAAAATAGAATCACATGCCGCAGATTGCGTTATTCTAGCAACAGGCGGTTATGGTAATGTTTTCTTTCTATCAACAAATGCGATGGGATGTAATGTGATGGCAGCATACAGGGCCCACAAAAAAGGCGCCTACTTTTCCAATCCTTGTTACACTCAAATTCATCCTACATGCATTCCAGTTAGTGGCGAATATCAGTCAAAATTGACACTGATGTCTGAATCCTTACGAAATGATGGTAGGATATGGGTGCCAAAAAATTCCAGCGATACTGGTAAACCTGCATCTGAAATTCCTGAAAAAGATAGAGATTATTACTTAGAGAGAAAGTATCCTTCCTTTGGAAACCTTGCACCTAGGGATATAGCTTCAAGGTCTGCAAAAGAGGCATGTGATGCTGGCTTGGGAATTGGAAATAGTGGTCTCGGTGTTTATTTAGATTTTGCAGATTCTATTGAACGTTTTGGAAAAGACACAATTTCCTCGAGATACGGAAATCTCTTCCAAATGTATGAAAAGATCACTGGTGAGGATCCATATTCACAACCAATGAGAATTTATCCTGCCGTACATTATACCATGGGTGGATTATGGGTGGATTATAACCTAATGAGTAATGTTCCTGGATTACATGTTCTGGGTGAGGCTAATTTTTCAGATCATGGTGCAAATCGACTTGGAGCATCTGCGTTGATGCAAGGTTTAGCTGATGGATACTTTGTGATTCCAGCAACTCTTGCAAATTATCTTGTGAATGAATCGCCTGGTTCGGTGTCAACTGACATGCCAGAATTTAGAGAAGCTGAAGAGAATGTGCGAACAAGAATATCCAAACTTATTTCTATTAATGGTAAGAGGAGCGTGGATTCATTTCATAGGGAACTTGGTCTTCTTGTTTGGGATAAATGCGGAATGGCAAGAAACGAAAAGGGTCTCATTGAGGCATTGGTAAAAATTCCTCAAATTCGAGAAGAATTCTGGGAAAATGTTCGCGTCCCTGGTGATTCCGGGAACATAAATCAAGAACTTGAAAAAGCTGGAAGAGTAGCGGACTTCATGGAGTTTGCCGAATTATTATGCCACGATGCATTACACAGAAATGAGAGCTGTGGAGGGCATTTTAGGGAGGAGTATCAATTTACTAAGGATGATCCTGAGGTTTCATCTGGTTACACTAATGAAGGTGAGGCAAAGAGAAGAGATGATGAGTTTGCTTACGTTGCAGCTTGGGAGCGAAATGAAAAAGGCAATCTTAATCTCAAAAAGGAACAATTGAAGTTTGAGAATGTGAAACTTGCAACCAGAAGTTACAAATAACATCAAATGAATCTAACTCTTAAAGTTTGGCGCCAAAAAGATAAGGACACTCGAGGTGAAATCGAGACATATGTAGTCAGCGATATACCTGAGGAAGCTTCATTTCTTGAAATGCTTGATATAGTTAATAATCAGATTATTGAAACTGGAGGTGATCCGATCACATTTGACCATGATTGTAGGGAAGGGATTTGTGGGATGTGTTCTCTCACTATTAATGGTATTCCTCATGGCAAGGATCACGGTATCACTACCTGTCAATTACACATGAGAAAATTTTCAGATGGTGATACAATTTACATCGAACCATTTAGAGCTAAACCATTTCCAATTTTAAAAGATTTAATGGTTGATAGATCCTCGTTTGATCGAATTATTGAGTCAGGTGGATATGTATCTGTGAGAACGGGTTCTGCAGTTGATGCAAATTCTATTCCTGTTGAAAAGAAAAATGCGGACACTTCCTTTGATGCAGCAACCTGTATTGGTTGTGGAGCGTGTGTAGCCTCATGTAAAAACGCAAGTGCAATGCTTTTCGTATCTGCAAAAGTAAAACATCTTAACTCATTGCCTCAGGGAGAACCAGAGAAAACACGCAGGGTTATAAATATGGTTAACAAAATGGATGATGAAGGATTCGGGAACTGCACAAACCAGTATGAATGCGAGGCGGTTTGCCCCAAATCAATAAAGGCGGAGTTTATCTCAGACCTGAATCGTCAATATGGAATAGCAATTGCTAAAGAGGCTATTAAGTAGCTCTAAAATCGATAAGTCCAAGCTACGCCAGGATATTTCAATCCCCAATAGACTAAGCTTGCTGTGTGATTACCTAATTGTCTTGAAAGTGTAAAATGTTCATTTGTTCCACTGTAGGACAGCATTGTTGACCAAACACCTCTCCTGATATGTAATCCACCGACTGGTCGCAAATCACTTAATTCTTCAATAAATGCTAAACCCAAGTATGGTGAAAAATTGAAATCACCAATTTTCCCTAATGATTTACTAATCGTGCCATAATAGGATTGGCTCTGAACATCATTAAACTCGTCATTGGATGTGCCAAGGATAACAGAGGGCTGCCATCCGCTATTTTCGGAAACAATTCTGTAATTAGCCGCTAATGCAAAATCATCTACTAATGGTCTATAATCTAAGCCTGCTGTAAAGCCATCTATGAATTCGTATCGAATGCTAGAGAAAATTTGACCTGAATCATTTTTTTCAGGGATCCAACGAAAATTCAGAATAGCTCCAATTTCATTCTCGGGGAAAAAGAAAATTTCAGGAGTTTTAAAAAATAATGATTTCTCGTTCTTAGGATTGTATTCTGTTGAGCCACGAACCGTGCCTCCTTCGCCTGGTCACAATACTCAACTCGGTACTTCAGATGTGACCTGAGAATATACAAGACTACTGATTGATAAAAACAATAGAGAGAAAAAGAGCTTCATTATATAATTTTAATCTTTATCTATAATTGAGGCAAGAAGAGTTCTTGATATATTAAAACCTGATATTAATGGTTAAATATGAGTGACAATACAAATTCATTACCAAAGGATTTAGAGTTAACTGACAAGTGGGATACATCCGCTTTACGAGCTTTGGTCGACGATCGTTGTCACAAAGGAAGAAAACCTTCACATCTTTTTCTTGGAATTACTGAGAGCGAATTATTAAGAGAACATTTAGGTCAAGCATTTGGAAGTGATTCTGTATCGACTTTCAATGATCTTTACTACATGGGCATGCTAGTCGTTGAGCTTCAAACCGATAGCTGTGTCAGGGTCGCTGGGGAAAAGTTTATGGATAAACTTGAAAGATCTGGATTTGATTTAAAAAATTGGAAGGATGATGACTTCTCAGAATGGGAGCTACATTTTGAGTAGTCCTTTCTAAAATAATTCAAGTTGATCTATTTCGTTAACTCTATCTGAGTGGAAACGTATCCCTGCTCCAATTAGTCTGACGGGTTTCCCCTTCCCCCTATTCCATGATTTTTTTAAGAGAAGATTAAATAATTCACTGTTAATCATTGATGATGTTCTCTCAGAAGTGGTTTTTGTAAAATCGGAAAACTTAATTTTAATGAATGCTGATTTAATTTTTCTGTTACTGTGTGAATGAGTTACATCATTTTTGAGTTCTAGGAGGATGTGATGAAGTTTCTTCTTAGCATATTCTAGAGTTGTGACGTTGTGGCTAAAGGTTCTTTCTACACTGCATGACTTCCTCTCTCTATTGGAAACGACAGGTCTGTCGTCTATTCCTCTACATAGGTTATATAGACTTGCACCAAACTTACCGAATAATTTATGCAATGTTACGATGTCGAGGTTCTGAAGATCAGCGCAAGTCGAAATATTCAAAGCGGCTAACTTATCTGATGTCTTCCCACCAACGCCCCATATTTTATCTACAGGTAACGAGGTCATGAATTGCTCTATTTCACCTGATTTTAATTCAAATTGACCATTAGGTTTATTCCAGTCACTCGCAATCTTCGCTAACATTTTATTAGGGGCTATGCCTGCTGAGCACGTTAAATTTCTTTTTTCAAATATCTCATTTCTTATCGATTCGGCTAAAGTACTAGCATCCAATTTATCATCAGAAAGATCCAAATAAGCTTCGTCCAATGATAATGGCTCAATAAGATCCGTGTATTGATGAAATATTTTTCTAATAATCTTTGATTCGTTTCTATATAAATCATGTCTGACAGGTAGGATTATTAGGCTTGGGCATAATTGAAGAGCTTTAAATGCTGGCATTGCCGATCTACAACCGTATTCTCTAGCAACGTAGTTACAGGTAGTTAAAACCCCTCTATTCCCTCCACTTCCACCAACAGCGACGGGTTGATCTTTGAATTTTGGATTTTCTCTAATTTCAATTGCCGCATAAAAACAATCCATATCGATGTGGATGATCTTTCTTAATTTAGATTGATTATCCCGATCTAGCATTATCTATAAGGCGAATAATAATTTAGTTTTAAATATCCAAAATATTTACTATATATAACAACATGAAGCTCATGATTATTGCCACATTTTATATCTTTCTTTCAACCTTAAGTTATGCAGAAAATCCAAAGGTTTTGCTTGAGACCAATCATGGAGACATAACGATTGAATTAAACGAAGAAAAAGCTCCTATCACTGTTAAGAATTTTATTAGTTATGTAGAAAAGAAGTTCTACGACAATACTATCTTTCACCGAATTATTGATGGCTTTATGATTCAAGGCGGTGGTTTCTCTAATGAAGAAATGCCTGCACAAAAGAAGCCTGATGACCCTATAAAAAATGAGGGTAAAAAATCTGGTTTGTCCAATATTAGGGGTTCAATAGCAATGGCCAGAACGAATGACCCTCATAGTGCCACATCTCAATTTTTTATTAATGTTGTTGATAACAAAAATTTAGATCCTGGTGGATTTAGTGCTGATGGATATGCGGTTTTTGGGAAAGTTACTAAGGGAATGGATGTGGTTGATAAAATAAAGTCTGTTAAGACTGGCTCTACACCGTTGAAGACACTTGGTGGTGTCGGTGCTATGAGAGATGTACCAATAAAAAAAGTCATTATTAAAAGTGCAAAACTATTGAAGAAAAAATCTAATTAGCATTCTCATGAAAACCCTTTGTATCATATTTTCGGCGACTTTATTCTTATCATCTTGTTCCAAAAAGAACGTTAATGTAGAGCCCTCAAATAAACCTTCTAAGGAAGAATCACCCTCTGCTAATACAAATGATAAGGTTGAATTAGATCCACCACTAATAGCTAAAGATCCGGCAACTAAAAATAATTCTCCTGAAGTCATTATGGACACCAATTTTGGTGAGATTGTAATTAAATTGGATGCTCTTAATGCTCCTGTAACCGTCGAAAATTTTCTTAATTATGTTAAATCAAAACACTATGATAATACTCAATTTCATCGAGTTATTAAGGGTTTTATGATCCAAGGGGGTGGCTTTTCTAGTGAAGGTGATGAAAAAGAAACAGTAGCGCCTATAAAAAACGAGGGTAAAAATGGACTTACCAATAAGAGAGGATCAATTGCAATGGCTAGGACCAGTGATCCCAATAGTGCTACATCACAATTTTTTATCAATACAGTTGATAATAGTAGAACTCTTGATGCCGGTGGTGCCAATGGACCCGATGGCTATGCCGTTTTTGGTGAAGTTATTTCAGGAATGGAAACCGTTGATAAAATTGCAACTGTGAGAGTTGGGCCCAAAACATTGAGATCAAGAGCGCCGAATGGTCAATTGTATCCTAGTCCAAACGGAGATGTGCCTGTTGAAAATGTTTTCATTAAAACATTGAGGCTTAAATCTGAAGATTAGTCGATTGCCTTCTAATGATTTATAATCTTTAGAGCCTGATCCAAATTAGCGTCTTCATGAACTATGGCATGAAGGCTTTTGGCAACAAGCGCTGGATTTTCGTGTTGGAAAACATTTCGTCCGACAGCTATTCCTGATGCGCCAGAATCCATTGCCATCTTAACCATTTTAAGAAGAGCTTCGTCATCACCCATAGCCGCTCCGCCCAATACAACAACAGGAACAAATGAAGAATCAATTATTTTTTTAAAATCATTGATCTCGGCGTCGTGAGGAAATGCAGTCTTAATAACATCTGCACCAAGCTCAGCAGCCATTCTGACAGCAAATGAAATATTTTCTACATTATAGTCATCAGGTTTGCCTATTCCAAATGGTAATGACTCTAGAATAACGGGTAATTCTGAATCGATACACTCACTAACTAGGCTAGCACATTCACGATATATTCTATCCTCTGATTGATGGTGCGTATAACACATATTCATTACAGCGTGAGCACCAACGCTCAACGCATCATCAGCTGTAAATGCTCTATAGCTTCCATGATCTGGATTGTCCTGGTATGAAGGTTTGTAAACATCCGTTCTGAAACAAATACCTTTCCCGTCAAGTTGATCGGAAAATGCTCTGGCTGTACCAAAGTTTACAACAAAACCATCTACGAACGGTGACACAGCTTCAATTAAATCGCCTGTATTATTGAGTTCAGGAACTGGGATAACAGTTCCATGGTCAATTGGTAATATTACAGTTTTACCATCTTTAAAGAATTTATCCCAATTATGTCGGAATATATTATTTTCTTCCATTGTCAAAACTTGTCCATTAATAACAAAATGACAAAGAAAAACTTGGATTTCATTTCGCCTTCAGATATTAAAAGGAATAAACATAAAAATTATTTAGGAGTCTAATATGCCAATTATAGAAACTAACGGAATAAAGATGCACTACACTGAGCAAGGTGAAGGTGATCCACTATTACTAATTATGGGTATTACTGCTCCTGGCGCTGTCTGGGAGGCGCATGCTGAAGAGTGGCAAAAAGATTTTAGGTGTATTTTGGGAGACAATCGAGGTGTTGGCGACTCAGATAAACCCGAGGGTCCATATACTAGTGAAATGATGGCAGATGATTATGCGGGGTTGCTGGATGAGTTAGGCATAGAGAGTGCAAGGGTTGTTGGATGTTCAATGGGATCAATAATTGCTCAGCAACTTGCTCTTAGGCATCCTGATAAAGTAAAGAGTGCCGTTTTGATGTGTACATGGTCTCGTTGTGATAGGTATGCTGTTTCGGTTTTTGAACATATGATGAATGCAAAAGCGAGACTGAAACCTGAGGAGTTCATGAAATTTGTTCAACTTTTAATCTTCACTAAGCCGTTCTGGGACAATGATGACTGTTATCAAGGTATCGTAGACGGTCAAAATGATGCTAAGCTGGGTGCAGCTCCCCAGCCTGTTCATTCAATGGAGGCACAAGCATCCGCATGTATTAATCATGATGTTTATGCTGATTTGCCACAGATAAAGAGTCCATGCTTAGTGATAGGCGGAAAAGATGATATTTTTACTCCTGCTTGGATGTCCGAAGAAACAGCAGAAGCAATTCCTAATTCTGATTTACATTTATATGATGGTGCGGGGCACGCATTTCATTGGGAAAAGCTAGACGATTTTAATCCCAGAGTAAGGGATTGGTTAAAAGCAAATTAATAAAAAAGAATAACATAAATTATGGCTATAAAATTTGGCTCAGAAGTATACACATGGTTCATGGATGGCTATGGTGAAGGAAATGATAATAAACTACCACACATGGCTAAAATTATCGGTGAAGCAGGTTTTGCCGGAATAGAACCAATGGTTTTAGAACCTTACGACACCTATTGGCTTGGTGATTGTAAAGATCCTCAAAGGCTAAAAGATGCTCTCGACGAAGCAGGTATTGAATTAGCGGCGTTGGCATTAATCTGTAAGTGGGATGAAGAGGAAGAAACTGAATCTGAAAGAATTGCTGCTGACTGGACCATAGAGACGTTGAAACTCTTCCCAGGAGCAGCCCTTGGTACTGTTCCTCTTCCAGATGGAAGACATAATTTGCAGCAGAGAAGGGTTAATTTAGTTAACAATGTTAATCGGGTCTCAAGAAGAGCAGCCGAAGCTGGATTAAAGTGCTCGTTCCATCCAAATAGTCCACCACCCTCTCTAGTGAGAACTCAAGATGATTACGATGTTGTTTTAAATAGCTTAGATCCAAATGTCACTGGATGGACTCCTGACGTTGGTCACATTGCTCGTGGAGGAATGGATGTGATTGATACAATGACCAAGTGGGGGCATTTAGTTAATCATATTCACTATAAAGATTTTTCAGGAAATGGGCCTGAGCCATGGTCTCAAATGGGAAGTGGAAAACTTGATTTTCACAAGATTACAGAATGGCTAACTCTTCGTAATTATGAGGGTTGGATAATTTGTGAAGATGAGGCTGAAGTTGCTATAAAAGACCCCGACGGAGTTACTTTGCAAAATGGTCAGTGGTGTAAAGAGAATCTTTACCCGATGGTTTAAACTTCGCAATTTTTAGAAGCTCTCATTGGAATGGCTAATTATGCTGTTGGTCTAGACTTTGGTACAAACTCTTGCCGATCAGTTATCATCAATGTTGATAATGGTAATGAACTTGCGACCAGTGTTTTTAACTACCCATCAGGAGAGCTTGGGATTATTACTGATAAATCTGATCCAAATGTTGCTAGGCAGAACCCACATGACTATATTATTGGTTTAGAATATATAATTAAAGAATCGCTTAGGGAGGCTGGGAACGCCTTTTCTGAATTTGATTCTAGTCAAGTAATCGGGATAGGAGTTGATACCACTGGAAGTACGCCAATACCTGTTGATGAGAAATGTATACCATTATCATTTAATGATAAGTTCAAAGATAATATCAATGCACTGGTTTGGTTGTGGAAGGATCATACCTCATATGAAGAAGCCGAAGAGATAACTCGATTAGCGAATGAAAAACGTCCACAGTACCTTCAGAGATGTGGGGGAACTTATTCTTCTGAATGGTGGTGGTCTAAAATTCTTCATCTGAAAAAAATAGCGCCTGAAGTCTATGACGCAGCTTACAGCTATATTGAGCATTGTGATTATATTCCTGCACTGTTGTCAGGAATTAATGATCCATTAGCAATAAAAAGAAGCGTATGTGCGGCAGGACATAAAGCAATGTTCTCCCAATCTTGGGGAGGTCTACCGGATAAGGAATTTCTTGGCTTATTAGATCCTGACCTCCCTGATCTTAGGGATAGATTGTATGAAACTGCTCATCCTTCAGATCATATTGCTGGTTTTTTATCATCAGAGTGGTCAGATTCGACTGGATTGCCTAAAGGTATTCCCATTGCAGTAGGTGCATTTGATTGTCATATGGGAGCGGTCGCCTGCGGTGTTAAGGAGGGTGTATTCACTAAGATACTTGGTACGAGTACCTGTGATATAACAGTTGTTCCTGAATCAGGGAACCTAGATCATATACCAGGGGTTTGCGGTGTCGTTAATGGCTCAGTGTTACCTGATCATTACGGAATTGAGGCAGGTCAGAGTGCCGTTGGAGATATTTTTCTATGGTTAGTCAATAACCTTGTTCCAGATAGTTATGGGAGTAGTGCTGATGAGAAATTTGAAGCAATGGAGAAAATGATGGCAAACGATTCTCCAGGTTCATCGGGGCTACTTGCTCTGGACTGGAATAATGGAAATAGAACTATACTTGTCGATGTAAGGCTATCAGGTCTTCTATTAGGTCAAACTCTTCACACCAAAGCACATGAAATTTATCGGGCCTATATTGAAGCTACTGCATTTGGTGCGTTAACGATAATAAATAGAATCGAAGAGAGCGGAGTGAAGATTAATGAAGTTGTCACTACTGGTGGTCTTGCCGTTAAAAATGAAGCTCTAATGCAGATTTATGCAGATATTCTTCAGAGGCCATTGAAAGTAGCTATGAGTGATCAAACCTGTGCAGTGGGTGCCGCATTATTTGGAGCCAGTGTAAATGAAGGATATAATATCTTTGATCTAAGAGATAAATGTTCGAAATTTAGGGATGCCATTTATTTGCCTAATGATGATGCGGTAGAGGTCTATAAAAAATTATTTTCTCTATATAAGGACCTTCATGACGCATTCGGAACAAGCGAGTGGAATGGTAACCTCTCCAGAGTAATGAAGGAATTGATTGATATTAGAGAAGATCAACGATGAATTGAGCTTTCATTTATTAAATATGAAATTCTCTTATTTTTATCAGACTTATCGCAGAGTTTCTTTAAAATAAGTTTAGAGACTACATCCTCAAGTGGGATACCTTTTTCGTCAGCAATTCTTTTAAAGCTGAGGTATTGTGTTTCTGTAAGGCTGACTTTTAATGGCTTATTTTTTTCGTTAAGCAAAAAATCCATAAATATTTATTTATATTTAATCATCTGAATTTTTCATGTCAGTAATAAAGTTATTGAATGTTTTTTTTTAAAGAAAACCATCACAAATTAAATTGATAATCAGTTGATTATAAGTCAATTGCAACTGTGAATATTTAACGAATTATTTGCAAATAATTGATGTTAAAAAAACCGATGAATTTTTGTGACCGAACAATAAGCGCTGATTTAATTTGAATACACATAAATAATACTTAGTGAAATACACCCATCAGGAATCGAACCTGAACCCGCGGCTCCGGAAACCGCTGTACTATCCATTATACTATGGGTGCTAATCATTTTAAGAATACCAATTATAACAACCAAATCAAGACTCAGAAATATCACCAAAACATTAACTTTACAGGCTATCAATCAAGAGATTTAGTTTCGATCCCCTGTAGATGTCAAAATCACAAGAAATTATAGTTATTAAATTTGGCTCTGGTATTCTTACTCACCCAGATGGAATTTCTTTGGATGATAGCCAATTTGATGGCCTAGTTAATGCCGTCTCTAATATTCACAAAATTGGGATGAGGCCTGTTATAGTCTCAAGTGGGGCTGCTGCTGCTGGAATGATGGCCTTTGGAATTAAAGAGCGTCCAGCGGATTTATCTGCTCTTCAGGCCTGTTGTGCAGTTGGTCAAACCCGTTTAATGCATTTCTACGAAACATTATTTAGACAATATGATTTAAACGTTGCTCAATTATTGCTAACTAATGAAGATTTTTCTACACCTAGTAGAACATTAAACGTGACTAACACATTTGATGAGTTATTGAAGCATGAAAATGTCATTCCAATAATTAATGAAAATGATTCAGTTGCTACTGAAGAATTAAAATTTGGTGATAATGATTCATTATCAGCATCTCTCTCAATTCTAATCAATGCTTCCTTGCTCATTATTTTAACAGAGGTTGACGGCTTGATGGATGCGAATGGTAATTTAATTCCTCACATAGATGATATTAATGATGCCATGAATCACGTCAGATTGGAGAAAGGCAAATACTCAGTTGGTGGAATGGCTACTAAATTGGAGGCTGCTAGCATGGCTTCAAGATCTGGTATAACAACATTAATTGCTAATGGCCGGAGAACTAATCAACTTGAAGATTTGGTAAAAGGTGAAGGTGTATACACAAAGATAAGTATTGGAAATGAGTAAAGAAATTAAAGATAAAATCACGAAAATGGGTTCTGATGCTCTAACGGCGTCTAGGGCTTTAGCAAATCTTACTACTGATCAGAAGAATAAAATACTATTAGCAATGGCTGATGGCATTTTATCTGACGCGGATCAAATTATTTCAGCTAACGCAATTGATCTTGATAATGCCGTTAATAATAATTTAACAAATTCAATGATAGACAGGCTCCGTCTTGATCAAAAACGAATTGAGGCCATTGCTGATGGTATTCGTCAAGTTGCAACATTACCTGATCCAGTAGGTGAAATCATGGACGAATGGGAGCGTCCGAACGGAATCAAGATCAAACAAATTAGAGTCCCAATCGGAATAATAGGAATAATTTATGAGTCTAGGCCAAATGTTACTAGTGATGCCGCAGTATTATGTTTAAAAACTGGAAATGCTACAATTTTAAGAGGTGGCAAAGAATCAATAAATTCAAACATAGCGATTAGCGATTCCCTTCAAAATGCTGGTGAGAAGGCTGGCTTACCTGAAAATAGTATTCAATTAATTCCATTTACAGATAGGGAAAGTGTTAAACATCTCGCTGAAATGGATGAATATCTAGACTTAATTATACCCAGAGGAGGAGCGGGACTTATTGAGGCGGTTGTTTCAATGGCTAGAATGCCTGTTATCAAGCATTACGATGGGATATGCCATACATATGTGGATAGTGAATGTGATTTAGAAATGGCATCAAACGTTGTTATGGATGCCAAAACCCAAAAACCTAGTGTTTGTAATGCACTCGAAACGTTGTTGGTTTCAGAACAGATTGCAGACACATTCTTACCAACCATCGGTAAATTATTATCTGAACAACAAGTTGAAATAAGGGCTGATGATCTTTCTCGAAGCCTATTGGGAGTGGATTCTGTAGAAGTTAAACCTGATGATTGGAAAACTGAATATTTAGACCTAATTGTTTCAATAAAAGTCGTCAGTGATGTCAATGAAGCGATTGATCATATCAATCATTATGGATCACATCATAGTGACTGTATAATTACTGAATCAGAGACTAATGCTAACAAATTTATGAATAATGTTGATTCAGCAACTGTATTTTGGAATGTCTCGACTCGATTTAGTGACGGTGAAGAGTTTGGGTTTGGCGCTGAAATTGGTATAAGTACTGATAAACTTCATGCACGCGGACCAATGGCATTGAGAGAACTTACCTCATACAAATATTTAATATCAGGAAAAGGTCAAACTAAGGCCTGATTTTTACCTGTTTAATAAATTAGGTAAAATTCTTTGCTAGTTTTATGAATTCTGATTTAGATACTTTCTCGACTTGATAGGTTTGTTCGGTTTTCTTTGTATAAGTTTTTTTTCTCGAGTTAGAATAAGCCTTGTCATAGTGATTCTCTAAGATTGATAAGACAAAGTCTTTATATTTCTCATCTCTTATCAAGTTCAACCATTGATCATATAGTTTTTGGGGAACTAAATGTTTTACTTTGCTCAATTTTAAAATCAGAAGTTTTTGATCGTGTATAAAATGTTTATACTCTTTTATTAGAAAATTTGCTCTCTCAATAATTGGAACATCAATTTCGATAACCGGTGAATCTTTCATTAGTGTCCATAAGGCAGCTGGGATTTGTAAAGACCCAATTCTGGAACTCTCTGATTCAATATAAGTTATTTTTGATGGGTTAAATTCTTTTAGCTTTTCAAGGATCTTTCTTTCAAACCTTTTTTGGCTGGGTTGTTTAGAGGTCATATCATCACCTAGAGCAGATCCTTTGTGTGAAGCTAATCCCTCAAGGTCTAGGATTTGAGATCCATTTGCCTCTAAATACTTTAGCAATTTGGTTTTTCCTGATCCAGTGAAGCCAGATATTATTTTGAAATTATAATTATTTGATAATTTTTGTTTTAATTCACCAATGATATGCTTTCGGTAGGCCTGATATCCACCTTCGAGTAAAGTTGTTTTCCAACCAATACTGTTCAAAAATGTTGCCATGGATTTTGATCTTTCCCCTCCCCTCCAACAATAAATCAAAGGAGAATATGTTTTTTCTTTATTAAAAAAATGATCTTTTAAGTGTTTAGAAATATTATGAGCTACGATTGAGGCTCCTTTTCTACGTGCAACAAAAGGACTTTGTTGTTTATATGCAGTTCCAACTAATTTTCGCTCTTCATCATTAAGAACAGGCATGTTTAGTGCATTAGGGAGGTTATCCTCCTCATATTCTGATGGCGATCTTACATCAATTATTTCGTCAAAATCGGATAAATTGACTTTGTCCGCTTCAACTGACTGTAATTCTCTCATCTGAATTAAATCTATTATCATGGTTTGCGAAGTTAAATGCAATAGACGATTATCAAATAGCATCAAGAATGGATATAATCATTACAGGAATAGGTTCCTTAAGCACAGGCAGTCAAAATGCTGACGCCCTTTTTGAATCTTCAATCAATTCTTCTGTAGAGACTCAATTTATTGATATACAATCGCATGAAGGAATAATTCCTATTCCGGTAAATTCAATTGAAGATAATCTTATTAATGTCAAAGGATTGGAGCAATTTAATAAATTAGATAGAACTTCTAAACTTGCAATTAATGCTGTTGATCAAGCCTGGCAAAATTCAGGTATTAATAGTCAACAAATTGACCCTAATAAAATTGGTGTATTTATAGGAACCTCAAGAGGACCAGTTGGAAAATGGGAGGATACATACAAAAGGCATATGTCCGGGAAAAGACAGCTGCCCTCATTCTCTGCATCGGGAACTATAGCTGCAATAAGTGGTTCTGTGTCTCAATATTTGAAAGCTTCTGGTCCGTCTTTAACATTATCATCAACATGTTCATCAGGCGCGGCGGCGATTGCAACTGGGGCTAGTATGATCCATTCCGGTGCTTGTGATGTTGCCGTTGTTGGTGGAGTGGAATCCGTTATAAATGATTCCATAATAAATGTAATGAAATCGGCAGGTTTGTTGGCTGATAGTAACGAAGCATCTAAAAGTTGTAAGCCATTTGATGAGAATAGAAATGGTCTTGTGGTTGGTGAAGGTGCAGCATTTTTAATATTGGAATCATACCAGCATGCCCTTAACAGAAAAGCACATCCATTGGCCAAACTTTCTGGATGGTGTAATGGATTAAGCCAAAGTGGCAAGGTTGGAGTCGATTTAAGTGGTGATTCTATAGCATCCACAATTCTTAACTCCATTAAAATGAGCGATATTGAGGCATCAGATGTCGATTATATAAATGCTCATGGCACTGGAACTGTTTTAAATGATTTATGTGAATCCAGAGCCATCAATTTGGTCAAAGGGCTTTCTAGTGTTCCGCTAAGTTCAATCAAACCAATTACCGGTCATTGCTTAGGCGCATCCCCCGCTTTAGAGGCGGTTCTTTGTGTTATGGTTATTAACAATAATAAAGCTCCTCATACTGCGAATCTTACAAATATAGATGGGAACTTAAAAATCACCCCTATCATGGAAAGTCCATTGGAAGGTGAATTCAATAATGTTTTGTCTACATCTTTGGGGTTCTGGGGAAATCATGCTTCCTTGGTTTTTTCTAAGATTTCTTGAAGCTTGCTTAGATTTAATTTGCCAAGTTCGTTACGAGGTATTTTATCCACTTCAATTATTCTGCTAATATTTTCAATTGATATAGATATTTCGTTATACTCATTTACTGCACTTTTACCTGTAGCATAATCATCAGTCACCATGGCAATTGCCATTCCATTCCTCTCATCAGGAATTCCTATTATGGTAAAATCAAAATCATAACGACTCGAAATGATTGAAATAATCTTATCGAGTTGAATCTTTTCGCCTAAGACTTTGATCTGATTATCACTTCGCCCATAAGTGATTAGACGATTGTTTTCTTTTATTCCATAATCACCAGTATGAAACCATCCGTCATCATTGATTGGGGTTATATATTTTATACTC
>CEUK01030041.1_pt1 | contig 20687 bp, 20 predicted proteins | sample 356451 | NCBI WGS metagenome assembly CEUK01 (sample SAMEA2622843, study PRJEB7988) | marine metagenome | isolation source: saline water (ENVO:00002010), including
CATTCATGGCAATCAAGATGTTTTAGGTGTTATGGGAAGCAAGCCGATTCATCTAATGACTCCGGAGGATAGAAAAAAACCACCAGCAATAAAAGATTACTTTATTGACACAGGAATGTCAGCACAAGAGTTAAAGCAAAAAATCTCCGTGGGAGACTCTATAACTAGAGAGCGAAAACTAGTAGAAATGGGAGAAAACCTAAACTGTAAGTCACTTGACAATAGAATATCGGTTTATATTCTTGTAGAAATGTTTAAAGAAATGAAGAAACCTCCTCCTTATGATGTTTATGGTGTTTTTACTGTTCAAGAAGAAGTAGGAATACGAGGAGCTAAAGTTGCTTCAATGGAGATAAATCCAGACTTTGGATTTGGTCTCGACACAACTATTGCATGGGACACGCCAGGAAGCACCGAACAAGAGAGGGTCTCCTCTTTAGGAGAAGGAGCATGTATAAAAATTATGGACTCTTCTACATTGTGTGATTATAGGATGGTTTCATATATGAAAGAAATAGCAAAAAAGAAAAAAATAAAGTATCAACTAGAAATTTTACCAGCCGGGGGAACAGATACGGCAGGAATACAAAGAATGAATCCAGGCGGAAGTATAGCCGGTGCAATTTCAATTCCCACAAGGCATATACACCAAGTAATAGAAATGGTTAATAAAAAAGATGTTAGAAACTCTATAGACTTGTTAAGATTCTGCGTTGAAAATATAGACAAGTATGACTGGTCTTTTAAGTAAATTGAAATTATATGATTAAAGAGGAAAACTGCTTAAGAAAACGCAAATCATTTTCATAAAAAAGACGCAAATCATTAACCCCATATTTTAGCATAGCAATTCTCTCTATGCCCATTCCAAAAGCAAAACCAGAATGTTTTTTTGAGTCTATATTGCAGTTTTCTAACACATAAGGATCAACCATACCACATCCCAAAATTTCAAGCCATCCCGTTCCTTTGGTAATTCTATAGTCTGTTTCAGAATTTAGACCCCAATAAATATCTACTTCTGCAGATGGTTCAGTAAATGGAAAGTATGATGGGCGAAGCCTCATTTTTGTTTTTTCGCCAAACATTTTTTTTACAAAATAAAATAAAGTTTGTTTTAAGTCAGCAAAAGAAACACCTTCATTTATATATAACCCCTCAACTTGATGAAAAAGGCAGTGTGACCTTGATGAAATAGACTCATTTCTATAAACTCTACCTGGAGATAGAATACGAATAGGTGGAGAGCTCTCAGACATATGTCTTACCTGAACAGAAGACGTGTGTGTACGTAATAAAATGTCTGGATTTGTTTGAATAAAAAATGTGTCTTGCATATCTCTTGCCGGATGCTCTTCAGGAAGGTTTAAAGCGGAAAAATTATGCCAGTCATCTTCAATTTCTGGACCAAAAGAAATAGAGTACCCAAGAAAATTAAAAATAGAGCAGATTTGACGATTAACAATTTTAACTGGGTGTAGGCTTCCTAAATTAGAGGAAGACGCCGGCTTAGAAAGATCAAGGCTAACACTAGTTGTTTTTTCTAAAAAAGAGTCACTATATTTATCAATGACTCTTTCAACAGAGGACTTTAAAAGGTTTAAGTTTTTTCCTAAATGTTTTTTTTCTTCTTTAGGAGCGAGCTTAAAATCTGCAAAAAGAGAGTTTAAAATACCTTTTTTTCCTAAATAATTAATTCTAAACTTTTCTAATTCATCTTTAGATTTGGGAACAAAAAGGCTTACTTCTGATATGAGGGATTTAATTTTTTTTAACATCTTAATAAAATACGTATATTTGCTAATCTATTAGACAAAGAAACAACAATTATGTCAAATAATATTTTAAAATCAATAATATTAAGTGTGGCTCTTGTCTTGTTTTTGCCATTTTATTCTTGTAAAAAAACAAAAGAAACAATAGGAATAGTTATTGTTAAAGATATAAATGGACAATTAATTAGCGGGGCTACAGTAACGTTGCATCAAGACGGACAAATAAGTCCACAAGGAAACCTAACAGACCCATCAGTAAGAAGAACAGAAACAACAGACTCCAACGGAAGAGCTCAATTTATATATGATCTTGAAGCGGTCCTTAATATAAGTGTTACAAAGACAGATGGTAATGACCAGCTTTCAGGAACAGGAATAATCAGACTGTTAAGAGAAAAGACGGTTACACAGCAAGTAGAGATCAATTAAAAAAGTTAAGGATAGCTTTTTTAATTAGGTTTTTTTGTTCAGAATCACTAAGACTTTTTAGAGGCTTTAATTCTTTGTAGTGTGGCCAGCCATCTGAATCTATTTTTTCAAACGAAAAATAACCATAAGGGATTAATAGCTTACATATAGCAACGTGTAAAATATTTACCTTTTCTTCCTTGTCAAAAGGCTTAATGCCTTGATTAACCTCTTGAATACCGATTAAATAAAGAATTCCTTTAAGAGATATCTCGCTATTAAATTGTTTTTCTAAACGAGAAACAAGGATGTCCCAATCAGAAACATTTTTTTTCATAAGACAAATTTAAAGATTTAATATATTTACAGAGTGAATTATATTGACATTATTATTACAGTTTCTCTTTTCTATGGACTTGTTAAGGGTTTTTCAAACGGAATTGTTAAAGAAGTTACTGGTATCTTGGGTTTTGTTTTGGGGGTTTATTTTGCCATTCATTTTTCAGTTTACATTCAACCTCAAGCACAAAAAATTTTAAACATTAATAATGAGTTTACGCCGCTAATTTCTTTTATTGTGCTTTTTATAGTTAGTTTTTTTGCAATTAAAATAATAGGCTCTTTTTTGGATGGAATTACACGTGCACTTTCTTTGGGTTTGTTAAGCAAGACAACAGGGGCCATTTTCGGTGCAATCAAAATTTTTATTCTTTTTTGTTTCTTGCTAGTCTTTGCAGAAGATCATCAAGTAATTGATGAACAGAAAAATAAAAAAGCAATATTGTTGTCACCGATGATTAAAGCGGCAAGAATAATAATGCCAGAAATAAATAAGCAAAAAAACCAGTTGTTTGAAAAAATAGAATCTAAAACAGAAAAAGCTAAAGAGAAAATAGAAAAAATTAATCTTGAATAGCAGAAATAGCAGGAAGAACAGAGCCTTCTAGATATTTTAGCATAGCTCCACCACCTGTGGAAATATAAGAAATATTACTTTTAAAATTAAACCGTTTTATAGCAGAAATTGAGTCTCCTCCACCAACGATAGAGAAGGCACCATTATTAGTTGCTGATGCTACAGCTTTAGCAACTCCAACAGTACCTTTTGAAAATGCATCAATTTCAAAAACGCCCATAGGACCATTCCAAACAATAGTTTTTGATGAGGAAATAACATTTGTAAAACACAACACGCTTTCAGGACCAACATCTAAACCCATGTATTCAGCATTTATTTTGTTGATTTTTGAAATTTTTATAGTGGCGTTGTTTTTAGCGGCTTTTGCATTAACGGAGTCTACTGGCAATAATAAATTAACCCCGTTAAGTTTAGCATCAGAAAGAATTTTGGTGGCAAGCAAAACTTTATCTTTTTCTAAAATAGAATTGCCCACATCTCCTCCTAAAGCTTTTATAAAGGTATAAGCCATACCACCCCCAATAATTAGATTGTCAACGTGTTGAATTAAGTTTTGTATTACCTCAATTTTACCAGAAATCTTTGCTCCACCAATTATTGCTGTAACAGGTCTTTTTTGAGATTGAAGAACTTTGTTTAGTTGATTAATTTCAGAAGAAAGTAAAAAGCCAAAACAAGAACGGTTATTAAAAAATTTTGGAAGGATTGCGTTCGACGCATGCTTTCTGTGTGCAACACCAAAAGCGTCGTTAATAAAAAAATCACCCAGTTCAGAAAGTTTTTTAGCAAAATCATAGTCAGCCTTTTTTTCTTCAGGATAAAATCGTAAGTTTTCTAACAAAAGAATGGAAGAGTTAGGCATTTTTGATATCAGAGACTTAGGGTTTTCTCCAATACAATCATTTGAAAAAAAAACGGGAGCTTTTACGAGGCCTTTTAAATCAGACAAAACATGTTTCATAGAAAAGCATTCTTCATATTTGTTTTCTGGCCGGCCCAGGTGAGACATAACAATCGCTTTTCCACCATCATTAACCACCTTTTTAATTGTTGGTAAAGCGGCAATTATTCTTGATGTGTCAGAAACCTCTAATGAAGAGTTTAAAGGAACATTAAAATCAACACGTATTAGCACTCGTTTGCCCTCAAAACAGAAAGAATTAATTTTTTTCATGCTGCAAAAATAAAATAAATTAAAAAGATAGACTTAATTTATTTAAATTTGACAGAAATAATTCATGATGTTATTTAAGGATATTTTACATAACAATGATGCAAAAAAGCACTTAGTTCAAAGGTCAAATGATGCTCGGGTAAGCCACGCCCAGTTATTTTCTGGTAATAAAAATGCTCCAAAGTTAGCGCTTGCATTAGCATATGCGCAATATTTAAACTGCGAAGATAGTTTGGGTGATGATTCTTGCAATAAATGTAAGTCTTGTTTAAAGTTTAATAAATTAGCACATCCAGATCTTCATGTTGTTTTTCCAATTTCAAAAAACAAGAAGACTGGCCAAGTTTCTAGTAATGACTTTTTGGAAGATTGGCGGGGAGCTATTAAAAAAAATAAAGAACTGACTCTTGACGATTGGAGTAACATCATGGTTCACGCTAATAAAAACAGTCAACTATTAAAAATTCACAAATCAGAATCGGATTTAATAAAAAATAAGTTGAGATTTAAAAACTATGAAGCAAAGTATAGAATAGTTTTAATATGGATCGCTGAATTAATGAATTTAGAAGCGTCAAACAAACTTTTAAAGATCATAGAGGAACCACCCCCAGGAACGGTTTTTTTGCTAATAACGGAAGACAAAACAAGAATTTTGGAAACAATAAGGTCTAGAACCCAAGAGGTTGTTTGTGTAGTTTCAGAAAAGAATAGAAATATTATACCGAAAGAAAAAGAAGCCAGCACCAATGAAAAAAAAGCGACAAATATTGAAGCCGAAGAGACTCATCTTAATGAAGACAGAAACAATAGGTTTTTAGACCTTTTTATTCACTGGATGAGAGGGGTTTATAAAAAAGACGTGTTATCAATTATTAATTTAATGGATGAGCTCACAAAGCTTAACAAAAGTCAACAAAAATTGTTTTATACCTACACCATTAGTATCATCAGAGATTGTTTAATTTTGAACTTTAAAGCACCAGAGTTGTTGAGTATGAACGAAAAAGAAAATAAATTTGTAAATAATTTTTCGCAATTTATAGACATTAAGAGTGGAAAGAAAATAGCAATGCTTTTAGAAGAGACAGTCAATGCTATAAGTAGAAACGCAAACACAAAAATTTTATTTTTAGATCTGTCTTTACAACTATTTCCGTTATTAAAAAAAATTAAAGTTTAAACTTATGAGTTGTAACAATTGTAATACGTGTAATGTTTCAGAAAAAAGAGGCTGTGGGACAAGCTCTGTTTTTGACTGGTTGTATCAAATTGAAAATCCCGCGGCAAGCAATAAAGATTTAGTAGAGGTTCAATTTAAGGCGGACAGAAAGGGCTATTATGTAAATGGCGATAAAGTACAGTTTTCGGTAGGAGATGTAGTTGTAGCTCAGGGTGAAAAGATAGGGCATGATATAGGAAGGGTTTCTATGAAGGGTGAGTTAGTAGCGTTACAGCTTAAAAGGAAGAAAATTACAAACAAAAACAAGCTAAGAAAAATTTATAGAAGAGCAACGGAACAAGATTTGACAATATGGGAAAAGGCAATTGATAAAGAGAGAGGTGTTTTAAAAAAAGCAAAGGAAATGATTTTTAAGCATAATTTAGACATGAAGCTTTCTGACGTAGAGTTTCAGGCAGACAATAAAAAGGCAACATTTTATTATACTTCAGAAAAAAGAGTAGACTTCAGAGAGTTGATTAAAAGTTTCTCTAGAGAATTTCAGGTAAAAATTGAAATGAAACAAATAGGTGTAAGGCAAGAGGCAGCAAAGATAGGAGGGATTGGCTCATGTGGTAGAGAGTTATGTTGTTCTACGTGGATGACAGATTTCCCCACGGTTACAACTTCAGCGGTAAGGTACCAACAATTAGCGATTAATCCTGATAAAATTTCAGGACAGTGTGGGCGTTTAAAATGCTGTTTAAATTTTGAGCTTGAGGCTTACACTGAAGAACTAAAGCAATTTCCAAGCATTAAAAGAAAATTAAAATTTAAAAAAGGAGATGCAAAGTGTTTTAAATTGGATGTTTTTAAAAAAACAATGCAATATTATTACTTGGGAAGTCCTTCAGAAATTGTTGAGATTCATCTTGATAATGTTAACAGGGTTATTAAACTAAATGAAGAAGGGGTAGTACCAGAAAAAATGGAAAGCTATATACTTACAAATGAAGAAAAGAGCGAAAATAAAAACATTTTAAATGAAGGAAGTTTAGAAAGGTTTGATAAAAAGAAGAAGAAACGGAAAAGAAAATGAAAACAATAAAGATATGCGTTATAAGTTTTGTGTTATTGAGCTTTTTATCATGTAGTGGTGATAAGGTTGTTTTTCAAAATTACAAGGCCTTCAACAAAAACCAATGGCATGCAGATAGCGTGGTAAAATTCAGTTTTTTAAATACCGATACTCTTAGCCAGCATGAAATAGAGTTAAAAATAAGACACACAGTTGATTACGAATACCGAAATTTATTTCTATTCTATCAAAATGAAATTAAAACAGACACACTAGAGGTTTTGTTAGCAGATAAAAGAGGAAAGTGGTATGGAAAGGGGATTGGAGACATAAGAGAAGTAAGTGTAATTGTAGAGAGGAAAAAATTCAATAACAAAAAAGAAATAAAATATGTTTTAGAGCAAGCGATGAGGTACGGAAAAAAAGAAAAAATAATTAGACTACAAAACTTGAATTCTATAGGCCTCAGAATTATAAAGAAAAATAAATGAACAGTATAAAAATTAAAATATTATGGCTTGTAATACTGAGCCCGTTTATAACACTTTTTTTTATGGTTCAGCTGGCTATTTTTGGGTTTTTTGGGGAACTTCCAACATTTGAACAACTAGAGAATCCAAGCAATAATTTAGCAACAGAAATTATTTCGGAGGATGGAGAAGTTCTTGGAAAATATTTTTTTGAAAATAGAAGTAAAGTGAGATTTCATGAGTTACCACAAAACTTAATTGACGCGCTTCTAGCGACAGAAGATGTTAGGTTTCGAAGCCATTCAGGAATTGATTTTAGAGCGCTAATGAGAGCGTCGTATGGGGCAGTATTAGGCGCCAAAAACTCAGGGGGAGCAAGCACCATAACACAACAATTGGCAAAAATGTTGTTCACAGAAAAACCAAGCTCAGGAATAGAAAGAGTGTTACAAAAAATGAAAGAATGGATTATTTCTGCTCAGCTTGAAAAAAGATATACGAAGGATGAAATAATAACAATGTATTTAAATCGATTTGACTGGGTTAATAATGCTGTTGGCATTAAATCAGCTTCTAAAATTTACTTTAACAAAGAACCCAAGAGTTTAAATGTTTCAGAATCAGCAATGCTAGTTGGCATGCTAAAGAATCCGGCATTGTATAATCCAAATCGAAGATTAGACCAGACAACAAATAGAAGAAATGTTGTGTTAAACCAAATGGAAAAGTATAACTTTATTTCCAAAGAAAAAAGAGACTCGTTAAAGTCACAAAAAATCAAGCTCAATTTTAGAAAAGAGAGTCACAATCAAGGGCTTGCGCCATACTTTAGAGAATATTTGCGGTCAGAACTAAAAAAATGGTGCTCTAATAATAAAAATCAGAAAGGAGAAAATTATAATTTATACACTGACGGATTAAAAGTATACACAACAATTAATTCAAAATTGCAAAGATTTGCAGAAGAAGCTGTTGGGGTACACATGTCCGAATTACAAAAAACATTTTATGACCATTGGAAGGGCTACACAAATGCCCCATTTCCAAAAGAATTTGAAAAAGAACAAATAGATGAAATAATTTTTCAAGCTATTCGTCGTTCAGAGAGATATAAAAAATTAAAAAATGTTGGAAAAAGTGAAAAAGAGATAATAAAATCATTTAACAAAAAAGTGCCAATGACCTTGTTTTCTTGGGAAGGTGAGATAGATACTGTCTTAACACCAATTGATTCAATTAGATATAACAAATATTTTATTCACACAGGAATGATGAGCATGGACCCGGAAACAGGACATGTAAAGGCATATGTTGGCGGAATTAATTATAAGCATTTTAAATATGATCATGTGGTCGTAGGTAAGAGGCAAGTAGGCTCAACATTTAAACCATTTTTATATTCATTAGCAATCCAGGAAGGTTATACTCCGTGCTTTGAAATACCAAATGTTCCCGTTGTATTTGATAAAAAAAGATGGGGCCTAGAGAAGGATTGGGCTCCAAAAAATTCAGGAGATGAATTTAATGAGCTGTCTCTAACACTAAAGTTTGGCTTGGCAAACTCGATTAATTCAATCACGGCATATATAATGAAACAATTTGGGCCAGAAGCAGTAGTTGATCTTGCAAAAAAAATAGGAGTTAAATCAAAAATATTAGCTGTTCCATCGTTGTGCCTTGGGACGTTTGACCTTTCAGTGTATGAAATGGTTGGAGCGTACTCAACTTTTGTTAATAAAGGAGTTTGGATAGAGCCTATATTTGTAACGAAAATAGAAGATAAAAATGGTGTTGTATTAGAAGAGTTTATTCCAAAAACACAAGAAGCCATGAGCAAAGAAACATCAGAAATTATGGTTAGGCTTTTACAAGGGGTTGTAGACGGGGTTTATAGTCCTCAAGTAGGGCAAAAAAAGGGAACAGGAGTAAGATTGAGATACAAGTATAACTTTAAAAATGAAATTGGAGGAAAGACAGGAACTACGCAAAATCAATCAGACGGCTGGTTTATTGGTATTACACCTCAATTGGTTACTGGAGTGTGGTCAGGCTGTGAAGACAGAAGCGCTCATTTTAGAGACATAAGGTATGGTCAAGGAGCCAATATGGCGCTACCAGTTTTTGCTGAATTTATGCAAAGAGCTTATGCAGATACCCAAAGCATAAAAAACCCAGATAAAAAATTTGAAATATCTAAAGCTGTTGATTTAAAGTTAGATTGTGGAGAATCAATACAAAATTATATTAGTAATGATGAAGAATTTTAATTATGATAAATAAACAGGTAAACAATATAAAAGAAGCTGTTAAAGGAGTTAAAAGCGGAATGACAATTATGTTTGGCGGGTTTGGCCTCTGTGGAATTCCTGAAAACAGTATATTGCAATTTTCTAAAATGGAGATATTTCGTTTAACATGCATATCAAACAATGCTGGAATTGACGATTTTGGATTAGGCTTGTTATTAAAAAGGAGGCAGATAAAAAAAATGATTTCTTCATACGTGGGAGAAAATGCTGAGTTTGAAAAACAAATGTTAAGTGGAGAGTTAGAGGTAGATTTAATACCACAGGGTACTCTTGCAGAAAAGTGTAGAGCAGGAGGTGCGGGAATACCAGCCTTTTATACACCAGCTGGATATGGAACCGAGATACAGGAAGATAAAGAGGTAAGGATTTATAATGGAAAGCCTCATATTTTAGAAGAAGCGCTTTCAGCAGATTTTGCTTTTGTAAAAGCATGGAAAGGAGACCCGGCAGGGAATTTAATTTTTAAAGGAACCGCAAGAAACTTTAATCCTGCAATGGCTATGGCGGGTAAAATAACGGTGGCAGAAGTAGAAGAAATGTTACCCGCAGGAGAGCTTCATCCAAATGAAGTACATTTGCCAGGAATTTTTGTGCAAAGAATTGTGTTGGGACAAAACTATGAAAAAAGAATAGAACAAAAAACAACAATTTAATATGGCAATAAGCAAAGAGCAAATAGCACAAAGAATAGCAAAAGAGCTCAAAAACAATACATATGTAAATTTAGGAATAGGCATTCCTACATTAGTAGCAAATTTTGTTCCAAAAGGAATAAACGTTGAGTTTCAATCAGAAAATGGTGTTTTAGGGATGGGCCCGTTTCCAAAAGAAAATGAAATAGACCCAGACATGATTAATGCAGGAAAACAAACTATCACTACACTTCCAGGAGCAGCAATCTTTGATTCGACATTATCTTTTGCTATGATTAGAGGAAAACATATTGGATTAACTGTTTTAGGAGCTATGGAAGTTTCCCAAAGTGGAGATATTGCGAATTGGAAAATTCCTGGCAAAATGGTTAAAGGAATGGGTGGTGCAATGGATCTTGTAGCGTCTGCTGATAATATTATTGTTGCCATGATGCATACTAACAAAAAAGGAAAAAGCAAACTTTTAAAAAAATGTAGTTTACCCATTACAGGAGTAAAGTGTGTTAAAAAAATAGTTACAAACCTAGCAGTAATTGATGTTACGCCACAGGGGTTTTTACTTTTAGAAAGGGCGCCAGGAGTTAGCGTAGAAGAAATCAAGTCAGCAACTCAAGGAAAATTAATTGTTAAAAGTCAAACTCCTGAAATGAACATATAAAACCTAACTAACATCTATGCCTTTTTCGCTTAGATTTTTTTTAATATCTTCTAGTTTTCCTTCAGGAATTGCGTCAATTAATTTCTTTGTGTATTGAGTTTTAGGGTGATTATAAATTTGATCAGCATCTCCCATTTCTTCAACCTTTCCATTTTGCATTACGACCATTCGATCACTCATATATTTAACAACAGAAAGATCATGAGAAATAAAAATGTATGTTAACCCAAATTCATCTTTTAACTCATTAAGTAAATTAAGAACTTGAGCTTGAACAGAAACATCAAGAGCGGAAACAGATTCGTCACAAATAATAAACTTAGGGTTTACAGCTAGGGCTCGAGCAATACCAATTCTTTGCCTTTGTCCTCCGGAGAATTCGTGAGGATACCTATAAAAATGAGATGGGTCTAAACTCACCCTAGACAAAAGCTCTTCCACTCTTGCCTTGCGCTCTTCATCATTTTTTAAAATATTATGAACCTTCATAGGTTCCATTATTGCGTTTCCAATAGTCATTCTTGGATTCAATGAAGAATAGGGGTCTTGAAAAATGATCTGCACCTCTTTTCTAAAGTCGCGCAACTGTTTAGCATTCATTTTAGAGACATTTTTTTCATTATAAATCATGACTCCATCAGTGGGCTCTTCTAGTCGCATTATGGTTCTCCCAATAGTAGTTTTTCCGCAACCGGATTCACCGACTAAACCTAAAGTTTCGCCAGGAAAAACATCAAAACTAACATTATTAACAGCTTTAACATAATCTGTTATACCACCAAAAAAACCATTTCTAATAGGAAAAAAAGTTTTTAGGTTTTTAATTTTTAATATAGGCTTTTCAGAGAATATTTTTTTATGTTTATCTTGTCTTTCTTCTGATGAAATTTCCAATGACTTTGTAAATTCAGAAACACTAATATTATTGTCAACAATATTTCCATTTTTGTCAACCGTCATAAAATCACTGACAGTTGGTAAAAACTTGTATCTTTTATTTAATGGAGGACGGCATGCAAGCAGCCCTTTTGTATAGGGGTGAGAAGGATTAGTAAAAATATCCCATACATTTCCTTGCTCAACAATTTTACCCTTATACATTACTACAACCTTGTCCGCTAGCTCAGCAATCACCCCCAAATCATGAGTAATAAACATAATTCCCATGTCATGTTCTCTTTGTAGAGCTTGCATTAGCTCTAAAATGGTTTTTTGCACTGTAACATCCAATGCTGTTGTTGGTTCATCAGCGATTAAAACAGAAGGCTTACAAGACATAGCCATTGCAATCATAACTCTTTGCTTTTGTCCTCCTGAAATTTGATGAGGATAAGTTGAAAAAATTCGTTCTGGATCAGGCAATTCAACCTCTTTAAAAAGAGAAATTGCAAGTTTTTTAGCTTCTTCTTTATCAAGATTTTGGTGTAATATAATAGCTTCTGTAACCTGATCCCCACACGTAAAAACAGGATTTAACGATGTCATAGGCTCTTGAAAAATCATTGCAATATCATTTCCTCTATAAGAACGCATTTTTTGTTCAGAGATGTTTAGTAGATTTATTTTCGAATCGCCATCGTGATAAATAATATTCCCATTACTAATTTTTCCTGGCGGGGAAGGGATTAGTCTCATAGCTGATAGTGATGTGACGGATTTACCAGAACCAGACTCTCCAACAATACCAATTGTTTCTCCTTTGTTTAAGGTAAAGCTGACGCCGTTTACAGCTTTGACAACAGTCCCTTCAGTCTGGAATTCAGTAACTAGATTTTGAAATTCTAATAATTTATTTTTCATACTATAAAGATAATGAGGTTAAAAATAAAACATCTTCTGTAAAACTCCACAAAAAATTTAATCTTTTCGACAATTTAGTAATAAACAGATTAAAAAGCTAGTCTTTAGAGATCTTAAAGACTCGTATTAAATTACATTTTAATTTTTTTTTAACATCCTCTAGTTTTAATTGTTTATCTAGTTCATTTTTAATAGAGGTAACTTTTTTATTGGAGATCCCACAAGGAATAATATTATTAAAATAATCTAAGTCGGTATTTACATTTAAAGCAAAACCATGCATTGTTACCCATCGACTAGTCCTAACCCCTAGAGCACAAATTTTTCTAGCATTTTTTTTTCCAGCATCAACCCAAACACCAGTTTCCCCTTTTGAGCGACCGCAAAAAACACCATATTCATTAAGGGTTAAAATTACAGCTTCTTCAAGTAAGCGTAAATATTTATGAATATCAGTGAAAAAATTATCTAGATCAAAAATTGGATAACCTACAATTTGCCCGGGACCGTGAAAAGTAATATCTCCACCTCTATTTATCTTATAAAAGTCTGCATTTTTTTTAAGTAGATCTTGTTTGCTGACAAGTAAGTTTTTTTCATCGCCACTTTTTCCAAGAGTATATACATTAGGGTGTTCGCAAAAAATAAAATAATTTTCAGTTTTTAACTGCTCTTCAGAGTTTCGGTTTAAAGACTTTGTCTTTAATATTTTTGCAAAAAGAACCTCTTGATAATCCCAACATTTTTTATAGTCTATTAATCCTAAATCTATAAAATCAACATTTTTGTTCATGATATTTTAGCAAGCTCTGCTTTTAAATAATTGATAACGTCAATTTCTATGGCGTCAACATTGTTTAATACCGACAAATACCAACTAATCCAATCTCCCACATGAATTAAGTAAAGGCTTCTTTCTAATAAGCTATCCCCCTTACTTTGGACCTCCATGATGTCTTTTGTATACTTGCGTAAGACTTTTTTGTTGATTTTAACGCGAATTTTGTTTCGGCTATCATCAATTTTGTTGCTAAGAAACAAAACGGCTAATTTTTCAGTGTTTGTTCTCCATCCTAAAAGTTCATTATGGTTCATTTCTGGAACTACATGATGCCAACATAACATTTTAGAGTTTTCATTTATTTGTTGTCTAAGCCTTACAGCAACTCCTTCGAAACCATCACAAACATAAATCACAGGCGTTTTATCAAATAACTTTTCAGCTATTTTTTTTGCATCGGATTTAATGTTTTCACTTTCTGCTGTTAAAGAAGCTACGCTAGATTTAAAGTCAGAAATAAAAGAATCGTTAATTAAACCATAATTATATAAAACAAAAAACAATTCTGTAAAAGAATATCCAAACATAGCTCTAGGGGGGTGTCCCCCTGGAATTAAAATTAGATTGAAGTTGTTTTTTTCAGCAAAAGATTTAAGTTTTCCACCAGATGTAATCACACATATTTCCGCATTTTTTAAAACACAATTTTCTAAACTAATAATGGTTTCTTCTGTGTTTCCAGAGTAAGAGCAGGCTATTACAAGGGTGTTTTCATCAACACCTGCAGGAATAGAGTATCCTTTATTAATGCGTATCGCAATAGGCAGATCTTTGTATAGAATATCACTCATAATACTTGCGCCAATACCAGAACCACCAAGGCCACAAATCAGGACACTTTTGATTTCTTTTTTAGGTTTTTTAAGAGATGTAGATAGCCCTATTTCAATAGCATGTTCAATATGAGAACAGAAATCACTTATATAATCATTCATTTTCATTTTTAAGGAATTTAAGTTAAATCAAAAAGAACTCGAAAATACAAAATAATAGGATAATAGATTTTCTATCTTTGCAAAAAAAAAAGTAAAAATGTTTTCAGAACAAGAACAAATAAGAAGAGAGTCTTTAAAAAAATTACGTGATTTAGGATATAACCCGTATCCTCCAGAGAAGTTTGAAGTAAATAAAACATCTGTAGAGATAAAACAAAACTTTTCAGAAGGGTCTTCAATGGAAGTTGTTATAGCTGGAAGAATTATGAGCAGAAGGATAATGGGCAAGGCTTCGTTCATGGAAATACAGGACAAAGAGGGAAAAATACAGGTTTATCTAAATAGAGATGAAATTTGTAAAGGAGAAGACAAAACTCTTTATAATATAGTTTTTAAAAAACTTTTAGACATAGGTGATATTGTTGGAATAATGGGTGATGTTTTTATAACTAAGGTTGGTGAAATTTCTGTTAAAGCTGAAGAATTAACAATCTTAACAAAATCGTTAAAACCGTTGCCTTTACCAAAAAAAGACTCGGAAGGAAGAGTTTATGATGCTTTTACAGATCCAGAAAAACGTTATAGACAAAGATACGTTGATTTAATAGTAAACCCAGGTGTTAAGGACGTCTTTATTAAAAGAACAAAGCTCACAAACTCTATGAGGGAGTATTTAAACGAAAAGGGTTATTTAGAAGTAGAAACACCTATTTTACAACCGCTTTACGGAGGGGCTTCTGCTAGACCGTTTAAGACCCATCATAATACTTTGGACATAGACCTATATTTAAGAATTGCAAATGAACTGTATCTTAAAAGACTAATTGTTGGTGGTTTTGATGGTGTTTATGAGTTTTCTAAAGACTTTAGAAATGAAGGGATGAGCAGGTTTCATAATCCAGAGTTTACGCAGATGGAGCTGTACGTAGCATACAAAGATTATTTTTGGATGATGGGTTTAGTAGAGGAAATGGTTGAAAAAATTGCACTGGATTTACATTCTAAAACAGAACTAAAAGTAGGTGATAAATTAATAAACTTTAAGAGACCCTGGAGAAGAGTATCTATGTATGAAATAATTGAAGAATATACAGGAGAAGACATTTCTTCTCTAGATATAGTTGAATTAAGAACCTTTTCTAAGCAGATAGGCCTAGATTTAGATGATGGTGTAGGTAGAGGTAAAATTATTGATGAGATTTTTGGATTAAAATGTGAACCCAATATTATTCAGCCAACATTTGTTACCAACTACCCTGTTGAGATGTCTCCGCTCGCTAAAAAACATAGAAAACATGAGGGACTTGTAGAAAGGTTTGAAATGGTTTGTAATGGAAAAGAAATATGCAATGCTTTTTCAGAGTTAAATGATCCAATAGATCAACGAAAAAGATTTATGGAACAACTTAACTTGGCAAAAAAAGGTGACAAAGAAGCGATGCTATTAGATGAGGACTACATTAACGCTATTGAATATGGAATGCCTCCAACAGCTGGATTAGGGATAGGAATAGACAGGTTAAGTATGCTAATGACAAACAGTTCGTCAATACAAGACGTTTTATTTTTTCCACAAATGAAGCCAGAACAAAAAAATAAAAAATAAGCAAAATGATAATAGAAAAAAAATATGTAGAAGTATTTAAAAAAAAGGAGATAAATGGTGAAGAACTGCAGAGTCTTTTAGAGCAAAGAAAAGAAAAAAAAATAGAGTTTTTATTAGTAGACGTTAGAGAGCAATATGAGTATGACAACATAAAAATTGACGGGGTGGACATGTTAATTCCGATGTCAATTTTTTTTGAAAAAGTTGTTGAAATAGAAAAGTATAAAGAAACACCAATTATTACCCAGTGTAAGGTTGGAGGAAGGTCCGCCCAAGCGCAAAGACATCTTCGTCAAATGGGATTTAAAACCGTAATAAACCTTCAAGGAGGAATTTCAGAATATAAAGGAAAAACTAGTTAAAAATTTTTTTTGCTTTAACCTCACCCACAACCTCGCCAACTTTCTTAATACCCGCCAGTTTAGCATTTTTGATTGAGCCAAAATTTAGAATGATTTTTTCAATAGTTTTAGGGCCAATACCTCTGGTTTTTTGCAGAGAAATGTTTAGTAGTTTTTTTTCTCGCTTTTTTCTATGTTGCGAAAGACTAAATCTGTGCGCCTCATCTCGTAAGTGTTGTATTAATTTTAGACTGCTGGACCGTTTATCTAAATAAAGAGGAATAGGGTCTTCTTCAAAAAATATTTCCTCTAATCGCTTAGCAATACCAATTATTTTTATTTTTTTAAAAAGAGATAATTTTTTCAAACTTTTAATAGCGGCATTTAGTTGTCCTTTTCCTCCGTCTATAATAATTAAATCAGGAAGAGGTTTTTTTTCATTAATTAGTCTGAGATACCTTCTATAAACAACCTCTTCAATACTTTTGAAGTCATCAGGACCAGAAACAGTTTTTATATTAAAGAATCTGTATTCTTTTTTTGCAGGACGGCCTTTTTTAAAAACAACACATGCACCAATAGAGAAAAAACCTTGTGTATTAGAGATGTCAAAACACTCTATATGGTTAGGGAGATTATTAAGCTTTAGTTCATGTTTTAAATTAGTTAACACTTTAGAAACGTTAGAATTTTCAGAATTTAAAAGGCGACGCTTTTTGTTTTTTAAAAGTATATACTTGGCATTCTTGATACTAACATCTAGAAGTTTTTTCTTTGCGCCAATTTTTGGAGTTGATAATTTTATGTTTTTCCAGATGTTTTTAATTTTATGAGAGCAATAAACATTTTTAGCATTGCTTTTAAAGCGAGAGCGCAATTCTACAATTGCTAATTGCAAAATGTTTTCATCTGATTCATCAAGCTTTTTTTTCATTTCTAATGTGTGTGTTTGAACTACAGCTCCTGAAAGAATTTTCAAATAATTTATATATGCATATTTCCCATCATTTTGAAGAGAAAAAACATCTATATTATCAAGTTTCGGGCTAACGATGGTTGATTTTGTTTGATGTTTTTTTATCAAATCTATTTGCTCTTTTATTTTTTGTGCTCTTTCAAAATCTAATCTGTCAGAATAATACAACATTTTATTATTTAGTTTTCGCATCAAACTTTTTAAGTCTGTTTCCAGTAATTTTTTCACATCATTAATTATCGAGAGATATTGCATGCGAGAAGAATTATTAAGATCTCTTTGGACATATGAAAAAGGCGTCCACCCATTATCATAAAACATATCAGAAATGTAATCCATTAATATTTTTACAATCCAAGTAGACATATATGGGCCATAATAATTATTTTTTTTGTCTTCTACCTTTCTAGTCTGAAAAATTCTAGGAAACTTTTCTGAAGTAACACATATCCACGGATAGGTCTTGTCATCTTTTAGTAAAACATTGTATTTAGGCTGGTATTGTTTTATCAAATTGTTTTCAAGAAGTAATGCATCAAGCTCTGTGGAGACAACAATGCATTCAACGGAAAATATTTGTTTAACAAGAACTTTTGTTTTGGGACTGTTGTTTTTATTAAAATAAGACCTAACACGATTATTTAAATTTTTGGCTTTACCAACATAAAGTAATTGCTTTTCTTTATTGTAATATTGGTATACACCGGGCTTTTTTGGTGTTTCAGAAATTAATTTAATTATACAAGATTTAGATAACATTATATAAAGGTAAATATTATTTTATAATTAGATTAATAATAATTAAAACAAGAATCTTTTTTAAGAAAACATAATTATTTTCTTTAAAAAAGTAAATGTATTATTTTTGAATAAAAATTAAATATGAAACTAGCAATTGTTGGGGCAACAGGAATGGTGGGTAGAGAGATGCTTAAAATTTTGGAGCAGAAAAAAATCTTAATAGAGGAGTTAATTCTTGTAGCTTCTGAAAAGTCAGTAGGAAAAAAGCTAATGTTCAAAAATAAAAAGCTTAGCGTTATATCCTTAACAAGCTTAGTTAAAAGAAAAATAGATTTCGCATTGTTTTCCGCAGGAAAAGAGGTGTCAAAACAGTGGGCTCCAAAATTAGCAGAAAAAGGGTGTCGAGTTATAGACAATTCATCATATTGGAGAATGTGTTCTAAGCATAAGTTAATTGTTCCAGAGATAAATGGAGAAATAATTGACAATAAAGACATGATAATCGCTAACCCTAACTGCTCAACTATTCAGCTAGTGGCAGTTCTCTATCCTTTACACCAAAAATATAAAATAAGCCGAGTAATAGTGTCTACTTATCAGTCTGTTTCAGGAACAGGAAAAAGAGCGGTTGAACAATTACGGAATGAAGAAAAAGGATTGAATAGTAAGAAAGTTTACCCATATCAAATATACAAGAATGTGCTTCCTCATTGTGATGATTTCGAAGAAAATGGATACACAAAAGAAGAAATGAAAATTATCAATGAAACAAAAAAAATTTTAGACGAGAAAATAAATATTACCGCAACGGCAGCAAGAGTTCCTGTATTAAGAGGACATTCTGAAAGTGTAAATATAACTTTCGAAAAGAGTTTTTCTATAGAAGAAGTGAAAAAGACACTAGAAAATATAAGAGGAATAAAGTTAGCTGATAATACTTCAAAGAATATATACCCAACGCCAATTACTTCTGAAAATCAGAATGAGGTTTTCGTTGGAAGAATTCGTAGGGACGAGTCATTAAAAAATACAATTAACTTGTGGATAGTAGCAGACAATTTAAGAAAAGGAGCAGCCACTAACACGGTACAGATTTTACAAAAAATTTTAAAGAAATCGAAAACAAATGATAGTAAGTAAAGAATATAAGTTTGTTTTTATAGGCTTACCATTTTCAGCATCATCTGCAATAACAAGAGATTTATGTAATAATTATGCAGGAAAACCTCGTTTGGCTAAACATTCATTATATCATGAATTCAAAAAAACAGCGCAAAAAAAAGAACTAGATTATTTAGTCTTTGCAGTGTTAAGAAACCCTATGGAAATTGTGATATCAAGCTATCAAAAAATGAAGACAAATAAAAAGGGAAATTTAGATAATCCAAAATTATTTAAAGAAAATGGAGGGCATATTTCAAAAAAACAAAGAAAACAGTATAATTATATTAAGAGAAATAACGCTACATTCCAAGAGTATTTTTTGAAATTCTATAAAAAGCCATACGATAATATGGCAAGTTTAACTCTTCATGAATGTGACGAGATAATTAGATATGAAAATATTCAAAGAGATTACATAGCAATTTTAAAAAAAGTAGGAGTAAAAAGCCCAAAACCCTTGTCTGAGGCTAATAAAACATCAGGTAAAAAACAAAATTTAAGCTTTTATTATACAAAAGATATTAAGGAAAGAGCAATATATGTTTTTGGGCCATTTTTAGAGAAATATAAATATAATTTTCCAGAAGAATGGGGCAAAATTCATGTGTCAAAATTCTCAAGATTGTATTTTAATTTTCTTTATTATCTTAGGATGATTTACATTGTTTTTTTCAAAAAAACAAGAACCACTAAAAGCATTAAGAAAAGCATATACGGACGCATGCAAAGAAAAATCTAATCAAAAAGATTTCTGTAAAATAGCAGTAATAAAACAATTCCAACAGATATTCCTGCATCAGCTAAATTGAAAACAGGTCGAAAAAAAACAAAATGGTAATCAAAGATATGTGTGTTAATAATAGGAAAGTAAAACATGTCAACCACTCTTCCATGCATAAAGGACTCATATCCACCTTCTTGAGGTAAAAAAGAGGCAACATTATTATAGCTATCATTAAAGATTAGCCCATAGAAACAACTATCAATTATATTTCCAATGGCGCCACCTAGTATTAAACCGATAGAAATCAATGCGCCACTATCAAAACCTTTTTTTGTTATTGTATATAAATACTTAATTCCCAGAGTGACTATAACAATTCTAAAAATGGTAAGAAAATATTTGCCAGCCCTTCCACCAAATTCAAATCCAAAAGCCATACCATTGTTTTCTGCAAAGTGGATTATAAACCAATCATATATTATGAACTCTTGACCTAAAAACATATTTGTTTTAACCCAAAATTTAAGGGCTTGATCAAAAAAAATCAAAATAAAGGCTGTGAAAAATATTTTGTTCAAAATGAGACTATTGTGATTTTTTTGCCTCAATACTTAATGTCGCATGTGGCACTAACCTAAGACGCTCTTTTGAGATCAACTTTCCTGTTTTCCGACAAATACCGTATGTTTTGTTTTCAATTCTAATTAGTGCATTGTTCAGATTTCTAATAAATTTTGCTTGCCTTTCTGCTAGCTTTATATTTTCTTCTTTAGATAGAGTCGTTGAGCCCTCTTCAAAAGCTTTAAATGTTGGCGATGTATCTTCAGTCCCATTGTCAGAGTCATTTGCAGTTGCTGCGCGAAGTATGTCCAGGTCTTCTTTTGCGCTTTTAATTTTTGACAAAATAAGAGCTCGAAATTCTTCAAGTTCTTTTTCATTATATGTTGTTTTCT
>CEUK01182026.1_pt1 | contig 20686 bp, 16 predicted proteins | sample 356451 | NCBI WGS metagenome assembly CEUK01 (sample SAMEA2622843, study PRJEB7988) | marine metagenome | isolation source: saline water (ENVO:00002010), including
TGGGAAGCAGAAAAATACAGAAAAAAAATTAATTAAACTTATGCAAATAATTATACCTATGTCAGGTTTTGGTGAAAGATTTAGGAAAGTCGGTTATAAATTTCCAAAACCACTAATAGAGATCGATGGTATACATATGATCGGCCATGTAATAAATTTATTTCCTAAAGAATCAAATTTTTTATTTATATGTAATGAAGAACATCTAAAAGAAGATTCATTTTCTATGAAGAAAATATTGAAGACTTATTGTCCATCAGCAAAAATCATAGGAATAAAGCCACACAAACTTGGACCAGTTCATGCTGTATTAGCTGTTCAAGATCATATTAATTTAAATGAAAATACAATAATTAATTATTGTGATTTTAGTTGTTATTGGGATTGGACTGAGTTCAAAGAATTTATTAATTTGTCAGATTGTGATGGAGCGATACCCGCTTATAAAGGTTTTCACCCCCATAGTTTAGGATCCACAAATTATGCTTATATTCAAGAAGAGGATGGGTTATTGAGAAATATACAAGAAAAGAAACCCTTTACTTCTAATAAAATGAATGAATATGCATCTAGTGGAACTTATTATTTTTCTTCTGGAAAGTTAATGTTGGAAAGTCTTAAATACGTTATTGAAAAAGATCTAAATATTAATGGAGAATACTATGTTAGTTTGGCTTATAAGAAACTTCTCACAGATAATAGGAAAATAAATATTTATCCATTACAACATTTTTTTCAATGGGGAACACCTGAAGATCTTGAAGAATATAATTTCTGGTCAAATACTTTCAGACTTATTATTTCTGCAGAAAAAAATAGAACTTTAAATTTAAAAGGGTCTTTAATAATGACAATGGCTGGCTTTGGTAAACGTTTTATTGAAGGAGGTTACAAAAATGCCAAACCATTAATAGATGTTTCTGGTTATCCAATGTTTTTCCAAGCATTAAACAACTTACCAACTTTCTCAGAAAATATTTTAGTTGTTCAGAAAAAAATTGTTAAAAATAAAGCATTTGATTTGATTGATAAAAATACTAGAAATACATTTATTGAAGAGATTTCTAAACCTACGAAAGGGCAAGCTTTAACTGCATTAATTGGATTAAAAAAAATAAATCCCAAAAATCAAAATTTACCTATAACAATAAGCTCTTGTGATAGCAGTTTTTTTTATGATAATGATAAATATTTGGATCTTATAAATGATGATAGTATTGATGTAATTGTTTGGGCCGCTAAATATCATGCAAATGCAAAAAGAAAACCTGAAATGTTTGGGTGGATAGAAGCGGATTCTGATAATTTTATCAATGAAATTTCTGTCAAAAAAGTAATTAAAAATGATATATCTAAGCCTATTGTTGTAGGTACCTTTACTTTTAAACATAGCAATATACTTAAAAAATCTATTGAAAAAATGATTACTAGAGAAGGGCTTATAAACGGTGAGTTTTATATTGATTCATGTATTAATGATGCTATTCGTTTAGGATATAAATGTTATGTATTTGAAGTTGATTATTTCATCTCTTGGGGTACACCCAATGATTTAAAAACATTCGAATATTGGCAGTCAGCTTTTCATAAATGGAATTATCATCCTTATAGGATTGATTGTGACCAGATGATCAATAAGAGTAAAGTTCAAACTTTAAAAAATAAGTACAAGAAATTAAAATTTAATTTATGATTATATGAATAGTAAATTTAGTCGTTTTATTGTAATAGGATTTTTATCTACTTGTATAAATTATTTATTTTTCAACATTATCTATATTATTTCAGAGAATATAGTTTTAAGTTCCTATTTAGGGTATCTAATGGGATTATTAAACTCTTTTATATTTGGGAAAAAATGGGTTTTTAAAGTTGAAGTTAAAGTTTCTTTTTTTAAAAAAGTTTTATACTTGATAGTTTATTTAATTGGTGGGACAATAATGGCATTAGTTATTTCAAAGTTACAGATAATAGGTTTTAATTATAAAATAGCCTGGATAATAGGTTTAAGTTTTTCTTTGGCAAATAATTTTTTAGGCTCAAAATATATTATTTTTAATAAGCAAAATTGATAAGCTTTTTTTGTTAAAAAATAAATATTAAAAAAAGAATATTTTTAAAATACTCAATATAATAAATATATATTATTTATTTTAAATATTGGATATTTCACTAGTTATTCCCTGTTTCAATGAGGCTAAAAATTTACCTTTTCTATATAAAAAACTTTTAAAATTATTAGATAATAAAAAAATTGAAATTATAATAGTTGATAATGGATCTTCAGATGATACTTATTCATTATTAAAGTCTTATCAAGTTGATAATAAAAATTTAAAAGTTTTAAAGATTAATAAAAATATTGGATATGGCAATGGCATTATAGAAGGACTAAAAGTAGCAAATGGCGATATTTTAAGTTGGACCCATGCTGATATGCAGACAGATCCAAATGACATATTACGTGGATTGAAATTTTTCAATCATCATAAAAAAGGAATTTTTGTAAAAGGCTTAAGGAAAGGAAGACCTTTCCTAGATAAACTTTTTACCTTTTTTATGAGTATTTACTGCTCATTAAGATTAGGAAACTTTTATAGAGATATCAATGCACAACCTGTGATGTTTCATTCTTCTTTTTTTCAGAGTTGGGTTAATCCTCCTAAAGACTTTTCTTTAGATTTATATGCATACTTTATGGCCAAAAAACTAAATTATAAAATATATAAATTTCCAGTGATTTTTAGTAAAAGACTTTTTGGAGTATCTAGTTGGAATATTGATTTTCCCTCTAAGTTGAAATTTATAGATAGAACGATAAAATTCACTTATAATCTCGCTCAAAAATATAAATAGTGGAAATTATATTACATAGAAGAAATACAATTAATGATTTAAAGTATACTCCTAAAGAATTTGGCGTTGAAGTAGATATCAGAAGTTATAAAGAAAAACTAATAGTTCATCATGATCCATTTCAAAAAGGAAATTACTTTGAAGACTGGATAAAATACTATCAGCATGGAACATTAATACTAAATGTAAAAGAAGAGGGATTAGAGAAAAAAATATTAGATCTTTTAAGCAAGAATAATATTGATTCTTTTTTCTTTCTAGATCAGTCCTTCCCTTTGATTATTAAAACATTGAATAATGGGGAAAATAGAATAGCTATAAGAGTGTCTGAATTTGAATCAATAGAAACTGCTTTAAATTTAAAATATAAAGCCAAATGGATATGGGTTGATATTTTTAGTAAGTTTCCAATATCTAAATATCAATATAAAAAATTAAAAGATGCTAAATTTAAACTTTGTTTAGTATCCCCAGAATTACAAAATTTAAATATAAAAATATTTGATATTAAATCTTATCTTAAGAAAGAGAATTTTTTATTTGATGCAGTATGTACAAAAAAACCTGAAGTATGGATTTAGATGTTTACAACGCCATTAAACTTTAGTGAAAGAAATCTAAGCAAAAAAAGATTTTTTAAAGAAATAGAGATTTTACATAAAGATAAATTATTTATCTTTGGCTTAATAGTTAAGATTATTCTTCTTATATTTTCTACTCCATTAATACATAATCTTTTTATACCTTTTATAAAAAATTCTATTTTAAATTTTAGTGTTGACCCTTGGTCTAATTATATTGCTATTGGAGGAGATATTAATTCATTTCCATATGGTTTGATAATGTTATTAGCATATTTACCTTTATCTTCTCTTGGTCAATTTTTTGATACAAATATTTTAGATCTAAATCTTATGGCATTTGGATTTAAGTTTTCATCTCTAATATTTGATTATTCATTATTGCTAGTTCTTTTTACACTTTTAAAATATCAATCACAAAGATTATTAATTTTATGTTATTGGCTTTCGCCAGTTGTTATCTACATAACTTACATACATGGTCAATTAGATATTTTACCTTTAACACTTTTAATATCATCTATATTAGCTATAACATATGAGAGATTTAGTTTATCAGGATTTCTGATAGTATTAGCTATTTCAAGTAAATTAAGCATGATTATAGCTTTACCTTTTATTTTAATTTATATAAATAATAGGAATGGTTTCAATAAAGAAATAAGGGATTTCATGTTTACATTTTCCTTATTTAGTTTCTTATTTATAGGTTCATACTTCCTATCAAATGGATATCTTTTGATGGTTTTTCAATCAAGAGAATTTTCCAGACTTTATTCCGTATTTGTTTTGTATGGTCAAGATTTGAAATTATATGTTGTCCCTATAATTTACTTCTTGTCTTTATATCTAATTTGGAGGTTAAAACGAATAAATCAAGATTTATTCGTTATTGGCACTGGTTTAGGTTTTTTTTCTATTTTAATATTTCTGCCACCTGCTCCTGGTTGGTCAATTTGGCTAATTCCATTTTTAGTATATTATCAAATAAAATCAAAAAGAGATTTATTTTCAATAACCCTAATTTATAGCCTTCTTATAGTCTCAAATATCATAGTAAACGATCAACTTATTTATTTTCCTTTTTTAAGAAATCTAAGTTTTTTTGAATCTAATAATATAAATAATTCATATATTTTTTTTAAGAATTTATTATTTACAGGTCAGCAGGGATATAGTTTTTTATTAGCACTAAAAATATATATTTATGGACTAACTAGAAATAATTTTTATTATTTTAGTAATAAACCTTTGATTATTTCAGTTAAAGGTAATTCAGATAATTTTATTAGATCATTTATAAAAGGCCTAGAAGATTTAATAAATCCAAGAAATTTTAATTTTATAAATATTAGTAATTTTATTTCTCAGATAAAAAATAGTTCCCAAAATTTTAGAAAAGATCTATTGAAAAAAGATAACAATATTTTTCATTATTATGAAGACTATTTATCTAGAGGCTTAAATAGATTGAACAAATTTATTGAAAAAAATAAAAAAGATTATCTATTCATATATAATGATTTAGATTTTGAGAATATTTATTTAAATAGAAAAATAAATCTATTTATTAATATCAACATAAGAGATGAACATAGTAAAAGAAATTTTTTAGAAACAGAATCTAGTGATAGATTTGATCTCAATTTCGAATATAAAATTATTAATGATGATTACCGAGGCAAACCAAATTACTCTATGACAATATATTTACCCTTGGGCGTCTTACATACAGAGTTACTGAAATTACTTATTACAATTTCTAGTTTACATGTTGATAGTGATGTCTCAGAGGATAAGAATTATGTAAAGATGAGAATAGAAGGTAATCCATCTTCAGAAGATATAGCCTTAATTGCAAGAAATTTGATTGAAGATATTGATGATTATCCATTAGATAAAAATTCTTTTTCAGAGGGATATCAAGGGATCATGCAAATATTATTATTTGCAAGAATTTCATATCTTTTAAAAACAAAATCAAGAGAATTAGATTGAAAATTATGAGAAAGTTAAACAAAAAGATAATTTTAAAAAAACCAACTTTAATATTATTTGATACTGATAATACTTTATATGAATATATTCCAGCCAACAAAGCTGCAGAGGAAGCCGTTTTTGTAAAATTGAATAACCTAATTGGTATTGAAAGAAAAAAGTTTTTTTTATACTATTCAAGAGCTAAATCTGAGGTAAAGAAAAATTTATTAAATACAGCCAGTAGTCATAGTAGATTACTATATTTCCAAAGAATGATAGAGCTCCTTGGTTTTAATGCACAATTATTATTTGCTCTTGATCTTGAACAAACTTTTTGGAGAACTTTCTTAGCAAATGCTAAACTTTTTCCAAATGTAATAGAAACTCTGATTTATTTAAAAAGTAAAAAAATCAAAATTGGAGTAGTCACTGATCTTACATCTCATATCCAACTTAGGAAATTAACTTATTTTGGTTTAGAAGAAATATTTGATGTAGTTGTAACTTCTGAGGAGGTTGGGAAAGATAAACCCTTTAAGAAAAATTTTTTATTAGCAATGAAAAAGTTAAATTTACCAGACTCTACCTATTTTTGGATGATAGGAGATAATCCAATAGCTGACATTTATGGAGCAAAAAGAATAGGCGGCATAACCTTTCAGAAAATTCACAGTAAAGTTGATATAGGCAAAGATTGTTATGAGCCAGACTTTGTATTTGGTGATTTTTCTGAATTTTTAAAAGAAATTAAAAAAATAATTTAGATTAATTATTAAATATATGATTAATATAAAAAAGTTTTATATATATTTATTATTTTAATAATTTAGGATTTAATAAATTTATTTATTTTCTTAAAATTTGGATAATATTTATTTACTTTATTGCCTTTTACATAAATAACATCAAATTCACTAATTGCAAAAGAATCTCCCCAAACCCAATATTTACCAGTATTTATATTTAAAAACTTTGCACATCTGTAATTATATTTAGTCATTATTTCATGAATCTCAGGCAGATAAGAATGTTGTATATCTTCAATATTCATAGAAGATTCTATTATTATTGCATCAACTATTTTATTTTCAAGTAAACCACCTAAACCTTCTAAAACCTCTTTTTCATGACCTTCAGTATCAACCTTAATAATCAAACCATCATTAATATTTATTTTTTCTAACATCATTTTATCAAGTCTAACTAATGAAATCATTACTTCTTTGCCTCCTAAACCTTTGTAATAAAGGCTATTATTAATAGAGTTCCATTTAGACTCATTTGATTTATAAATTGTAATTTCTTTATCTACATTACTTGCAGCAAGATTATAAAAATTCTTTTTGATATTATTTAATTTACTACAATTTTTCTTTAAAAGAATATAAGATTCTTTAATGGGTTCAAAAGCGTGAAGAGTTATATTGAGATTATATTTTTTAGAATAATTATTAAGAAATTTGGGCCCAAAAGTTCCATCATTAGCTCCAATATCAATGAATGTAATATTATTTTTTAGAGGTTTATTTTTTTTTGATAATACGTAACCCCCACTTGATACATTAAAGTTAGATAAACCAGATAATAAAAAAGCCCATTCAATAGAATTTCTATCCTTTTCTAATTTAATACCAATATATTTTAAAATTTTTTTTAAAATAATAATTCTATAAAGAGATGGATTCTTTCTAGCTCTATTTAATTTGCCCAATAAATTTGAAAAATGAATCATTTTTTATTTCTCTGTATGACCAATCTACCATATATAAATTAATGATTTATTAATTTTTAGTATAAATAATAAAATTTATTTTGATTTAGCTGGATAGTATTGTTTTATTATCTCCTTTAAATTTTTGAGAAATATTTGCACAATTCTTATATTTTAATTAACTTTCTTATTAGTAATAAAAAGAATTAAATATATTTTCCCAATAAGAATTGCTTACCTTTCTTTTTAAATTTAATTATTCTAATTAATATTTATATAACTAATCAGAATTAGATATTATTAATGAAAATCTTGCTAGTTATAAATTAATTAATTATATTAAGAAATCAAATAGAAACATACTCTATTTTAATAGTAGTTACAAATACATTATTTAGTTTTAATTTTTTAATTTATAACTTCAATTTTAGAAAAAACCATTCAGGCAATAATCTTATTATTTTCATAATGTATTTCCATATAGGAGATATGTATATTACCTTTTTTTTATATTTATAGGCAAAATATATAGAGTCTGCGACTTTATCTGGAATGGTAGTCAAGATTTTTGGTAGTTTTTTATTAGATGTCATTTTAGTTAGGACATATCCAGGTTTTACTGTTATCACATTGATTCCATAATTATTGAGACTATTTCGTAAACCTGATAAGTAAGCTGATAATCCTGCCTTCGCTGACCCATAAATAAAATTTGAACCTCTTCCCCTATCTCCCGCAACAGAGCTTATTCCAATAATGGTTCCATAGCCTCTTCTTTTAAATTTATTTGCTATTACGCCCAAAATACTCACTACTCCTTCAAAATTTGTTCTTATAACTTTAATGGCTTTATTTATATTAATCTCACTATCAGATTGAATTCCAAGCAATCCAATGCAAGATAAAGCAACCGTTGGAAGTGTTGGCAAATTATTAACAAATTGTTCATGCGATAAAAAATCTAGAGCATCAAATTCATGAATACTGACATTGACACCATATCTAATACTTAGATCAGATGAATCAGGCAAAATTTCCTCTACATTTCTTGCTGCTAGTTGAATGTCATAACCTTCTCTGGCAAATCTATAAGCGGTCTTAAGCCCAATATCACTTTTTGCACCTAGAATAAGTAATGTTTTTTTAATCATAAATTTAGTCTATTTGATTGTAGAGAATTGAATTTTAAATCTAAATTAGTTTTTCGAAAAGACCTAAATGAATATAAACGTTCATCAGATTTATCAAAAATATCTTTTTTTATTCTGCTATCCTTGGCTAAATAAAATCTACCTCCATACTTAATCGTTATTTTATCCAAGGTATCCATTAGCGATAAATTTCTCTTGTTAATTGGGAAATCTAATGCGAGAGAATATCCCTCCATTGGAAAAGATATTCCTTCGTTTTGTTTCCCAAATCTTTTTAAAACAGCTAAAAAAGAACTTGATTTGGATTTCGATATGTTTCTTAATAACTCACTTAAACCTTCCTCTGCTTTTGACAAAGGTATCACACATTGGAACTGAGCGAATCCTTTGGAGCCATAAAATTTGTTCCAATTTAAGATTTTGTCCAGGGGATAAAAATATTGATTTAGTCTTATGCGTGTATGTTTTTTAGAAAATAAATTTTTATAATAATAAAATTTATTAAAAAGCTTTACTGTAAAATTATTAATTAAAAAAGAGGGGAAATAAATAGGCAATAATAATTTGATATCATTTGGTATATTTAAAAGATATTTCTTTTCAGTTATATTTAATTCATCTTTTTTTGAATGTTCACCTAGAGATATTATAGATCTTCCAATTTTTTTACCCTTTGCATAACAGTCAATCCAAGCAACTGAATAAGATGTCTTTATATTATCTTCGAATAGGGATATAGTCTCATACAAATTTTTTGATACTAATATTTTTTGATTTATAAAAGTTGTCTCTATTGAATTAAGAAAAAATGCAACATTTAATATAATTCCAGTTAATCCCATTCCACCTAATGTCCAATTAAATAAATCCTTATTCTTATTAAGAGAGCATCTTATGATTTTTCCTTCACAATTAATTATTTCCACCCACTTTATAAAATTCCTAAAACTTCCTTTTATATGATGATTCTTGCCATGAACATCTGAAGCCACCATTCCTCCAAGGGTTACAAATTTAGTTCCTGGAGTTACATTAAGAAACCATCCTTTAGGAGCAAATATTTTAATAATATCTGATAATAAAACTCCTGCTTCTGCAATCAGTAGGCCATTCTTATTATCAAAATATAAAAACTTATTAAAACTTTTCATATCAATAGTATTATATTTGTTGATTGAACTATCTCCATAAGATCTTCCATTACCTCTTGCAATAAGAGATTTTTCTTTTATATAATTCTTCAGTTCTTTAATATTTTTTGGTTTTCTTTTTAGTACCTTTATTTTGGGATAATTACCCCATCCTGAAATTTCTTCTTTTTGTGAAATATTATTTTTTAGAAAATACATAATATCTATCAATATTACACTTTATTATATAACCTAAATTAAAAAGCATTATTGCAAAAATTCTCGCTTTTCCTGACTTAAAAAAATCATCCAAAATATATTCTATTTTTCATAATCTCCCAAAAGAATTATTGAAATTAGTAATTACGAAGAATTAGACCAATGTATATTTTGGTTATTTATTTCAATAGATATAAAATTCTTATCAAAAATATTTAATTTGTGGAGACTAAAGAGTTCCTTAGAAAATAGCAAAAGAATAAAATAAATTTTTTATTAACGATATTATATAATTGATTATTAAAGTGCTTTGAAAAGCTTAGAAGAATTTGAGAGATTAAATAAAAATTTCTTGTTATTAGTTTAGGCGTATTTTAAAAAATATTAATAAAAAATAAATTATTTAAAATTAGATAGAAAATGTTTATTTAAAATTTTTGATTTATTCATGATAAAAGCCCTATAGTAATTGTAATAAAAAGCCAAGATAAAACTATTATTTGAATTGGTTTATCAATAAATATTACCTTCTCTGGATTTTCAAGGAAATTATAATCTTTATTATTATGGAAATTATCACTTATCATTTGATATCTTAATATACCTAATAATACTAAAGGAATTGTAATCATCATCCATTGTGATTTTGATCCTCCTATCATTGGCCCATATGACCAGAGGGAATAAGTCATAATTAAACAAGATGTAAATGTTGCTTCAAATTTATTGAACATAGATAATGAATAATTTTTTAGAACCTTTCTTGTAAGCAATTTACTATTTCTTGTATTGATTATTTCTGCCTTTCTTTTTTCAATTGCCAAATAAAGAGAAAGCAATGCTATGGATAATAAAAACCAATAAGAGATAATAGTTGTTGAGGCAACTCCTCCTGCAATAGATCTGATAATAAATCCAATTGCGATACAAAAGAATTCAATTATTGGAATATTTTTTAAATAAAAACAATAGGAAATTTGAATAATATAATATAAAAGTAGAATAAATCCTAGATATATATTTAGGTAAAAACTAATTAAAAAACTAATAATTGATAATGCTATTGAAAGTGTTACTGCTTCACTAATGGAAACTTTTTCTGAAGCAATAATCCTAAATTTTTTTTGAGGATGTTTTTTATCATTATTTTTATCAATTGAATCATTAATTAGATATATAGACGACGAAACCATACAAAATGCTATAAAAGACTTAACCGCTGCTATCCATATGTCTGATTCAAAAGAAAAAGAAAAAAGTGGCGCTAAAAAAACAATTAAATTTTTAGACCATTGATTTGGTCTGCATGCCAAGAATAGATATCTAATTTTTGGGTAAATTTTAAAAGAAAATAACTATATTTATTATAAAACAATTACAAACCTAAAATTTCTCAAAAAAAATTTAAATTATATTTTTCTAGAATTCATCAACAAATATTTCTTCATTAAATTTAAAATATTTAAATAATATAAATCAATTAAAATAATTAATTACAACTTTTAACTTCCCATAACCAACCACCATTCCAACCTCCTACATTTAGATGCCAGCTATTAATATCTGTTTTTATAAGCTTTTTATTATTAATACATCTTGATATCAATTTTTCGTTCGTTTTCAAATAACAATCATCTCCTTTAACACTATTAATATTTGCAGGATTTGTACATATTGATGGAGTTGATTTATTTAGGTCACTAGCAAAGTCATTTAAAGAGGGAAATTCTTTTGATCTATTTAGATTTGGAAGATTAGCTAAATAATCAATATCTCTAAATTCAATATATTTAAAATGATCTATAAAATCCTTACCTTTAAATTTATTTAATTCTCGATCAACAATACCATCAAGTGACCAAACTCTAAATCTTTCATCTAGTCTACTTCTTATTTGAACTTCTACAGTGCCTATATCTATAATATCATCTCCATTAGTTGATAATTTACTATAAAGATCATCTGATTGTTTTTTTACATTTTCAGGCAACATAGTTTTAAGCTGATCAGATATCTTATATTCATTGAAATTATTTGAGTTAATTGAATTATAAAATTTAAAATTATGAATAAAACCAGAGTATAGAGATGCCGACAAATATAATATCCCTAGAAAAGCTATAATTGCTTTGGATAAATGAGGAATAACGCGTGCTGAAAACAAAAGAAATATTAAACAATAACTATAAAGAAAGTATCTAGAAAATTGAACAATTGGAAGGAAATTAAGAAAATGAAGAAATAAGGGAAGAATTATAAAAACTATTGAAATAATAAGATCAATCCTTAAAAGATATTTCCTAAATATGATTATTCCCAAAATAATTGGATATGTATAAATCAAAGTACGGAAAATCACCATACCAAGACTTAAATGATATCCCAATAAACTCACGTTAAAGTTATTTATGGCATATATCGGTAAAGTTGAAATGTACCTTCTTATTGAGCCGGCGTTATGATAATTTCCACCACTAATTATTGAAAGTAAATAGTATGCGATTCCACAAAATAAAAAAGATAATAGCGAGGAAATAAAAAGTTTTTTATTTCTATTAAAAAATGATTTTATAGATAAAAATAATGGATAGGCGAGACCTTCGGGCCTTAGTAGAAATAGTAATGTAGATTTAACAATAACTCCTTTATTGTCAATTTTTTTCTCTGTTTTGATTTCATATGAAAGAAAAGTTAATAAAATAGCAGCAAAAAGAATATTCTCCATACCTAGCATTACTTGCAGAGATATTGCTCCTATTACGGATAACAATGATGTACCAATTAATTTTATCGGAACTGATTTACTAGGATTAATTTCAAAAATCTTATATAAAATCCACAAAAACGACAAAATTGAGATCAATTGCATTGCATAATATGTATAAACTCCAAGAAATTTATAAATTAATGAAACTATCAAAAAATATATAAATGAAGATTCTCCGCCAGTTTTATAACCAGGATTAAATTCTAGAAAATGACCATTTACAAAATTCTTGGCATAAATTAAATGAATTTCAGTGTCACCTGACATGTTTCCTGAGAAAAGGAATAATTGATAAATTGACCAAGAAATAGATAGGAAAGATATAATTTCTAAGACCTTATATTTTTGAATTTTCTTTTCTAAATTTATCAATTTCATTTAATAATTCGAGCAATAAACTTAAATATTTTTATATTTTAGCCTATTAGTCCACAGAGGTAATTTAAATTGTTACTTTAAAAATTTATTTCATTAAAATAATTAAACCTAAATAAAATTATTTGAAAATTTGTATAAAGGAATCTATTGAAGCTCTTGAAGAATAATTTTGCAAAATTACTTCTTTTTGTCTCTCAATTATTTTTATACATTCTTCTCTATTAATTATTAAATCATTTAATTGATTCGCAATTGAGGCAGGATTATCTGAAATTATGAAATATTTATAATCATAAGGTAATAGTTCTTCCGTTCCCATGTTTCTAGAGACAATTACAGGAATTCCTAAAACAATACTTTCTAATAATATTCTTGATAAACCTTCTCCATATTGAGTAGGAATAATTAAAACATTAGTATTTTTATAATATTCATAAGGTTCTTCTAAATAAGGTTTTAAAATAATACCTTCTTTTTTTAAGCAATTGATTTCTTCTTTTTCTAATTTATTAATATCTGATTGTGGAGTTATAATCCTGAAAGTATAATTGTCTCTAATGAGCGGAATGTGCCTATTAATATATTTTTGTATATTTACAAAAGAATAATAGCCTTTATCATCAATTAATCTTGCTACATAATCTATAAAAATAGGATTATTATTTTTTGAAATCAGATCTTCTTTATTGGAAGGCAAATCATATCCTGTTCCAGGAATTGTTTTTATTTTGCTGAGTTTAGCAATATTCATTTTTGCTAGAAAACATGCATCGCTATAGTTAAGAGTTACAATTGACCTTGCGCCATTAAAAATAAATCTATAAATAAATATTAGAAACCTCTTAAAAAATCTTAATAGGATTTTTCTTGAGGAAAACACTCTCCCTAAACCTTCTATTACATAAATTATAATATTTTTCCTTTTAAAAAAAATAATTTGAGAAATTAGTATTGGCGAAAAAGTGAATACCAATATTCTTAAACTTGAATTATCTTTATAAATAAATTGTTTGAAAAATAAAATTATAAAATTATAAAAATTTAGTTTTATAAATTTTACTTCTTTATTTTTAAGTTTAATTATATTACTCTGATTACTGGGAGGTCCTTCCCTTAGATATAAACACTCAACTTTATTATGTAATGATAATTCTTTTATAAGTTTGAATTTAAACTTCTCAATGAACCATAAAGTATTTGCAAAAACTATGATTTTATAATTCATTTTTAAATTTTATTTATATTTAATATAAATAGAGTAAAAAGTAAATTATACAGTGTAATAATTCTTTAAAATTTAAATTTAATAAATTCAAACTTATTGCTAAAAATATAAGAATAATATTATTACCATACTCTATATATTACTCTTGCAATTATTTCTCGAATTGCTTGAGAGTTTTTATTAAAATTTTTTGAATTAGGTATCCACAAAATAGGATTAGTTAATGAACTAAAAAAACTTTCTCCACTGTTAAAATCTACCGGAAAAGGTTTAACCATTATCCCTTCTCTTTCAAACAAACGCTTTGCTCTCTTCATATGAAATGCACTAGTGACTAATATTATATTCTTACTTTTTGAAGATATTTCTTTATTAAGAAGTATCTTTACTGCTTTAGCCTCTTGAAAAGTATTAAATACTTCATTTGTAGTATAAAGATCATCTCTAGAAATATCTAACAACATCGCTTCGCGAATATAGATATCACCTTCTGGAGGTAAATTAGTCTTTATAGGATTCTTATTTCCAGTAAATATTAATCTTTTTGCTTTCTTTGCCTTGTAAAGATCTATCCCAGCAAGAAATCTATCAGGATCATTCCATTCAACTATTTTGGTATCACCTGGTGGCAAATTACGTCCAAAACTCAATACAACTATTCCGTCTGCAATGCCAACTTCAGAATAATCTATTCTTTTCCAAGGTCTTTCTAAATAACCCCAAAGACTATTAGCTACAACACCATTACTAAAGATGATTAAAATTGAAATTGCTGAATAAATAAACTTTATTTTTCTATTTTTGATGTAACCTAATAGGAGTATTAAAACTATCCCTAAAGGCGAAATAAATGTAGGTAATAACTTACTTAAAAAAAAAGAATTAAATAACATTGAAAATATTACGTATGAGTTTTCATTTAAAATGCTAAATAAAAATATTATAAAGTAAAACCTTAACTAGTACATAACAAATTTTTGAAATATTAAAAAATTATTTCTAATTAACTTTATTTTTAAAAGAATAAATCTTATTAAAATATTTTAAATTTATCTTATTACTAGTTATTAAAATAAAGCAAATATAAAGTTATAGTAAGATCCAAATATTTGATAATAACGAATATTGATATTAATTTTTTTTAAAAAAATGTGAATCCTTAATATTATAGATCATGAATATAATTACATTTATTTAAATTATGATATTAAATAGATATTTTTATTAAGAAAATTATAAGTTTTGGATAACTCATAATACAGTAATTCATAATCTTCAATATCTTTAAAATTTTCAATAAATTTAATTGAATTTAAGAGAGAATTAGAAATTGAGTTAGAAGAATGAATAAAATCTAATATTTTTAATAAATCTCCAATAGAAATTTTAAACTGAAAAGATTCTATCAATTTAGAAAAATTATCTTTATCATTTTCTAGGATTTTTTTTAAGAGAATTCTTGCAATCATCCTACTTGATACTATTGTTATTTTTTTTTGTAAATCATCCTTAATAAATGACTTTTTATTCTTTAATAAGCATTGAATATAATTTGATATTAATCTTTTCTTACTAAAATCTCCGGGACCAAATAAAGTTGGCAATTTAATTGAAGTAGAATTAATATTGAATCTGTCAGAAAACTTTTGGATATACTCTTCTGCAAAATATTTATTTAAAGAATAAAGACAATATTCGTTATCTTCTAAATTAGATAATTTAGAAGATAAAAAAATATATTTGATATTAACATCTATTTCTTTGATTAGAAACAATATTTTTATAGGTATAAATAAATTAACTTCACTTGAAACATATAAGTCAGCTGAATCATTATTTTTATTATCAGAGGCCAGATATATTACTTTGGTAGGCTTTATATTTTCTATATAATCTTTTATTGTACTAATATTTTGAGGATCATATCTCTTAAAATCTAAAATATCCTCTTTTGGGAAATAAGTTGGTAAATTGTTATTTCTAGTTAATACAGTAATAAAAATTTCTTTATCCTGCCAGAAATTGCATATTTCATTAATAATTGCATAACCTAAATGGCCAGTTCCTCCTATAAGTAACAATCTTTCCATTGGAATTTAGGAAAATGCTAAATCATCGAAATCAGAATTTAAATAAAATTTATAATTAGAATTATCTACTATGTGTAATCTTGGCAAAGGGAAAATTAATTTACCTCCTTTTTTTATAAAGTCCTCCTCTAGCTCTATTACTTCTTTTCGGAAATGCCAAATAAATACAAAAAGATAATCTGGTTTCATCTCTTTGATTTGATCATGATCTTTAATTGGTATTCTCGTGCCAGGCGTAACCCTAGAATGTTTTTCCTTATTTAAGTCACCAATAAATTCAATATCATCCTTAGACAAATTGCAATAATGCAAGAGAATATTACCTTTTGTTGATGCACCATATCCAAGAACTCTCTTACCAGAAGATTTAATCATATCAAGATAATTTCTTATTTCATTTTTATGATTTATTAAACGATTTTGAAGTTTACTTATAGCATTTTCTCCCTCCATTATCTCTTCAGCAGTTAGAAGTTTATCAATTAAATCTTGATTCTGAGATTGTATGTATTTTTCAAGTTTTTCTTTATGACACACTTTCACATAAATACTACCTCCATTCATATCATTGAGACTTACTTCGAAAATATCTAAGTCAAATTCAGTAAAAAGATTCTTAAGATCTATTAAATTATAGTATCCAACATGTTCATGACAAAGTTGATCGTAAGACAATTGTTTTAAAAATAATGGTAAATATGATAACTCTAAAGACCATACACCATCTTTTGATAAACAATTAGCTATGGTCTTGACAAAATCTTTCGGATCATCTAAATCATAGAACATCGCAATTGAGGTAATAATATGAAATTTTTTATCTTGGAATTTATCGATGAAATTACCACCAAAAAATTCATAAAAAACATTTACTTTAGGATTAATAAAATCTTTAAATTTCTCACAAGAAGGATCTACACCATAAGCATTTAAATCATCCCTGTTAGCTGACTCCAAATAATGATTTAATAGAGTCCCATCATTACATCCAATATCCAAAACGTTAGAACCAATAGGCGGATTAACTAAATTTAATAATTCATCTGCTTTATTAGTTAAATGTTTAACCATAGACTTACTTAGACCTGAATAATATCCATATGTAGATCCATACATTTCTTCAAGATCAGCAGAATGTCTTAATTGTGTAAATTTACAAGATTCACATTTAATCAATTGCAGCGGCGATTTAGTAGGATCTGATTCGAATTCTTTTGGGAAAACTCCGCTTAGTACTTGATTGCCTAGATCTACAATATCTATTAGATTTTCTGAACTACAAATACGGCATTTATTATGATATTTCATAGAATTTTTATTTTATCTTTTATTAATATTACTAGAGCAAAAATTAAAAAATTACTGTGTAAAAAAAAGTTATAAATATTTTATAATTATTAGGCTTATAAATAAATTAAAGAATTTGCTTAGAATGAATTTCTTTTAAAATAAAAATCTATTATTTTTTAAATTATAGATTTATTAAGAAAAAAAGTTTGAAGTATTAAAAATAGCTACCCAAATTATTATTAAATAATAAGTATATTAAATTAAGAGATATGTTAAGTTTATCTATATATTGCATGATAAGTAGAAATAATACTTACTGCCTTGAAACTATCAACTCAGTTATTGCAGCAAATAGAAATAAGTACATAAAAATATTCTTTTCAATTCAAGAAAATATTTATTTAAATATAAAAAATCAAATAAATCAAAGTACTAATATTATCAATATAATCACATATAAAGATAAGTATAAATCAGTTTTCGATCACATAAAATTTTTAATAAATCATTGCACAAGTGAATACATAATGATTATTCATGATGATGATATTATTGGAAAAGATTTTTTTATAAACGTTTACCAGAATCTTGAGAAATTAAATCCTGAAGCTTTATCAAGTAGGGTAACTTTTATTGATTCTGAGAGTAATGAAATTAAAAGGAAAAGGTTAAAGTCAATTAACAAAAATTATAAATTAAATACTAGAGATATATTAAATAGATATTTTTTACCTTTTAAGCAAGGTACAACTATATTTCCAACTATTTGTTTTAAAACAAATATTTATAGAAATTACTGGGTTCAAAATAAAAAATTCATTGGTCTTCATGAAGATGTAAAAATAGTATATTACTTTTCAAGTAGAGGAAATTTCTATGAAAATGGAACTACTAAGAATTTTTTTTATAGACTTCATAATAATCAAATAAGTGCTAATAAAGTAAGCAAAGATAGAAAATCATTAAATCGATGGTTAATTGAAATTGAAGAAAATAAAATTTACAAGTTTCTATTAATCATTTTTGCAAAATTGCAATACTTTATTTATTACAAGGATATTAAACTTAAAGATAAAAGGTTAAATAAGCTATTGAATATTATTAGAGATCAAATACATAATTATAGAAGTGGTTTTGATTAAATTAATTAGATGAATTAGAGAATTTTTTACTTTTTGAATTTATATTTAATTTAAATTTACTACTTTAATAAGATAAGCATACAAACTTGATCCACCCATGTACAAAAGATTATTTTGTTCCAAACCTTTACTATTAAACCTTTCAATCTTCTTTAGTATTGATAATTGAGAATTATCTAGAAAACAATTTTCATTACCTTCTCTTAAGAATTGTAAATCATTATTAGTTAAAGGATATCTATTACTAGAGAGTGGATTTACATGATTAGAGAAAGGATTTCTTTGACTAGTAATTGGATATACATGACTATAAGCCAAAACTTTATATGATTTAAGATTTTTTATCTTTTCAATAGAGCAACTCTTTTGATTTACTAATTTAAACTTATCAGAGCTTTGTAAAGACAAATCAGACCATGTATCATAACTCTCAGAATCAATTATTCCAGAGAGAAAAAAATCTGTTTCTTTTAATAAATCTATTAATTGATTATTTTCATCCTTACTGTATGAGATTTGACTAATTGAAGAAAAGCTACCAAATAAGAATGAGAAGAATAATAATAGTGACAAAAATAAATTGTAGGAAAGTTTAATATTGAGTTTAAATATGATTTGATCTATAAAAATAATTATTGGAATCCAAAAAATTGGATAAAGAAATATTGTATGTCTTGAGGGAGCAAATATAAAACTTCCATTAATAGAAATAACAATAGAAATAATTAAAACAAAAATTGAAAAAATTGAAAAATATTTAGTTAAAATATTTCTTTTGAAAAAGATAAAAAAGCTCACTAAAAAGATAACAAGAATTAAATAAGAGAATTCAATCTGAAAATTTCTATAAGGATAAAATGCTTGCATTATTATTGATTGCAAATTAAATATTATTCTTATTAAAAGTTCTAAAGGATCACTAAGAAAGTTAGATAAGTTGTAAACATCATTAATGCCATTTGCCCAATACCCTGGTTTAGTTTTAAATAAAAATATTAATCTAAAAAGTTTTGAAAGATATCCAAATGAAAGAAATAGAAATATATAATATAAAAAATTCTTTAAATAATTATTTTCAATAATATTAAATATAGAATTATATGAATTAAGAAGTTTAATTGGTTTAAAATTTTTTTTAAAACTTATATTAAAATAATTTTTATTAATAAATATACAAAAAGTCAATATAAATGAACTAATAATAATAGTAGAATTAAATGTCAACAATAAGCTAAATAAAGTAGCAAATATAATATATCTGGATTTTATATAAATATTATTATTAGAAACTAATATATAGTTTTCTTTACTAACAAAACTAAAAATTAATAATATAAATAACTGAATAGTTATAGTAGATAAATTATATGGCATATTAGAATTAGAGTGTAATATAATTTCTGGATTAAGAATATTTAAGGTAACAGAAAATATTTCAATAAAATAATTTGGTTTATTATATGTATAAGTATTTTTATTTTCTAATTTTATTAATAAACAAATTGCATATGTAAGAAAAGATGAAAACGCTAAAGATAAAAAACCAAGACTAAAACAAACTAAATTTACAAAATCAATACCAATTGGCTTAAAAATAGAAGATAATAGTGAAAAATATCCCCATATAGGAGGATAAGATCCCCAACCTATAGTAAATAATTTAATAAAATCTTTTAGTGAATTTATTTCATAAATAAATTTTAAAGGTGCAAAATCATCAAACATTCGCCAGGTTGTATCTCCAAAATACAAAAGGGCTACAAAACAGAATAAAATTGATACTAGAAAATAAGATGATGGTTTTGAAATTAATAAATCTTTAGTTTGCATTCCTCATAATTAGGTACTATTTTATTTTAATAAATCTAAATTAAGTTTCCCATTAATATTTTCTCCTAATTATTTTAAGGACTTTTTATAAAGATCTCTAAATATTTTTTTTATTAAAACAAAATAGTATTTAAGTAACTGTTTAGAATTATTTAAAATATTAGAAAATATATTCTTATTTGATTTATTATTAAAAAATGAATTATTAATTATGAGGGGAAAAAAAATATTTCATCTAATTCCTCATCGAGGAATTGGCGGAGTTGAAACAGCAGCTAAAACATGTGAAGAAATTCATAAAAGTAATTTTTATTTTTCCTGTAAATATTTATCCAA
>CEUK01081178.1_pt1 | contig 20642 bp, 19 predicted proteins | sample 356451 | NCBI WGS metagenome assembly CEUK01 (sample SAMEA2622843, study PRJEB7988) | marine metagenome | isolation source: saline water (ENVO:00002010), including
TGAAATACATCATACAGAAAAAGATGTTTTTGAATCAATTCACCCTAGAGAAATGGAACTTGGAACGGCATCAATGGCCTCTCTAGTATACCTTATTGATAAGTATGGTTTATAGGGGATTTTTATTTATTTTTTTTCTTTTTTGGATAAAAACTTATGATGTTAATGCGCACGCGGTATATGTAAGTGTTTGTAATGTTTATGAGAAAGGTGACAATTTGTTTTTTTCTTTTAGGATATTTAAAGATGATGTTTTTGATGCTTTGAACATATACGGTGAATCCTCAAAGATTACTGATGAGGAAAAATCAAAGATTTTAAACTATGTTATCAAAAACTTTAAGTTTAAAATCAACAATACCAGTAAAGAGTTTTTGGTTGATCGTTTAGTCTTTGAGGGAAGTGATTATACAGAAACTGTGAATGTGGTTTTGTTCACAAAAAAAAACAATTTATCTAAAACTTTTTATATAAAAAACACAGTTTTATTGGATCACTTGGATTCACAAATGAATGTTGTGGGTATTAACCTTGGCTCGCAAAGAAAAACATTAACCTTTAAAAAAAACCTTGATGAAAAGTGGATAGAAATAGACTAACTGTATTGGTCGGGTCTAAAAACCCCACCAAGGTTAACGCTGTCAAAGAGGCTTTTTTTGATGTTTTCCCCAAGCAGCTTTTTTCTATAAAAGGAATAAAGGTTGAGTCAGATGTCTCTAACCAACCAATGACAAACGAAGAAACTTTTAATGGAGCAAAAAATCGGGTTTTGAATATGAAAAGTAACGGTGGTGATTTTTATGTAGGAATAGAGGGTGGTTGTTTAAAGTTTAAAAACAAACTCTTTGCCTTTGCTTGGGTGATAGTAAAAAACAATAAGGGTTTCGGTTACGGAAAGACATCTCTTTTTCAACTTCCTGATGAAATTAAAAAGTTGGTTGAGAGTGGTGTTGAATTAGGACATGCAGATGATGTGTTTTTTAATAGAGAAAACTCAAAACAAAAAGACGGAGCAGTTGGATTACTCACTAGAGGGTTAATAGACAGAACAAAGTATTATAAGGAGGCGACTATTATGGCTTTGATTCCTTTTATGAATAAAAAAATTGATTTTAGTTAATCAAGAAATCATCCAGTAATTCCTCTTTTGTTTTTAAATTTTCTTTGTAGTAGAAAAATTTATTTCTTGTCGCTGTGTTTTCAAGAACTAACACAAGAATCTTTTTATTTTGATCGGGGTCAAGCTCTTTGGTTTTATATGATTTCGAAATAAAACCTGCTGTTCCTCTATAAAAAGAAATAACATAGCTAATGTTATTAGAAAAATAATACCTGTAATCTTCTTTTTTTTCAACTGTCAGTATATTATTAGGCATATCTTTAAAGTTAAAATCAACGAGCCCAATTGTACTTTTACTAATGTTTGGTTTATTTAAAACAGCGGTGGTTCTGGGTGTCACTATACTGTTTATATATTCTGGTTTTGGGGAAAAAAGAAAGTTTGATTGTTTAGGGTTGTTAAGAATAATTGTTTCTTTCAAAAGTTGCACGGCGCTGTCACCTTCAAAAACAAATTCAAATGATTTTTGTTTTTTATTTAACTCAGATTTATGGGTAAAGGATAGCTTTTTATCATTGAAAAATATAACACCACTAATTTCCCTCTCGTCAAAATATTTCATAAGGTTTAGTGTTATCTCGTCATTAATATAGATGTTTATTGAGTCGATATAGTTAACAACATCGATTCCATTTGAAATTAATTTTTGGTGAAGTTTCTCAAGAACTTCTGTTTGGTTTTTGTTGTTTTCAACTGTATAACAAACAACAAATTTTTTTAAAAAGTAACCGGAGTTTTGAGAAAAGCAAGGGTAAAAAAAGACAACAATAATGAAGGTTAAAATAATGTTTTTTAATATTCTCATTTATTAGTAACACCAATTAATAAAATATATTTTATTTAAATATACTTTTATCAAATTTATTATAATAAGGTTTTATATATTCGTTGTGATTTAAATTATTTGTTTTTTTGTATGATTGATAAACTAAAAGAGATAAAAGAAAAATATTTAAAAGTAGAGGAGGAGCTTTCTAACCCTGAAACCGTAAAGGATATAAAAAAATATACTTCATTAAATAAAGAATATAAATCGTTAGGGAAGATTGTAAAAAAATATGACGAACATAGCCAAACATTATCTGGAATTAAAGAGGCGAAAAAAGTTTTAGAATCTGAAAAAGATGAAGAGTTTAGAGAAATGGCAAAAGAGGAGCTAGAGAACCTCTACAAAAAAAAAGAAAACGAAGAAGAGTCTTTAAAGGTCCTGTTAATACCAAAAGATCCAGACGATGAAAAAAGTGCGATATTAGAAATAAGAGCTGGTACAGGTGGCGATGAGGCTGCAATATTTGCTGGTGACTTACTTAGAATGTATCAACTTTATGCAGAAAAAAACAAATGGTCGTTTGATGTTATCAACTACAATGAAGGAACTTCTGGTGGATATAAAGAAATAGTTTGTTCTGTTGAGGGAGAAGACGTATTTGGTAAGCTTAAGTTTGAAGCTGGCACTCATCGTGTTCAAAGGGTGCCTGAAACAGAAACCCAAGGACGTGTTCACACCTCTGCTGCAACAATTGCTGTTCTCCCTGAAGCAGAAGATGTTGAATTAGAAATTAACACTTCTGATATTAGAAAAGACACATACAGGGCGTCTGGTGCAGGAGGACAACACGTAAATAAGACTGAGTCCGCTGTTAGGCTAACACACGAACCAACAGGTGTTGTGGTAGAGTGTCAAGATGGAAGATCACAGCACGCTAATTATGACAAAGCGCTTAAGGTATTAAAATCCAAACTTTATGAAATTGAAGTTAAGAAAAGAAATGATGAGATTGCTGGAAAAAGAAAAACAATGGTTGGGTCTGGGGACAGGTCTGATAAAATAAGAACATATAACTACCCTCAAGGTAGAGTGACTGACCATAGAATTGGATTCACAACACATAACTTACCCGACGTTCTAGCTGGAGGGTTGTTCACATTCACAGAGAATTTGAGAATAGCAGAAAATGCAGAAAAAATGAAAGCGGGTATAGATGGTTGAACAAAAAGAAATAAAACTAAACGCTCAACCAAGGGGTTTTCATTTAATAACAAACGAAGTTGTGAGGCATATTCCAAAAATCACAGGTATAGTAAATATCTTTATGAAACACACATCTGCAAGTCTCACGATAAACGAAAACGCTGACCCAACAGTAAGAGATGACTTTGAAACACATTTTAATAAAATGGTATCGGACAAAGAAACTTATTACAAGCACACCTATGAGGGTTTGGATGACATGACCTCTCACATTAAAACAAGTATACTTGGGTCATCTATAAACTTTCCAATTAAAAAAGGTGTTCCTTTGTTTGGAACTTGGCAGGGGATATATTTGTGTGAGCACCGTAATGGTGGAAAAACAAGAAATATTATAATTACATCCTATGGAGAAGCTTAAGTATTTGATTTTAATTTTAATTTTAGTTGGTTGTGTTAAAGAGGAGCGTTCCTTTTATGATTACGATATTGAAGAAAGAATTAAAAACCTTAATGTTAATCTCCCAGAGCCAGGAGAGCCAGTTGCGAATTATGTACCAACGGTCCGTTTTTCTGAAGGAAGCTCAAGTTACTTAGTTTATGTTTCTGGAACAGGACCAAGGTTAGAAAATGGTGGTTATGTTTCTGGTAGACTTGGAAAAGACATGACAATTGAAGAGGGGTATGAAGCGGCTAAACTGGTCGGCATCAATATATTAGCCTCTCTAAAAAAAGAAATTGGTGATCTTAACAAAGTAAAACGTTTTGTTAAGGTGATTGGAATGGTAAACTCAACACCTGATTTTTATCAACAACCCGCCGTTATTAATGGGTTTTCTGATTTTATTGTTGATGTTTTTGGAGAAAGAGGAAAACACGCGAGGTCTGCTGTTGGAATGGTTTCTTTACCTAGTAATATTCCTGTAGAGGTAGAGGTTGTTGTGGAGGTAATTAAGTGAGGTTTTCAAAAACACCACAAACACCTTGACCGCCACCAACACAAGCTGTTACTATTCCGTGTTTCTGGTTTCTTCTTTTCATTTCGTTTATAAGTTGAATAGATAATTTTGCTCCAGTCATTCCTAACGGATGACCCAAAGCTACAGCACCACCATTAACATTTACTATTTCTTGATTTAATTCTAAAGCTTTTATTACAGATAACGCTTGTGCTGCAAAAGCCTCATTTAATTCCACTTGATCAATTTGATTAATATTCAACCCTGCGATTTTTAATGCTTTTGGAACAGCCTCAGCTGGTCCAATTCCCATGATACTGGGTTCTACACCAGCTGTTGCGTAGGAAACCATCCTTGCAATGGGTTTAACATCTAATCTTTTAACCATATCCTCAGACATAACAACAACAAAAGCTGCTCCGTCAGACATTTGGGAAGAATTACCAGCGGTAACCTGACCACCTACTTTAAAAGCTGGTCTAAGTTTAGATAAAACCTCCATGCTTGTATCCTTTCTTGGACCCTCATCTTGTGAAACTGTCCATTTTTTTGTTTTTCTTTTGCCGTTTTCTAAATACACCTGTTCGACATCATAAGGAAGTATTTCTTTTTTAAATATATTGTCTTCAATTGCTTTGGTAGCTTTCATGTGTGAGTTGAAAGAAAAAAGATCAGAGTCTTCTCTTTTAATATCATATTTTTTTGCAAGTTTTTCAGCTGTCAAGCCCATATTTAAATAATAGTCTGGATTATTAACCGATATGTTATAATTAAGAGCGGATTTATAGCCGGTCATAGGAACCATACTCATTGATTCTGTTCCACCAGCTATTACACACTCTGCAGATCCTGCGTTTATTTTAGCACAAGCAAGATGTATAGCCTCTAATCCAGAACCACAATACCTGTTGATTACAAGACCAGGAACCTCTTTTGGGAGAGAAAGCAAAGATATATATCTTGCCATTTGCATACCTTGTTCAGCTTCTGGAACAGCGTTACCAACAATGAGGTCATCTACCATTATTCCCTCTAAACCTTTTGTTTTTTTTACGAGCGATTTAATAACATTAGCCGCTAAGTCATCTGGTCTCACAAATCTAAAACCTCCCTTTTTTGCTTTTCCAACGGCGGTACGTAATCCAGAAACAATATAAGCTGATTTCATAATTCTAATTTCTTAATGGTTTTCTTTTAAATAAAATTGAATGCATTCTCTCAATTGTTTTTTGTTCTCCACACAAACTTATCATAGCTTCCCTTTCAAGATCTAACAAATACTGTTCATTGACAAGGGTTTCTTGGGTTAAGTCTCCACCACACATAATATGAGCTAATTTTTTTGCAATAAACTGATCGTACTCGGTAATGTAACCGCCTTCTTTCATGGTTTCTATACCAGCATTAAACATTGCTATTGCAGACCTTCCATGAACCTTTATGTTTTCAACTGGACTCGGTTGTACATAACCACTTGAGACTAAACTTAAAGCTCTTTCTTTGGCGTCTTTTAACAAAAGGTTTCTGTTTGATGTAGTTGCATCAGATGTTTTTATAAACCCTAATTTTATACCTTCTTCTGCTGAGGTGGATACTTTTGCCGAGGCAATGTTCATAAACCAAGCCATCAGTTTGTTAAATTCGGGGTCTCCTTTTTTATAGCTTTCTGATAATCTTAATACAGCTTCTTTTGTTCCTCCTCCAGCTGGAACCAAACCTGCACCTAACTCTACCAAACCAATGTAAGTCTCATTATGTGCTTGTATTGCATCTGCGTGGAAGCTAAGTTCACATCCGCCACCTAATGTTAATCCAGATGTAGCTACAACCACAGGAACGGAAGAATACCTAGCTCTCATAGTTGTGTTTTGAAAATAACTTACACCTTTATCTATTTTTTTAAAATCCCTATTACCCGCCATCATAAACAACTCCCCAAGATTAGCTCCTGCAGAAAAATAATCAGCCTCATTACCAATAACCAACCCATCAAATCTTTTTTCACAAATACTGATAGATTCATTAATTCCATCTAAAACCTCTTTACCCATGGTATTCATTTTAGTGTGAAATTCTAAATTTAAAATTCCATCTCCAATATCGTATAATGTGGTCCCTTCATTTTCCCAAACCACATTATTCTCTTTAAAACCGTCTAATATTATTAGACCGCTGGAACCGGGGACCTCACAGTATTCTTTTGTGTTGATATCATAATACTCTTTAGTGTTGTTTTTGTATCTATAAAAATTATTGAACCCTTTAGTTATCATTTCATATACCCAATCTGCTGGTTTTAGGTTAAGGCTTTCCATAACTGAAACCGTGTCTTTTATACCTAAGATATCCCAGGTTTGAAAAGGACCAAGTTTCCATCCAAAACCAGAACAAATTGCATCGTCAATCTTATAAAGATCGTCGCTTACTTCTGGTATTCTTAGAGAACAGTATCTAAAAGAATCACAAAAGGTAGATCTATAAAAATCGCCATATTTACCTTCCATATTAAAAAGGTGTTTTAATCTACCTTTTAAATCGTCTATCTTTTTTGCGTCTTTTATAGAATCTTCTATTATATTTTTTGGTTCTTGATAAGCTAACGTTTTAAAGTTTATTTCCATAAACCTTTTTTTTCCTTTTTGATCAATCTCTTTTTTATAAAAACCTTTCTTTGTTTTGTCTCCCCATAGTTTTTTTTCATATAAGTCTTTAACTAAACTTGGTAGTTTAAAAGTTTCTTTAGATTCATCGTTTTCTAAATCTTTTAGTAGGTTGTTTGAAACATTAACAGCGGTGTCTAACCCAACAACGTCCATTGTTCTGAAGGTCGCTGATTTTTGCCTTCCAATAATTGTTCCTGTTAGGGTGTCAACTTCAGAAACACTTAAGGAATACTTTTCAACAGAATGAATTGTTGACATTAATGAATATATACCAAGTCTGTTTGCAATGAAAGCTGGTGTATCTTTACACAATACAGTTTCTTTTCCTAAAACCAAAGATCCAAACTTTAAAAAATAATCGACAATGTGTTTTTTTGTTTCATTACCTGGTATTATCTCTAGCAGACGCAAATATCTTGGTGGATTAAAAAAGTGAGTACCAAAAAACATTTCTTTAAAGTTTTTGGATCTGCCTTTTGAAATTTGGTTGATAGGAATACCTGAAGTGTTAGTTGTAATTATAGTGTCTTTTTTTCTGTGTTTTTCTATTAAATCATAAACCTCATTTTTAATTTTTAAATTTTCTACAACAACTTCTATTATCCAATCAACTTTAGTAACAAGCTTTATGTCTTCATCAATATTTCCTGTAGTTATTTTTAAATATTTTTCTTTGTTAAATAAAGGGGATGGTTTGGAGTTTACAGCGGTCAATAAAGATTCATTTACAATTCTATTTTTAACTTCTTTATCAGTAAGTTTTTTATTGTTTTTTAATTCTTTCTCGTTTAATTCTTTTGGTGATATATCTAGTAATATTACCTCGAAACCAACATTAACTAAATGACAAGCTATTCTTGAACCCATTATACCAGAGCCAATAACTGCTATTTTTTTTATTTGAATTTTTTCGATCATATAATTAAGCAAGAATATAAAATGTGAGACAATTTTTCTTACAAATCTTAAATATATTTTTCAACAACATAACATATATATATAATTATTTAATTCATGAATTTTAAATTATTAATAACTAATATGTTTATATGTTAATAAAAAATATAAAGAAAATATAAACAATGTATTAATAAAGAAACAACTGATTTACAACATGTTATAAGATATGTTTATATCCTTTAAAAATATATGTGTAAAAATTAATGTTGATATTTTATTGATCTTTAATCTTATCAAAAATTAAATGTTGTAAATTATTTTTCTAACATTTTATCCACTTCTAAATCAACATCAAAAACAAGACTTTCAATTAGCCAATTCGATCTTACTTCTAGTTCATCATTATAATATATTATATTTTCTATATTCTTTTTTGACTTAACACTATAATAATCCCATTTGTTATTTCTATTTACATCTTCAACTACTCTTAAAAAATATTTACCTGGATAAACCTTTTTGAAATTGAATGATAAATTATTAGAACTGTTTTTATATTTTTTTCTAAAATCAGTTGAAATTAATTCAATAATATAATTTTTGTCTATTAATGATTTTACTTCACCTTGAACACCGCCATAAAAGTCGTCACCTCGAACATAAAACGTTTTATTAATATTATCAACAGTATCCCCCTCAATAGTTATCATTGATCCTTTTTTTATTTTAAAATTTATTTGACTCCTTTTTATATTTTTTAAATAATTAATGCGTTCTATTTCTATTGAGTCCTCAGCCCAATTAAGACTATCTTTCTCTATATCAGCTATAACTTTATCTAAGTATGATATAGCAGAATCTTTTTTTAATTTAATTAATAGGCTTATTTTATTTGAATACGAAGTGTCTATTTTTATATTGAATAAACTATCTGGTATTCTTAAAGTGTCAAAACCAAACCAATAATCTATATCTTTTGTTATGAGAGGTTTTGAATATGATATTATCATATTTAATGTGTCGTCAAGTTCTAACTTTTCATAAGTGCTTATTTTTGCAGTTGTTTTTGTTTTCTTTACTTCGCGATTATCAAACTTAACATAAATACTGTCTAAGGTTGAATAACCAAAAGCATCATACGCTTCTATAATTGATAATGTCGAATCCAACCCGTAACCTTTACTATATAACCTCAAAATATTGTTATCGTTTAAACTATAATAAAATGATTCCTTTCCAAGAAAGTTAATGCTATCTACTTTCTTAGAATAATTAATGTCAAAAACACTACCTTTTGATCTTGACCTTAAAAGAGTAATCTCTGATAAATCTTCTGAGTAAATAGGTATTATTAGTTTGTTTTTTGATGAGTCGGTTTTTATATTCTGATGAATAACACCAAACTTTTCAGCTTTATATTCAGTTGTAAAGTTTTTGTTTTCATCAACATACGCATAAACCTTATAACTTCCCTTCTTTACATTTTCAATTTTAAAAAATCCCTTTTCATCTGTAAAAGAGAAGTATAAAGGTTTTTTTGTAAACAAACCAAGGCTATCATCTTTCGGATACAAACAAACTAAAGATTTCTCAGGAATTGAGTTTTCTAAGGGGTCAAAAACAAAACCACTAATGTACGATGAGTCAATAACAGCACCCGTCGAAAAAATATATTTTAAGTCAACAGCTGGGTTACTTTCCGTAATATCAGTTACCCCATCTGCAAAGTTTAGTATGTATGTGGTGTTTGTGTTAAACGCTGTATCGAATGACAGACTGAGTGTGTTTTTTTTATATTTAATTTCTTTTTTTCCTTCATAAAACGGTGAAATAATAAGGCTTTCGTTAAGTTTTGAGGCGTCAATAGGCTCGGTAAAAATAAAATTAAAATCTTTGCTTTTCTGTTCAACAGACTTGTTTTTTGGGTATGATGAAATCAAACCAGGCGGTATGGTGTCTTTGTATCCTCCAGTTAAGGGAGTTACCTGTGCACAAGAAAGAAATAAGCCAAGAACTTGTATAAAAAGTATAAACCTCATCTTTTAATAATATATATAATACTTGAGTGTTTTTTATTAAAAAAAGCACGTATGTTTGACCACAACCCTATTATTAACCCCCTAATAAACCAAAATAAATTATTGGAGTTCTTTTCACTCAAAACAGAGACATAAAAAGCATCAAAAAAAAGAGGCTTGGTGAATTCAGTTTTTAACCCAATTGACGAAATAAGATTTTTAAAAGATTCTGGATTAAAATGGTATTGGTGCCTAGGGACATCATAACCAGCCCATGTTTCGCCATAATAAATGTTATCGTATGAATCTTTGTTGGGCAAAGCAACAATAATCCACCCACCTTCATTTAAAACGTCCTTAACAAACTTTAAGACAGAGAGAGGGTCTTTCGTGTGTTCTAAAACATGCCAAAGCGTAACACAATCATACCTTTTATCTTTAATCTTTTTAATGTTTTGGTAAACCATTTCGCTCTTCACTTTGTTTATAGGCTCAAAACCAAAAGCGGATATACCCTTATTGTTGCAAAAACGAACAAACTCACCCGAACCCGATCCATAATCTAATAGGTTCTTAATGCCCAGTCTATTTAATATATTTAACTTATAACGACTGTTGATTTTTTGAATAAACTTATAAATTAATGAGAATCCACTATTATCTTTTTGGTATGAGTGGTATTTTTCTTTATTGTAATATTTTTCTAGTTCTTTTTTGCTTAATTCAGGTAGGGTAAAACTCACCAAACAAGTATTACACTCATGGATTTCAAAAAACTCTCCACTAAAAGAAAAATCTTTAGTTTTTATTCTTTTTATTGTTGTTTTAGATTCACACAGTGGGCATTCAACAACCATAGTTTAAAATATATTTACTTTTTCATGTAAACCATCAAAACAGACACATCAGAGGGACTAACACCACTAATTCTAGAAGCTTGTCCGATTGATCTAGGCTTAATTTTTGATAGTTTCTCTTTACCTTCCGCAGAAAGTGACTTAATCCTTTCATAATCAAAACCCTCAGGTATTACACTATCTTCTAATTTTTTCATTTTTCTTACCGTGTCAATTTCTTTCTTAATATAGCTTTCATATTTTATATCAATTTCAACTTGTTCAATCTCCACCCTTTCTTTTGTTTTACACATTCCAGCTACACTTTTATCATTTAAGTTCTCAAAATAAACATTTGGTCTTCTTAACAACTCTTCTAAACTTTTCTTTTCTTTAATTGGTGCAGACTTTATTTTGTTCAGAGAGTTATTAATCTGTTTTGGGCTTAACTTTGTAATAGAGGCATACTTTCTTATTTCGTCAATATTTTTTTTCTTTTTTTCAAGGTTCTCTAATCTTTTTCTTGACGCTAAGCCTAAATTATAACCAATTTCTGTAAGTCTGATGTCGGCGTTGTCTTGTCTTAATAATATTCTGTGTTCTGCCCTTGAGGTGAACATTCTGTAAGGCTCTTCTGTTCCTTTGTTTATTAAATCATCTATTAGAACACCTATGTATGCATCCGACCTACCAAGGACAAACCTCTCTTTATTATTAATTTTGTTATGTGCGTTAATTCCCGCAACAAGGCCTTGACACGCAGCTTCTTCGTATCCTGTTGTGCCATTAATTTGTCCAGCAAAATAAAGCCCACTTATTGGCTTTGTTTCAAGGGTGTGTTTTAGTTGTGTTGGAGGAAAGTAATCATACTCAATAGCATATCCTGGTCTAAACATTTTTACTTTTTCAAAACCCTTAATAGATCTGAGTGCTTTTAGTTGAACATCTTCGGGAAGTGAGGTTGAAAAACCGTTAACATAAACCTCTACTGTGTTCCAACCCTCCGGTTCAACGAATATTTGGTGCCTTTCTTTTTCAGCAAACCTTGTGATTTTATCCTCAATCGACGGGCAGTATCTTGGTCCAACAGCCTTTATTCTACCATTGAACATTGGTGAACGTGAAAACCCTTCCTCTAGTAACCCATGAGTTTTTGTGTTTGTGTATGTTATGTGACAAGACAATTGTTTTTTTATTTTATTTTTTTCAAGATAAGAAAAACACCCACCATACTGATCTCCAGGCTGCTCCTCCATTACTTTATAATTTAAAGACCTACCATCAACCCTCGGAGGTGTTCCCGTTTTCATTCTCCCCGACTCAAAACCAAAATCTTCAAGTTGTTCTGTTATTCCCTTTGAAGCACCCTCTCCACTTCTTCCACCACCAAAGTTTTTTTCTCCAACATGAATTAGTCCATTCAAAAAAGTTCCGTTTGTTAATACAACGGCTTTTGATTTTATTTCTACACCCAAGGTTGTTTTAACACCAACAACTGAATTACCTTTAATTATAAGCCCAACAACCATTTCTTGCCAAAAATCTATATTTTTAATACCCTCAAGCATCAGGCGCCACTCTTCTGAAAACATTTGTCTGTCATTTTGTGCTCTTGGTGACCACATAGCTGGTCCTTTAGAAAGGTTTAACATCCTAAATTGAATTGTGCTTCTGTCAGTTATAATGCCGGTTTGACCACCTAAAGCATCAATCTCTCTCACTATTTGTCCTTTTGCAACACCACCAATTGCTGGATTACATGACATTTGGCCGATTGTCCCCATGTTCATGGTTGCTAGCAAAACTCTAGAGCCCATGTTTGCAGCAGCAGCAGCAGCTTCACAGCCTGCGTGACCAGCCCCAACAACTATAATATCGTATTTATCAAACATTTTAAGTTTGTTCCACGTGGAACGTTTATTTTTTTTTGTACAAAGAAATATATTTATTCTCTAAAGAGTGCATTCTTTTTTTCCCTTTTTCTGTTTTATCTGAATATCCAATTAAGTGTAGGCAACCGTGTGTTATAAGTCTAATAACCTCAAGTTCTTTTGTTGTTTTATACAATTTAGCGTTTTCTATAGTTCTGTCTATGCTAATATAAAGATCACCCTCTAGTTTGTTTTTCTCTTCTGAAAAATCAAATGTTATTATATCAGTAAAATAGTCATGGTTTAGATACTTTTTGTTCATTTTTAACAAATATTCGTCACTACAAAAAATACAATTCATAAACCCAAGGTTTATTTTATGGTCTAAACATATGTCTTTAATAAGTTTACGGGTTTTTTGGATGTTTTTTAATTTGTGTGTTTTTTCTTCTGAAAAGAAGTTGGTTAAATACATTATTAAAGTTTAAACAACATATCAACAACCCTACCACCATCTTTAAACTGTGCTTTGTCTGCCAAGTTTTTGATTAAAAAAATTCCCCTTCCTTTAATCTTATCCACATTTTCTGGGCTTGTTGGGTCTGGAAGGCTCTCATGATCAAACCCACTACCCTCGTCTTCGACAACAAAACGTATGCTTTTTTTATTTTCTTTAAGTTTTATTTTAACCTTTTTCTCTTTGTCCTCTTTATTACCGTGTACAATTGCGTTGTTTACAGCTTCGGTCACAGAAACAAGCACATTACCATATACTGATTCCTTAATTTTAATTTTATCGCCAGCGTTTTCAATAAAACTTTCTACAACCGCTACGTTTTCTTTTATAGATGGTATTTTTACTAACATTATTGTTATCGTATAAACTTTTTACAGTAAGTTTTTAAACATTATTTAACTTTTTATATACGAAATTTTAAATATTGGGGTTGTGTGTTTTTTGTTTATAGAACGTTTTGTAAATCACTATTACATTCCGTTTCCAGCGGTTCCTAATGCTGTTGTAGCACATCTAAAACCAACTGTTGCTGTTGATGAGTCTTGCGCCAAGAATCTCCTTGTTCCTGGAGACAACCACATAGCACCATCTGCCCACGACCCACCTTTATAAACCCTAGACTCATTACTAATCATAGAGTTAAAGTTTTCAGAGTCATAATCTTCTTCTGAATCTAGAAAATCACTTTTTCTTATCGGGTTAAGGTCTTCCATGTCTCTAAAGTTAAGGGGTCTGTAAATATCGTAGACCCACTCATTTACATTTCCAGCCATATTATATAACCCAAAATCGTTTGGTGCATACTCATAAATGCTTGTGGTAACAAAACCAGCATCATTTAAAGCGCCTGCAATTCCAGCATAGTCACCCCTTCCCCTTTTGAAGTTTGCTTGAAACTTACCAATTTGACCTCTTTTAGAACTTCTTATGGTTCTACCATCCCACGGATATAATCTTCTTTGAGTTTGGTTTTCATCTAACCACTGATCTCCAATTTGACCATAAGCTGCATATTCCCATTCCGCTTCTGTGGGTAATCTAAACTCTGGTAAATATATTCCTGATTCAATAGGTGGAATATCTCCGTCAATATAATCTTCACCAAAATACTCCATAGCTCTTTGTCTGTTTACAGCCTCTGTTCTCCAACGACAATAATCAACCGCCTGGTTCCAACTCACACCAACAACAGGATAATATCTAAACCCTGGGTATCTTAAATAGTTTCCTACATAAGGTGTATTAAAAGCAAGTTCTTTTTCCCAAACCGTCGTGTCAGGTAAAGCGTTTAAGTAATAAGTTTCACTAGAATCTCTTTGAATATAATCCAGATATTCTAACCAATGAATATTTGCTATCTCTGTTTGGTCTAAATAAAAAGACTGAACAGTTACAGTTCTTTCTACATTATCGTGGGTGTAGAAAACATCTTCTTCATATGTACCCAGAACAGCTCTACCACCTTGGATAAAAACCTGATTTGGTCCAGGTGTTTGTCCACCAAAGTCAGCAACTACAAACCCACCATCCTCTTCTTCAGCTAAACCATCATCAGTAAAATATTGAAGGTTGGTTGTTGTACTTGTTGAACCTGGATTTCTTGCAGAAGGATTTGATTTACCAAAAGGAAGTATAGAACATCCGTTGATTATAAAAAGACACAAAAAAATAAAGTATATGTGTTTACCCACGTTCTTGCTAATTAAATTTTTATCAAAAATACAAAAAATTAAGTTTTAGAAAGAATTAACAATAAAACAAAAAATTTATTGTCCTTAATTGTCTATTTTTTTAATAAAAAGAAGCGTTTTTGACAAATTAAAATCACCAAACACTTTAATTAAAATAAGATCTTTCTTTTCTTTTACTGAATATTTTAATTGTTTTTTATTAAAAGTCTTAATACAATTAGAAAACGTTTCTTGTTTGGTTCTATTATCATTATTGAAAAAACCCAATGTTAAACTCTCCTTTTTAATTATAATTTTGTCAACAAAAATATTACTTCCAAGTTTTTTAATTTCCATCACTTTAATTAGGTTTTTAACCTCATTTGGTAATGGCCCAAACCTATCTTCCAACATTTTTCTGGATGTGTCTAACCCTCCTTTTACAGATTCTTTTTCTATTTCATTATAACACCTCAATCTTTCATTCGAGTTTGTGATATACTCCTTTGGTATTAAAGCTTTCTCAAATAAATCCACAAGACAATTGTTTTTTTTCTCGATAACTTTATTGGTTTTTTCCAGGTTTGGATTAGAATCTATTTCATCTAAAGCTTCATCTAGTATTTTGTTGTATGTGTCAAATCCTAAATCGTTTATAAAACCACTTTGTTCACCTCCTAATAAATTTCCCGCTCCCCTAATATCTAAGTCCTTTAAGGCAATGTTTAACCCATCGCCTAAATTAGAAAACTCTTCTAAAGCAATTAGTCTTTTTTTTGCCTCTGCTGTAATAGAAGTTAGCTTTGGAATGGATAAATAACAAAATGCTTTTTTGTTAGATCTACCAACTCTACCCCTCATTTGGTGAAGATCAGACAAACCAAACATATGTGCTTGATTAATAATTATAGTATTTGCGTTTGGTATGTCTAAGCCCGACTCTATTATGTTTGTTGAAACCAAAACATCAAAATAACCATCAACAAATTTTAAAACTGTTTTTTCTAATAAATCTCCTTTCTGTTGACCGTGGGCAACAGCAACTTTTGCGTTTGGCACTAACTTTTGAATAATGGAGGCTATTTCATATATGTTTTCAACCCTATTGTGTACGAAAAAAACTTGTCCAAACCTCATAATTTCATTATTGATTATATCTCTAACACCCTCTTCACTAAATTGAATTAATTCGGTATGAACTGACTGCCTGTTTTTTGGTGGAGTTCTTAGTATACTTATATCTCTAACCCCTATTAAAGAGAAGTGAAGAGTTCTGGGTATTGGTGTTGCTGTCATGGTTAGACAATCAAGGTTATTTTTTCTTTTTTTAATTTTTTCTTTTAATGAAACACCAAACTTTTGTTCCTCATCAACAATTAATAATCCTAAATCTTTGAAGTTTATTTTATCACTAAGCACTGAGTGCGTGCCTATAATAATATCAACTTTACCCTTCTCAACACCTACCAAAACTGACTTTTTATCTTTTGTGCTTCTGAATCTAGACAAGTAATCAACACACACAGGAAGCTCCTTAAGTCTTTTGTTGAATGTTTTATAGTGTTGGAAAGCTAAAATTGTTGTGGGAACAAGTATAAGCACTTGTTTACCGGATAGGACGGCTTTGAAAGCTGCTCTAATAGCAATTTCAGTTTTTCCAAATCCAACATCACCACAAACCAATCTATCCATAGGAAAACTTCTTTCCATATCTTTCTTTACCTCGTTTGTTGTTTTCAATTGATCAGGAGTATCTTGGTAGACAAAAGAGGATTCAAGTTCAATTTGTAGATAATTATCCTTATCAAAAGCAAACCCTTTACTTTCACGTCTTTTTAAATAAAGTGATATTAAATCTTCAGCGATATCAACCAATCTACTTTTAATTTTCTTTTTCTTCTTGTCCCAATCGTTTGTTGAAAGGTTATTTAGTGTTGGGGAAAGGTTGGACCCGGTGTATTTAGCTATTTTGTGAAGAGAGTTTGTGCTAGTGTAAACAGTGTCGTTATTTTTATAAACCAACCTTAAGGCTTCATGCTCAACACCATTTATGTCAATTTTTTCTAAACCAACGAATCTTCCAATACCATAATCTATATGTACAATATAATCACCAACTGAAAGTTCAGACTTTTCTTTTATAGGGTTTTTTTGTTTTTTAACAACAACAGGTTCGTTAAGGTGTTTGAAATACCTATTAAATATCTCATGGTCAGTGTATACAACCCTTTTGTTTTCGTGGTCAACAAAACCCTCACTAATTTTTGATATTATTGGTTTATATGATGGGGTTTTATTTGTTGATTCAAAATATGTATTCAACCTTTTTACTTGTTCTTCTGATTGAAATGATATAAAAATATTGTAATTTTCTATTTCAAGCTTTGCAATATCATCAGCTAATAGCGGTAGGTTTTTATTGAACTTTGGTTGTGGTGATGATTTATATTCTATTGCATTTTTAGTTTCTTCATTTATACCAAAATAGACACAATTAAACTCATTCAATTTTTTTGAAAAATCTGTTGTGTTATAAAAAATATCCTCGGGGGGTAGTGGTAATAGAACACCGCTTTTGTTAACCTTTTCTTTATAAATCTCTTTAGCTTCTAACATTTTGTTTTTAATAGTGTTATCGGATAAAGTTTTGTCTTCAACCCATATCGACCAATTTTTGTCCATAAAATCAAAAAGTGGTAAAAAACCAGCACTATCTTTCTCTCTTTGAATATTGGATAGTATTTTTATTTCACCCATCTCTTCAACCGTTAATTGAGTCTCAACATTAAATAGTTTTATTTTTTCTACCAGATCCCCGTCGCATTCAATTCTTATCGGTTTTTTATTTGTAAATGAAAAAACATCTATTATGTTTCCTCTTATACTATATTCTCCAGGGTTATTTACAAAATCAACAAACTCAAAGCCTTGTTCGTTTAGGGTATTTGTTAATGTGTTATAGTTTATTTCACCTCCCCTTTTTAATATTAATGATAATTCTTTTTGTGTCTTTTCATCAGGAAACTTCTCAAACAATCCCTCAGGGTAGGTGACTACATATTTTTTTTCTTTATTTTTTTTTAGTATTGCTTGAATTGTTTCTGTCCTCATTACAACATTTGCATTGTTGATCAGTTCTTCATCATAAGGTTTTCTAAAAGAATAAGGAAAGAAAAAAACCTTATCCTCGTGTAAATAATTACACAATTTACTATAATATAGAAGTGCTTTTTTCTTTTCTGAAACTATAAAACAATAATTTTTATTATCGTTTTTTGAGGTTGCAACGGGTATTATGACATTAAGGTCACCCGACAGCCCGTTTATTTTAACCCTTTTTTCATCTCTGATTCGTTTGCTTATTTCAATGGTTTTGATGTCATTTTCAAACTCAGATATTATTTCAAGCGAATTCATACTAAATTAAACTGTTGTATCAAATAATAGTTTACAAAAAATAATATTTTTGTTTAAAAAAAATAATGAAAGTATTAGTTACTGGAGCTTCTAGGGGTATTGGTTTAGAGATAGCTAAAGAGCTTTTGTCTAATGGACACGAGGTTATTTTGCATTGCAATAAAAACAAAAACCTCATTCAAAAAAAAATCTCTTCACAAAACAAAAAAGCATCAATTTTCTCCTCGGATATTTCCACCCTGAACGGAGTTAAAAAACTAATAGAATTTTCTTCAGATAAATTTGGATATCCAGATGTTATAGTTAACAACGCGGGTATCGCTGAGTCATCATATGTTGATCTTGATCTTGAAACTTGGTCTAAGATGTATGATAAGACAATGCATATTAATTTAAAAGCGCCAGCTTTAATTTGTAAAGAGTTTATTAAAATTAAGAGGTTAAAAAAAATAAAGAACAAACTTAGAATAATCAATATATCATCAAGGGCCGCTTTTAGAGGTGAAGTCGAAGATTTTATATCTTATGCGTGTTCAAAAGGCGGTCTCGTTTCATTAACAAAAACGATAGCAAAATCATTTGGTCTGAAAGAAAAAGTTTTAGCCTTTACTATTGCGCCTGGTTTTGTAAATACAGAAATGGCTCAAGATTTTATAAAAGAACACGGTGAAGGTCTGGCAAAGAAGGGAATTGTTTTAAGTCGTTTGACCGAGCCTAAAGATATAGCTCCGTTGGTTTCTTTTATTGCTTCTGGAAAAATGGATCATTCAACAGGATCTACCATTGATGTTAATGCAGGTAGTTACATGAGGTAATATTATTTTGCAAAAACTTGAGATGAATCTTTGAATGATTTGAATTCTAAAGCATTACCACTTGGATCTAAAAAAAACATTGTAGCCTGTTCTCCAATCTCACCCTCAAATCTAACATAGGGCTCGATTATAAATTCTGTGTTTATTTTTTTAAGCTTTTTAGATAAGAGTTGCCATTTTTCCCATGGTAATATCACTCCAAAATGTCTGACAGGAACACTCTTACCATCTACAGGGTTTTCTTGAGTTTTTTTTAATTCATCTGGTTTTAAGTGGGCAGACAACTGGTGACCAAAAAAATTAAAATCTACCCATTTCTTATCCTCCCTTCCTATTTCACAACCCAAAACTTCTCTGTAAAAAAATTTTGTCGACTCAATGTTTTTAACAGGGAACGCTAAATGAAAAGGTGATTCCATAAAAAGTGTTTTCTTTGTAGTAAATCTAAATAAATTATGTCAACAGATAAAGTTTCTCTTGTTTTATCAAGCGGTGGAGCAAGGGGTTTAGCGCATTTGGGTGTTATAGAATCAATAGTTAACGATCAGATTGAAATATCTGAAATTTCAGGGAGTTCAATCGGTTCAGTAATCGCTGTTTTTTATGCTTCTGGTAAGCTCAATGTTTTTAAGGAATGGATTTTTAATTTAGATAAAATGGGGGTATTCTCCTATATGGATTTTAGTGTATCGGGTCAGGGACTTTTAAAAGGTGACAAGGTTTTTAATCAACTTAAAAAAATAATTCCAGATAAGAAAATTGAAGATTTAAACATACCCATCTCTGTGGTTACTACGAATATTTCACAAAACAAAGAGGAGGTTATTAGAAGTGGTAGTATGTATGATGCAATTCGAGCATCATGCTCTATACCCGGATTAGTTAAACCTTTTGTAAGAAATGAAAATGAATTTGTGGACGGCGGTGTTTTAAATCCCTTACCAATTAACGCCCTTCAATCAAAAGATAATATAATAACAGTTAATTTAAATGCTCAACCAACACAAAAAGCCAAAAACCTTAGTGGAGAAAAAAGTGTATTTTACAATTATTTTTCAATTTTTAGGGATTTTTTTATAAACCAAGATGTTAAAAAGAGTTTAGGTTTCTACGATATCACCTACAGATCTGTTCATTTAATGCAAAATCAACTTGCAAATTTTCAAATAAATAATCACAAAACATTTATGAATATAAACATCCCATGTGATTCTTGTTTCCCTTTAGAGTTTTATCGGGCCAAAGAAATGGTCAATTTAGGTTCAAAAATTTATTATCAAACAAAAAAAAATTATTAACCCTTATTTATATTTGTAAAAAATATTGAAGATATGGAAATGCTTATTTTAATTATTGTACTATTTGTAGCTTCAATTCTATGTGCGATATTTATACCAAATAGTAAAGTTAGTAACCACCAAAAAGACTCAGAATATTAACCTTTTTTATTTACTTTACGAAAGTCAATTATTGATACTGCTCCTACCATACTAATTAAAAATACAACTATCCAAACAAATAATTCTACACCGTCTGTAACTGCTGGGTTTGTGGGAAACATATTTTTTTTTCGAAATTATATATTAATTTTTATAATAAAAACTTTAGAATGTAATACTTCCAATTGTTATTTCAATCTTGTTGTTGTTAGTTGTTAGACTAGACTTGGTTACATATGAAAATTTAATTCCAATATCAAAAAGTGCGGGTTGTCTAAAAAAATTAACATCAAAAACAATTTCAGTGCCAAAGGAAAGTGGAGTATCCCTAAAAGAAATAGGAGATTGTCCGGACACTTCTCCTCCATTTACAAACCAAGTAGACCTGATTCTTTGGAAGTTAACCAAAGGGCCAATTGATATATCAGGATAAACTAAAGGAAGC
>CEUK01354181.1_pt1 | contig 20638 bp, 16 predicted proteins | sample 356451 | NCBI WGS metagenome assembly CEUK01 (sample SAMEA2622843, study PRJEB7988) | marine metagenome | isolation source: saline water (ENVO:00002010), including
ATCTTAGACAATTTATTAATATATCTAAAGAAATATTTAATTTTGTTTATCAAGATAAAATAAAAAATTTTTTTTAACCTTTAACAACTATAATTTATTTTTCAATAAATCAAAATAAATAATATTTAATTTAGATATGTATCAAAAATTAAAAAATAGATTTAAGAATTCAAATTTATATGGATTAATACAATGTAAAAAACTTTTTAATAAAATCAATGATGAAATTGATTTTAAGAATGAAAAAAATTTTTATTTGCTTCCTAACGAAAATAATTTATCGAGAATATTACTCTTAGTACCAATTTATTTAGGAATTTTAAAAAAAGGTTATAAAATTGGAATTTATTTACCATTAAGATCTATAAATGTCTTACCAATTTATTTGTTTCTAGGTATTACAAGATTTCATTTTATATCTAAATATAATCTTACTATCTCTAATAAATTATTAAGAGATAGAAAATTGATTTATAAATCTCTTAATTTTAAAGAGATTATAGAAGCTCATCTAAGAAGAGTTTTCAAAGTAGAAACAACAAAAAATGTTGATGCATTTACTTCTAAAAAGATAAATTTAAAGAATGATATTGTATCAACAATAATTAATTGGGAAAAAATTAATTTCTCAAATGTAAATGGGGTTTTTTTTACTGATCTTGTTTACTATCCTCAAGGTCCAATATCTCAATACATGAAAAAATTTAAGAAAAATATAAATTTATATTCTTATAATGTAGGCCATGTGAGAGGTGCATTTGTTTTAAATAAAATAATAAAAAATGAAAGAAATAAACATCCTTATTCCCCAAAACTTTCTCTTTATGAGCATGAATATAAGAAATATAACTCTCAAAAACAAAAAAAATTAATAAAAGAAATTTCAATTAGACTTTTTGAATTTTATAATAAATCTGAATGGTATAGCACTGTCGCTACTTCTTCTTATCAGGACGGATCAAAGTTAAGTCAGAAAAATAAAGGAATTAAAAGAGTTGCATTATTTCCACATATCTATTGGGATAGTTCTGTTTTTTGGGGAAATGATATCTATTCAGACTATAGAAATTGGTTTGAAGAGAGTTTAAAATTCTTAATTGAGGAAACCGAATCACAAATTATAGTAAAAGATCATCCTGCAAACTTATCTAAATATTTAGAAGCTAATGAAATTTATTTTTCTCCTGTAGAAGAATTCATAAATAGCTTTACAATAAATCAACAAAAAAGAATAATTTATTTAAAACCTTCAACAAAAGTATCAGCTTTAAATGTAATTTCATCATCAGATTGCGTTTTAACTGTTAGAGGCACAATTGGAATAGAATCATCCGTTCTTGGAATTAATACAATTTGTGCGGGGACTGGAAGATATGATAATTATGGTTTTGCTAACTTTCCGAAATCAATTATTGAATATAAAAACCTTATAAAGAAATCTTTAGAAAATAGTTTTAAATTGAATCAAGATGAACAATTTAGAGCAGCATTATACTTAAAAATACTTTGGGACAAAATGACAGTTTACTCGAGTTTCTTAGATATAGAATTTGATAATAAAAACAAAAATAGAATTAAAGTAAAGATGAAGAACATTGATGAAAAAGAAATATATAAAAATATTGAAGTTGTCTCAAAAAGAATAATTTAAAATATCTTTTATTAATTTTTAGAAAATAATTTTTCAGCCATTAATAGATCTTCATATGAATCAATGTCTAAAGAATCTTTTAAACTCATAAAATAGGGCATACATTTCTTACCATAAAGACTTCCTGTTTTTAATTGATTAGGTCTTAAAATTAATATGGAAGGACCATTTCTAGCATAAAATTTTGGTTTTTCTTGCCTTAAAGAAATTAATGGTACTTTATCTAAAAAAGGTTTAACTAAGCCTCTTTCATCAATTTGATTCAAAGAATAAGGATTATATTGATGTGGTACTTCAACAAGACTTACAACAGTATTAGCAGAATTATCCTTGTAGATTTGTATAGCTTCATCAATATGTTTTGATTTTCTGAAAGGAGAAGTTGGTTGTAATAAAATAATTCCTTCTACAACTTTTTTTTTTTTAATCCAGTTATAAGAATGTATTAAAACATCAATCATTTTTGATGAATCACCTGAAATTGAATCAGGTCTAATAAAAGGTACAGATGCTCCATAAGAATTTGCAACTTTTGCTATTTCTTTATCATCTGTTGAAACTATAAATTCATCAATTAATTTTGATTCTTTTGCAGATTCTATAGAGTAAGATATTAAAGGTTTTCCATTTAGATTAACTATATTTTTATGAGGGATACCTTTTGAACCTCCCCTTGCAGGTATAACGCCAAAAATTGTCATTTTAAATTAGTAAGTAATGCACTTCTGCACATTTACATTTTTTGTAGCCAGAATTTCTGCAATTTTTTTGCCAGCATTTCCATCTCCATATATATCCTCTTTTACATAATGACCATTTTTAATTTGTTTAATTATTGCATCTTTAATTTCTGATTTATCATAATCTACATCAATTACGTTTCTCCCTCTATCTCTATTATTTTGTCTTGATCCTATATTTACAACTGGGGTACCAATAAAAGCACCCTCTCTTATACCGCTACTCGAATTACCTACAAGGCATTTAGTCTCTTTCATTAACAAAACATATTCCTCAATTGGTAAATTTTTAAAAAAATGCATATTTGAATCTAACTTACTTTCTCTCCATTGCCTGATACCTCTTGCTATATCATCAGAACCAGCATCTGCATTAGGCCATAAGATTATTGCGGGAATATTAATCTCTTTGATAGCTTCCAAAGTAGAAATAATTTGTCTCTGCCCTTCTCCAAATTCAGTTGTAACAGGGTGTTGCGAAACTAATAAAAACGGTTCATTAATATCTAAAACAGCCCCAACTCCCTTATTAAATAATTTAGGTTTATTCATATTAGTGGCATTATTTAAGCTTTCACTTATTAAATCTATTCTAGGGCATCCTACTGTATGTACATCTTCAGGTCTTTCTCCTAATTTAATTATTCTTTGTTTAGCACCTTCACAGGCAGGAAAATGAATATGAGCAAACTTTGTAACTGCATGCCTAATACTTTCATCTATTGTTCCACTTACCTCACCTCCCATTGTATGCGCTATTACTATATTCATATACGCTGCAGCAAGTGTCGTTGACATAGTCTCAAATCTATCTCCTACAGTTAAAACAACATCTGGTTTTAGTTGTTCAAAAATATTTGTTAATTCAATTATTCCTAACCCAGTGGATTTCGCCATAGTAACTGGATTCCCTCCTTCAACTAACATATGAAAAGTAGCAGCGATTTTAAAACCATCCATAGAAATTAAATCAATTACTTTTCCATACCTATCTAGTAATGCTGAAGCACCTACAACTAGTTCGAGTTTTAATAATGGATGAGATTTAATGGCATATAAAGCTGATTTTATACTGCTATAGTTCGCTCTTGAACCAATTACTACGCATATTTTTTTCATTTTAAATCCTCCCATTGAATTTTATCAAAAGAATTAATATTTTTATTGATTGAACAGCCAATAAGTTTCTTATATTCTGAGGCAGAAATTCCATTATCAGGTTTTTTAAACGATAAATCTGAAAATGATATAGTATCTCCTTTTTTTAAGTCTTTACTAGCCACAATACTTTTCTGGAAAACTATCTTCATTTCTTTATATTCACCAATTTCATTTTTATCAATAGGATTATTTCTTATGATTGAAGCTTCCTTAACTTGCTTACAAAACTTAGAAAACTCCTCAGGTTCCATGCTATTCTTTGCATCACTCCCATACATTAATTTAGAAAAAGTAAAATGCTTTTCAATAATAGAACATCCAAGCGCTACTGCAGAAATTGAAGCTGCCATACCAGTTGTATGATCAGAAAAACCAATAGGAATTTTATATCTTTCTCCCATTTCAACCATTGCATTTAATCCAACTTTTTCTGGAGGGCAAGGATAAATTGAAGAGCATTGAAGTATTGTTAACAAACCTCCTCTTTTTAAAACTTTTACAGCAGAATCTAATTCTTCCCAATTACTCATACCTGATGATAAAAGTACATGTTTTTTTGTTTTAACAATTTTCTCAAGTAATGGTATGTTTGTAACTTCACCAGAGGGAATTTTATAAGATTCAACACCGACCTTCTCAAGAAGATCAACTGCTTCTAAAGAAAAAGGTGAAGATAAAAATTTAACATTTCTCTTTTTGCAATGAGTTGCAATTTTCAACCATTCATTAATACTAAAAGAGGTTCTTTTAAAATAATCGAATCTTGATTCTCCATCAAAAAAGCTAGGAGACGGAGCATTTTCGAGAGTCTCTGCTTCAGCTATATGAGTTTGAAATTTTACAATATCTGCACCACAAGAAACACAAGCATCAATTGCCTTTAATGCATTTCCTAATGATCCGTCGTGAATTGAGCCAATCTCGGCGATTATTAATACAGATGATTTTTTTAACATTTATTAATTACAAATATATAAATTTTAAATTTTTATATTTTACATTAATATATTAATTTTTGAATACATTATTAATAGAGTGAATAACTTTTTTTAATAAATTAAATAAAATTAAAAAAATTTCAAAATCTTTTTTATTTATATTTCTAAAATTTATATGAGAAAAATATTAAACATAAATGCTTTAATAATAAAAACATGAAAACTCTAAACCATAAAAATAATTTATTAATTATTGCCCCTCATGCTGATGATGAAATTTTCTTAATTGAATTTATTAAAGAAAAAAAAAAGAGAGGATTTAATATCGATCTCTTAATCATTGATTGCAATAAAAAAAGACTTGTTGAAGCAAAAAAATCTGCAAAAATCTTAGGAATAAACTTTTTAGAGAATTCTGGTGCTTTAAATTTAAAAGATGGACATTTCCATGACAAATTTGCAGAAATCAAAAAATACCTTCTAAGTATAATTATTGATTATAATTACGTTTTATCACCAATGATTGAAGGTGGACATCAGGATCATGATACTATCTCATCAATATTAATCTTATTATTTGAGGAGATTAATTTAAAAAAACATATACTTTTATATCCTTGTTATAGATCTTTATTAAATTTCCGATGGATTTATAGATGTGGCCAAAATAAAAATCAATTTTTAGATAAACAAATTTCTTATAAAGTACCTAAAAAATTTTATCCAACATTTATAAATCTAATTTTTAAAGCTTATATTAGCCAATTAAGTTCATGGATTTTTTTATTTCCTGCTTTATTTATATCAAGAATTAATAAATCTGCATATATTTTAATTAATGCATCTAATATAAAATTTAAAGAAGTTGAAAAAATGTTGCCAATACATTGCCTTTATCAAATTCGGGGTAGATTTTATAAAAATTCTTGGTTAAAGATAATTAGAAGTTTTTATTAAGATGGAAAAGCTTGTTATACTATCTAGTTCAAATTGGAGAAAATCAATTGCGATAACAAGGCAATTGGGTCGACTTAACTACAAAATTATTTTATGCAGAAGAAGTTTCCTAGATATGGCTTGTTGGAGCAAATACTGTTTTAAATCTCATAAGGTATCTGATAAAACATACCTTGAAGATCTTATAAATATTGGAAAGATCTATTACAAAAAATATAAAAAAAAACCTATCCTAATATTTTGCGAAGATTTAGATTTGAAACTAATTTTTAAAAGTCGAAGTTTGTTAAAGAAATACTTCTTATTTTTACTACCAGAAAATAAATCCCTTATGTGCGGACTTGATAAGTTATATCTATATGAAAGTTTAGTAAAAAATGAAAAATTCAAAGAACTTTTGCCCTTTACAATCTCTACATCTGAATTTACTTCTTCAAATAAATTTTCTAGCCTAATAATTAATTCTCCAAATAATAAATGGGTACTTAAGCCTAAATCAAGTTCAGGTTCAATTGGAATAAAATATTGTTATGAAAACAAACTAGTAAGCTCTATTTCTAAATTAGTTAATCCAAAAAACTATTTAATTCAAGAATTCATAGAAAAGGAATCAGTAACTTTTTGCGCTACTATTGTTTTCAATAAATCAAGTAAGCTATGTTCTTACCTTTTACATAAAAGGATATATGAATATCCTACAAGTGGTGGACCTAGTACACAAAGAGAATCAGTTTATAATCATAAAGTTATTAATTATTCTATAGAGATTCTAAAGTTCTTAAAATGGAAAGGTATTGCCATGTTGGAATGGAAATATGTCTTAGATCAAGATAAATATTATCTTATTGAAATAAATCCTAGACCAGGAGGAAGTATAGTTCTTGATGAATTAGCGAATTCTCAAATTTTAATAAATTATTGCAAATCTCTAAAAGAGAATAAATTAAAAACACAATTCGACCCATATTATCCTTCTTATAAATTAAATATTAAATCAACTTGGATGATTCCTGGAGACTTTTTAAGATTCATAAGTATGCGTAATAAAGAGAGAGAAAGCTTAAAAGATTTTTTAAAAGCACAATATTTTTGTGAGGAATTTGCATTGGATGATATTAAAGGTTTTATAGGCATAATAATTTGTCAAATAATATTGTTATTTAAACCAAGTAATTGGAAATATCTTTCTAGATAAATTATGCAGAAAATTAATCTATTTTAATTATCGACTTTCTTAAAAGTTTTAAAATTAAATAACTTTGAAGTTGATTCAAAGTACATTTCCCCAAGTTTTATAGATCCTAACCTTGAGAAATGACATTCATCATATCTATATTTAGTACCATAAATACTATCGCTATCTGCTGAGATAAATACCTTTTTAAATAATTTAGAAGAATTTCTTTGTGCAATTCTAATACTTTCCCAAGGTTTATTTCTTCCACATCTAGAGGCCAAAGCAACTCCAAAGTAACTATCAGGAAATTCTTTCTTTGACTTATTTATTATCTTTGAAAGAGCCTTTTCATAATCAATAGTACTCATCCCTAGCATAAATTTTGATCCTGAGGGGCCTCTAAAATAAGGTACTTTATAGAAATTCGATTCATCTGCATCAAATGATCTTGAATCATTTTCACCTTGATGCCAAAGAAAAATATGAGGATTTAATTTTGCTAATTTTAGTTGCTCAAGTACAATCTCAAATTTCCTGTATAAGTATCCATAAGCCCATAAATTAATAGAACTGCCAGCCTTACCAAAAGGAACAATTACTATTGGATATTCAATTGTTTTAGCCAATAACAAAGCATAATCAGTGATCGAATTGCCAAATTTCCCCTCTGAACCATAAAGAGGTTCTTTATATTGATAACAATTACCAGTTCTCCAATCAAACTGTAATAAATTCTTTGGAAATTCACTTTTTGATAATGGCTTAACATAACCAGCAGAATTACTTTGACCAAAATATGCAATAACAAAGGGATCTTTGGGACATATAACTTTTTTGGGACCAGTAATGTCTTTATAATAAATCTTTAATATAATATTTTTAAATTTTATATAATCAATTTTTTGAATTGAAAATCCCAACAAAAAAGTTGTTGTAGTTAAGATTATATATTTTAATAATTTCTTAGAAAAAATATCTTTAAATATTTTTTTCATAATAATAAATTTAAATAAATTTCCTTTGAATTTTATAATGAAGTATTGCCGAATTATATTATATTCAAATTAATATAAATAAAATTTTTATATTTATTATGTTTAAAAAAGAAAATTATAGATACGACATTGATGGATTAAGAGGAATTGCAGTTTTAGCCGTAATTATAAATCACACTAATAAAGAAATATTACCAAGTGGTTATTTAGGAGTTGATATCTTTTTTGTTATATCAGGTTTTGTAATAACTGCTTCACTATCAAATAGAGATAATAAAAAATTCTTAAAATTCATATCAGAATTTTACAGCAGAAGATTAAAGAGGCTTCTTCCAGCTTTAATTTTCTCTCTATTAATTGGATCGTTACTTATATCAATGGTAGATGCAGTACCTAGAAACTCACTTTTATTAGGACTAAGTTCTTTATTTGGCATTTCAAATCTTTTTCTTATAAGTCATTCAACCGATTATTTTGGCGAGGCCGCCGAGTTTCTTTCTTTTACTCATACCTGGTCACTTTCAGTAGAGGAACAATTTTATTTTATTTTCCCTTTTTTAATATACTTGACAAATTATGGGAAAGACGATCAAAAATTTAATAAAAAATTATTTTTTATTCTTTTTTCTTTGACTATATCATCATTAATTCTATATCTATTTTTTTATAATAAAAATCAAACCATAGCTTATTTTTCAATGCCTACAAGATTTTGGGAAATGGCTTCTGGATGTATATGTTATCAACTTTATAATATAAGAAAATATAAAATTAATAATACATATAAGAAAATACCAATATTTTCAATTTTAGGAATAATTACTAGTTTATTTTTAAGCAATAACATTGCAGTCTTTAATACCATTACAATTGTATTTTTTACTTTGCTAATAATTTATTTTTATAATGAAAATCTATATATATACAAATTACTTTCCAATCCTAAATTAACTTTTATAGGTAGGATTTCTTATTCACTATATTTATGGCATTGGATAATAATTTGCATTAGTAGATGGACTATAGGAATAACATATTGGACAATACCCATAATTATGATACTTATTTATCTAATCTCAATTTTTTCATATTATTATATTGAGCAACCTGTAAGGAATAATAAAAATATTTTTCGAAACTTAAAACTTTCCTATGTGATTTCATTATTTTCAATTGGGGTTACCTCATTATTTTTATATGCTTTAAATATATTTACAAGAGAGTATAAGTTTATATATATACCTGGTTATTTAAATGTTTTAGAAAAAAAAGCTTGGGATCAGGTACCTTGTTTTTCAACAAAATTTCCATCAGAATGCAAATATATTGAAGAAAAGAAATATAAAAATAACTTTTATATGATTGGTGATTCTCATGCTCAACAATTTACTTTTATTGTGCAAAAAGCTCTGGAAAATTCAGATTATGAATATGGATATTTAGATGATACTTCTGATTTTAAAAGCTTATGGGGAGATGGGGAAATTGATAATGCAGAATCCATTAATACACTTATAAAGTTTTTAAAACCTAATGATGTGGTAGGAATTGCATTTGTAAGATATCACCTTAATGCTTCAATGGCTTCATTTGTAAAACCAACTCATATTTCATTAAATAAAGAAATAAATTTAAATAAAAGATCAGAAATTTCATATAAAAATTTAAAATATCTGATTAAGAAAATTAATGCTAAAGGTGCAAAAGTTGTTCTTTTTAGAGATAATCCAATGCTTAAAACCCCAAATATTCAAATTTCAGTATGCTCTTTACAAGATAAATTATTTAAATCTAATATTTGTGATATTAGTGAAGAAGAAGATAAACATACTAGAAAAAGGCAAGACATGGTTTTTTCTTCTTTAAAGAGTGATTTGAAGAATGAATCAATAAATATTCACATATGGGATCCTTCTGAATTTCATGAAAAAATTGATAATAAATATTCTTATAAAGACAAAAATAATAGACTTATAATGATAGATCAACATCATATCTCTAATGATTTTGCTTATTCTTTAGGCGATAAATTTAAAGAATTTTTAATCTCAAATAAACTTATTAATCAATAAATATTTAGTTATTTTAATAAATGCATATATACCCAATAAATATGACTGAAGAAAACCACACTATAAAATTAACTTTTGAAAAATTATCTAAAACAAATATCTTTTCAGGTTCTTCAAGACTGAATTGGTTTTCTATAACTTTAGATTTAATATAATGATCACTTAAAAATTGATAGCGAAAGATACCAATTAATACAAAAGGAGTCGTTAAGAGCATCCAAATAGTTGGTGAACCATTCAAATTAGGACCCGAGGCCCATAATGTGTAAGTTAAAAAAGAGGAATTTGCCAATAGATTTTCATATTTATTTAATAGTTCAAGTGAATATTCTTTTAAAACTTTTCTAGTTTTAAATTCACTATTTTTATATAAAATAAATTCTGCTTTTCTTTTCTCTACAACTAAAAAAAGAGCAATAAAACCAATAGAAATAATAAACCAAGGAGAGATTTCTAGATTAGAAGCTAATGCACCACTAATAGTTCTAAGTATGAATCCAGAAGACACAAAAAATATTTCAATAATTGGAATATTTTTTATTCTTAAAGAATAAGCTAATTGCGAAATAAAATATATTAATAAAACTAAAGCAATATTTTGATTAAAGTAAAATGTAGTTATTATCGTAATTAAAAAAATAACTATTGAAGATAAAATAGCCAATCTTACAGAGAGTAAACCAGAGGCAATAACTCTAAACTTTTTTCTCGCATGAAGTTTATCTTTATTTTTATCAAGTGAATCATTTATTAAATATATTGATCCTGATACAAAGAAAAAAGAAATTATTGTGTATGTAGCATTCAACCAAATTTCATAATTGAAGCTAAATGAAAAAAGAGGAGCAGTATATATAATTAGATTTTTATTTATTTGATAAGGTCGCATTCCTTTGAAAATATAAAATAATTTTTTTCTTAGAAATTTCATAAACATAAATAATTAACCATTTTACAAGTCTTTTTCAATACATACACTTCGCGTATCTCCAAATTGATTATTTATAGGAAGTAAACATTTTCTCCAATTCTTATTTTTTTCTGATATTAAATTTGGTACTAATCTTTTTAACCATCCTTCCCAATCAACTATTACATTTATATTTTTTTGATTAATATATTCCTCTATACGATTATTTTTAATTTTATTACCGATTGTCGAACCTCCAAGATAGCTAAGAGCTTCATGATCAACCTTTCCATCAAGATTAAATACTCTTTCATTAAAAAATCCAATTACACCACTTTGAAAAGCACCGATAGTATATTTAGATTGATCAAAATTAGATGAAATATATCCTGCAGTAATTGAGTGAGAATTGTGAACTTTACCTGCATGCAAGCTACCAATAGCTTGTCCACTAAAAATTAAAAGAGTAAAAAAGTAAATATATAAGGATTTAATTTTAGGAAAATCTACTATTATCAAAGTCAAAGTTGGAATGAATATTATTATCGAAGGAGATAAATATCGATAATAAAAGTGTTTCGCTTCTGAAGTTAAGAAATAGGTTATAAATAATATTGATAATGAAAGAAGTATTGAAATAAAATAATCATTTTTAAGCAAAATAATTATATTTTTTCTTGTTGAATTTTTAAATATTATCAATCCCAATGACAATAAAAAAGTTATCGCACTCCCCCAAAAAAGAAAATCTCTTCCTATTGTGAATAAACTAACAGAATGAGAAATAAATGCCTTTGAAGCAGTGTCAAATCTTTCTAAAAAATTATTAGAATCAACAAATGAAGACTGAGCGCTACCGCTTGATGGAATAAATCTTCCAGTTACCTTATAAACATAAATAAACCATGGAGAGGATAATCCATAGGCAAATAAAAGTATATAAATACAATCTAAAAACTTAATAATTCTTTTAAAACTAAGAAATAATAAAGAGATTGATAAAACGATTAAGGCATCAATCCTTATTAGAATAATTAATCCTACTATGAACCCTATGAAAAAGATGTCTTTAAAAATAAGAGGTGAATTATTCTTTAATTTATTAATAAGTAAAAGATAAAAGAAACATAATGAAATCAAATAAAATGTTGTCTCAAGACCATAAGTTGATAACCTAAAAATCCCAAATGAAAACAATACCATCGAAGAGCTTACATTAAAAATAAGTTTTCCTCTGTAATTTTTATATTGTAAAAATTTTTCGCTTAATCTTCCCACAAGATAAGCTAATAATACATGAGATAATGAGCCTATCAAAATTATAAATCTTACAAAAATCCATTTATTTGAATCAAAAAACTTGATAGTAATCCATGAAAAAAAACTATAAAAAAAAGTTATTAAGGGCTGAATACCAGTAGTTAATTGCCCAGGTGAATATGTTATGCCATTTCCACTTGCTATATTCCATGCGACTTTTAACATATAAAATCCATCTTCCCCTAATGGCTTATCTGAAAGGTAGGGTAAAAAACCAATTTTGGGTGAGGTTGGAAAGCCTTCTTTAGAAAAAATTGTTAAAAATAAACTATAAAAAATAAATATTGTTGAAAAAAATATAAATTTATTATTCATTATTGAAATAGAAAATTTATACTTTTTCATTTTAAGATTAATCTAAAAATTCTTTAAATAGATCAGAACAAAAAACTGATCTTGGATCCATTATATTTTTAATAGTCTTCCATTTGTCAAAATTTGGATAATATTGTTCAAGAATATTATTATTAGAATTCAAAAAGCTTTTAGATAAATAAAGCCTACCCCCTACTTGGATGAGTTTTTCATCTAATTCCCGAAATATCTTTTTTAAATATTTAAGATCTTTATTAGGGAAATCTAAAGCCAAAGTCCATCCTTCAATGGGGAAAGATAAGTATGCATTATTAGAATTTCCAAATTTTTTTAATACCGCTAAGTAACTATTTAATTTATATTTTCTTAGATAATTAAGGACAAAAAAGATAAATTTAGTTTCATTCTCTGGAACAGCAAATTGATATTGAGTAAATCCTTTTTCACCATAAATTTTATTCCAGTTTCTAACTTTATCAAGAGGATAGAAATAATCCTCTAAATTCTTAATAATCAATTTTTTATTTTTTGATCTCCAGAAAATAAATTTATTAAATAATTTAATTAAAAAGGGATTCAAAAGATTTAAGCGTAAATTAAAAGGATAATTAATTATTACATTACTTTTAAAAAAAAGATTTTTTTCTGCTAATAGATTCCTGTTAAATTCTAAATGATTCGCAGAAGTAAGAACAGATCTATAATTATTATCAAAGCAATCAATCCAAGCCACGTTATATTGATAAAAATCTTTTTGTAAATTCATTTTCTTAATTAAATCCCTAAGGTTACAGAATTTTTCTGAATATACATTCATTAAAGATGATGAAATTTTTTTTAAATAGATTGAGACTTCAACTATCACACCAGTCAATCCCATTCCTCCCAAAGTCGCCAAAAATTCATCATTAATTTTATTAGAATAGATATCAAATCTTGTAAGTACTTTTAAATTACCCTCTCCATCGATAATTTTTATTTCCTTAACATGATTTCCAAAACTGCCTGCTGAAGGATGATTTTTTCCATGCACATCTGAAGCAACCGCTCCGCCTAAAGTGATTTTAGAAGTACCTGGAGTCACTGGTAAAAAAAAACCTTTTGGAACAATTTCTTCTAAAAGTTCACAAATAAGTAATCCAGCTCCAACTGTTACAATATTCTTCTCAGAATCAAGATTAATATTTTTAAAATATTTATGACTTAATTTAATTAGTGAACCATTTTTTAGTTGAGCAGCATCTCCATATGCTCTTCCATTACCTCTTGAAATTAATGAATTTTTATTTTTACTTTTAATAATTTGCTTTATTTCTTTAATAGATTTTGGATAAAAAACATCTACAGAGATTTGATTTGGAGATGCCCAACCTTTTACTTTTTTAAATATCTTTTTCATAAATAAGAAACTTTTAAAACTAAAGTCTTGATAGAATTCCTTTAGGCATAATTCTAATGGAAAGCATAATTAACTTCCACCACCAAGGAAGATATTCAAAACCATTTTTATCACAATTTCTCATTAATATGTAAGCAACTTTTTCTGGTTTTATACATAAATATTTAGATACTTTTCCTTTAGTCATTGGTGTTAGTACATAACCCAGTTTTATAACTCTAATAGAAAATTTTGAATTTTTATAAATCAATAATAGTCCTTCACAAAAAGTATTTAATGCAGACTTCGCTGAACCATAATATAAATTTGAGGGCCTACCTCTATCACCAGACACAGAACTTAATATCCAAATCCTACCATAATTTTTTTTACTTAAAAGATTAGTAATAGATGTAATCCAAGGAATTAAAGCAGAATAATTATATTTGATAATTTTATTTGCCTCAGTGTTAGATTTTATTTTTTCAGTTGAACTCCCTAAATATCCTGGACAAATTAAATACAAATCATAGCTTCCAAAAACAAAACTTTCAATTTTAGAAAATTCATCTTCTAAATCAAATTTTTTAGTTTGAACAAAGACTTTGAATTCTTGTTCCAGCATTTTTTTTAAATTTTTATTTTTTTCTTCATTCCTTCCAAGTAAATAAAATTCCTTACAACCTCTTTTTGCTAATTCAATACATATAGCAATTGCTATTGTACTGGTAGAACCCAAAACAAATGTCTTATTTATTTTTCTTCGATTTTGAATCATTATTACGGAATTAAATTTATATTATAAAGTCTCTTAAAAAAGCTTTTTCCTATACAGTGTTTTTTCAACTTTTTATTATAAATTCAAAGAGGCTAATTGTGCAATGCAAATAAGTCACTAAACAAATTCTATGGAATAAATAACTTTTTCTAAAATATTTTATATTTTATTTTCTAATCCAAATAAATTATCAAATTTATTTTATACAAAGTGATTTTCATAATCTAAATCACTAGGATTATATCAATAGAAAAAACTATAATAATCAAAACAAATTTAAAATTTTATTATTTATATATTTGGTAATTGAATAAAATAAATTATTTATATCTAGAGAGATAAGGGGTAAGGCATTTTATTCGGAGATCTTTTTAATTTTATTAACTTTCCAAGATTTATATCAAATTCCTTAGGCAAAATTACTTCATTACCGCTGCCTTGATGTTGTGTAATTTCACCAACAAAAACTTTATTTCCAATTTCATAGAAATCAATTCTTACATAGCAAAAACCTTTACAAAGCTTCCTAGCAATAGCTTCCATAGTTTTAAAGTTTTTTGGTTTTTCAATTTCGGGACCAATATATTTTTTATCATAATAGCCATATGGAGACCAGTACATACCTCTATTTTCCCATTCAGGAAAATATATTTTTCTATAATTTTTAGTCTCCCTATCTATTGAACAATATACAAAAGCTAATTCTCCATTTATCATATGAAGCTTATAATCATTAGGGATTTTACTTGATTCATCTAAAAGAAGTTCTTCTATAAAGATACTTCTTTTTATATTTTTATATTGATACTCTTTCGTATAATCATAAAAATTATGATTTAATCTTCGTTTTACTTCATTAATAACTTTTAAAGTTATGTCTTTATCAGATTTTATAATATAGCCTCCACCCGCATCATGATTTAACTTAATTATAAAAGGCCTTTTAAATGTAAATATCTTTTCTTGAAAATCATATAAATTTTTAAATATATGTATCGTAGGAATTACATGATCAATCCCCACGACTTCTTTTATGATCTCTTTAGCTAATATTTTATCAGAATAAAACTTATGCCAAATTTTACGATCAAATAATTTTAACCAAAGTATTTTTTCATTAATAGTAGTTGGTACTATAAGATTTGGAAATTGTTTAGTTGATTTTACCCTGTTATAAACAACATAAAAAATATCTGGTAATACATATATTACTAAATACCTGATAATTCTTTTAAAAAATTTCATAACTAATTGTTTAATAAAATAGGATTTATTTTCTTTATCCATTTTTGATTAGGTTTGTTTGTAACAACAAATTTTTCTGAAGCTAATCCTAAAATGGGAAGATCGCTTTCTGAATCTGTATAAACAAATACTTTATGAAAATTATTAAAATCAATATATTTTTTAAGATTAATTACTTTTTCCTTACCATAATTATCGTTCCCCTCTAAGTTGCCTGTAAAGTACATATTCTTAAATTTTAATTCACTAGAAATAATAATAAATTTTTTATTCATAAAATTCTTTTTGAAAAATATCCTTAAATATATCCCATAACCAGCTGAAGATATAACAACTAAATCATTTTTTTCTAAATGTTCTTGCAAAAGAATTTTTGTTGATTTTATAAATCTATATTTTAAATAAAAAGAAAAAAAATGTGCCGATTTATAAAATTCCTCATAAGATATTTTTCTTGACATTTTCAAAATTAATTTTTTTTTATCTAAAGAAAGATTCTTAAATATTTTTGCCAGATAATCATAGACCAAGGACTTAATAAAAAATATCTGAATAAATTTTATTAAATTTAGTTTTCTTAAAAAATGTAACATTATAAAAAGATCTGCAGTTTGATCCTTTACTAAAGTTCCACAAAAGTCAAAAATTGCCAGATTTTTAAAGTTTTTTTCCATAATAAAAACCTTAAAATTTTATTCTTGATTTTTTAAAAACTGATCACAAAATTCTACGAGTATTTTCATTTGATCCAATGTCCCTAATGTAACTCTAATGTAGTTATCCATGTCTTTTATATGCTTATACTTTCTTAAATAAATATTTTTATCTTCCAAAAAAATTTGTAATTTATCACTATTTTTACCAAATTCTATTAAAACAAAATTTCCTTCTCCATTTATTAGATTAAGTTTTCTTTTATTGGCCCAATTTATTATAAAATTCCTACTTATATCAATTATATTTAGGAAATTATGCATATAAGGGATATCATCCAATGCTGCTAAAGCGCTTATTTGAGCAAATGATGAAATATTTTTATGATTTTTAATTTTCCTCATTAAATCAATCACTATTTTATTAGCTAATATATATCCAATTCTTGCAGAGGCTAAACCAAAAGCTTTCGAAAATGTTCTGGTAATTATCAAATTTTCTTTTATATTCACATAATTTGACGCCGTAATATTGGAAAACTCAAAATAAGCTTCATCAACTATAAATGCAGTATTTGTAAATCTAGATATTGTCTCTTTTATAAAATTTATTGGAATCACTTTTCCAGTAGGATTATTTGGGTTACATAAATAAACTAAATTAGGATTATTATTTTCAATCGCCTCAATTAATTTTTTAAGCGGAGGTTGAAAGTTATCTTTAGCATCTGCATTAATTAAAAATATTTCAGCACCATAGCTTTCTGCTACTGCTCTAAAATTATCATAGGTTGGCCCAAGGATTATCACTTTTGATTTCTCAAATAAAAATAATCTTGCTAAATACTCATGAATAGCATCTGAACTACTGTAGTAATCAACATTTTCTGTATTAAGATTACAATAATAGGCTATTTGATTAATGAGTCTCTTGTTTAGTGTATCTGGATACCAATTAATTTTTCCATTATTTAAGAACTTTTCAATTTCTATTTTTACTTTTGGAGATGGTCCTATGGCGCATTCATTCCAATCTAGTTTCAGGACATTATCTTTTTTATTTGATTCCCAAGCTTTGTGAGATGAGGTTACATAAGGTTTTAGATTTAATATTGATTTATTAAATTGCATGTAAAAATTTTATTTTATTATAAAAAATTTTCTCAACACATCAATTATTTGACTATCTTCTTAATAAATCAAATATAAATAGCTAAATACAATTACTTATTTATATTAGAATATGATAATAATCACACAATTTACAAAACATTGGACGACTTATATTATGAAAAATATATCTGTTTTATTAAACTTTAAAAGATTAAATTATATTTTTAATTAAAAATGAATATATTTAAAAAGAAATTACAATCACTAATATATTTATTAAATTTACTACCCCGGAAAACTAAAAATAGAATCCTGTTTGCTTTAGTTCTTGTATTAATTCAGGCGCTTTATCAGGTTTTATCAATTTACCTGATGTCTCCTTTAGTAAGTTACATAACAGATTTTAATAATAGTTTAGTTCCTGTAGAACTTTTTGGATTTAATCTCAATATAAAATACTCTATAATAATTTTCTCTCTCTCAGCTTTATCTTCTTTTATCTTATCTTATGTTGTATTTAAATTTATAAATAATTTAGTTATCAAAGCAGGCACGCAACTGGCAGTAACAACCTTTAATTCATTATGCTCAAAAAATTATATTTTTTTTAGAAGAGTTAATCCTTCTGAACTTTCATCAGCAGTCACATTACAATTACAACAATTAATTTCTGCATTTTTTCAACCTTTATTACTATCTACTGCATCATTAATAATAAGCTTATTCTTAATTATTTATCTATCTTTTTATTCTCCTGCAGTACTACTAGCAATATTTATATCATTTTTAGTAAATCTACCAATTTATATGTGGAATATTAGATTAGCGCCTAAGAAATACAGTTATATTGTAAAAGAAACCAATGAGGAAATTATATCTTTAATAAATAGTCTTGCTTTATCTCCTCACGCTATTTATTTTACTGATTTAGTCAATCACTTAAAAAAAGACTTTGGTAATAAATATTTCAAATTAAGAAGCCTTAGCTCAAATATTGAATTTTCTAGAAGTTTTACAAAATATATTCTTGAATTATTATTATCTGCTTCAATTTTTTTCATTTTTATATTAAATTTGTTTCCAGTATTTGGATTAAATATTAGTAAAATTGCTATTTCTCTTTTAGTAATTCAAAAACTTCTCCCACATCTACAACAAATATATAGCTCTTTTTTACTAATACGCTCTTCCTCAGCTGCTTTTAACGTAATAACCTCTATCAATAAAGATAGTGAAAAAAGGGAAGTAATAAATTCATCAAAATCAGATTCAATATCTTTAATAAAAATAAAATCAAATTTAATTTCATCAAGCATTAAAAAACCCATTTCTATTCAATTATTTTCAGGAGATAGGTTAATGATTACAGGACCTTCAGGTTCTGGGAAATCAAGTTTACTTGATATTATTTCTGGAATGAGTTTACCTAAAGAGGGTAGGGTCTTATTGAGTAATAAATCTATTAATTTAAGTAAAGATTTAACTTCATTTGTCCCTCAGAAATATTTCGGGATACCTGGTTCAATTGCTTTCAATATAAGCCTGAAGGATGAGAATGATTCTATGTCTTTAGATCTACTGAAAAAGGTTTTTGAATTAACTTTACTTAAAGATGATTTTAAATTTGATGATCTTTTTAGAATAAATCTAAAAGAAGATCTTTCAAATCTATCTGGTGGACAATTACAAAGAATCTCACTTGCAAGAGCAGTCTTTAGAAAACCTTACTATCTTATAATGGATGAACCTACAAGTGCTCTTCCAAAAGGGAAATCATTAAAAATATTGAAAAATATTTCCCACTTTCTTAAGGAATCGATATTAATTTACGTTTCTCATAAAGAATATGAAAATCAAATAGCAAATAAATTTCTTGATTTATCTTAAATCTATTTGGTTCTTAATTTATTTTCTAAGATATTTAAATAATGTTCATTATAGAGTTTAGAAATTCTTTCTTCTGACCATAATCTAATAGCTTTCTTTCTTGCCTTGTAACCCATATCTTTTAATTTATTTTCATTACTTATTAATAATTTCAACTTCAAAGCCATTTCGTAACAATCAAAAGGTTCTATGAGGAAACCATCTTCTCCGTTTTCAATAATATCGGCTAATCCTCCAACATTAAAAGCTATAACAGGAGTTCCACAAGAAAATGACTCTATCCCCGTACCTGGTAAATTATCTTTTCTCGATGGAAGAATAAAAATATCTGCTGCTGAATAATAATACTTTAATAAATTATCGTCGTTTATTCTTCCTATGAAATGTGATTTTATATTCTTGGGGATTTGAAAATCAGATCCTTTATCTCCAATTATGACTAATTCATAACTATTAAAAATATTCTCAAATTTATTACTTTGCATTAAATTTAATGTCTTAATTAACAAGTCTCCACCTTTCCTTCTATCGTGCATCCCTCCCAAAGCTCCAAATAAAAGTATTTTTTTTTGAAATGGAAGATTTAAGATAGATCTTGCTTCTCTTAATTCAACTGGTGACCATTTAGATGAATCAATTGGGGTTGGAATAACACTTATAAAGCTATTTTTAAAAATTAGACTTCTTCTTGCACAATCTGCTATCCAATTAGTTGGCGCTATTATGTTTATAGGATTTTTCCAATATTTTCTTTTAAGATTCCAAGAATAATTATTAAAATTGAATCTTAAAAATTTATCAAACGAGCTGCCATAGCCAACCTCAAAAACTTCAATATTATTATTGTTTTTATTACTTTCTTCTAATTCTGAATAATGTTCACAACCGCAGAATGCCCATTGATCTGCCAACCTCCAAGTCAATGGCATTTTTAGTTTACCTATCTCTTTGATTGATAATGTCAAATCACCTAACCAATGCAAATTTATTAAGTCGAATGCTCTATTTTTATATTGATAATTTAATTCTTTACTCAATCCTGAAGATGGCCATGCAGTTGAAATTACTTTATTAGATTGATTTAGACATATTATTCTAGAAAATTTATTTAAAATTCTTTGGTACTGAAATTTTATTAAATTTCCTGAAGGGTAACCGCCCTTAACAGTTCTATCATTACTATATTTTCTTATGACTCTCATTTCTGAGATTATATTAAGTTGAGTTCTATTTTTTAAAAGAGAATTATGCACCCTATAGGCCGCTCTAGCAGCACCCCCGTTAATATCACTAAAAGCAACATGTTTTACTTTTATTAGTCTTTTATTGAAATTCATTATTTTTTCCG